>Ga0070751_1000701_pt1 | contig 20406 bp, 27 predicted proteins | sample VirMetDEL_Aug_28_FD_78514 | JGI IMG/M metagenome (GOLD analysis project Ga0070751, IMG submission 78514) | Aqueous microbial communities from the Delaware River and Bay under freshwater to marine salinity gradient to study organic matter... | ecosystem: Environmental > Aquatic > Marine > Coastal...
GATATGTGTGATAAAATCATTAGAGCATTCAATAGAATTGACTTACTCTACAAGGAGAATATTAATTCTGTAATTGCTGGTGAGTTAACTAAATCTATATCTGCTAAAGCTAATACAGCATATCTTAAGGAACTTAAAGAGAATGAAGCTATAATGGCTAGGCTTAATCCTGAAAGTGCTGCATACAAAGCTAGAGAGAAAAGAGTTAATGAACTAAAAAGAGATATAGGAGAAGAAGGTGTAACTTTTGATACACTGCTACATGCCTTAGAAAATGGTTCTAATAGAGATATACCTTTTGTAGATTATCTTTTAACTCCTGCTATATCTAGTAATAATCCTATTGTAGCATTATTTGCTAAGACATTAAAGAAAGCTTTTGAAAATGCTAGACAAATAAGTTTAAGAACTGCTAATCAAGCATCACTAGTTTTCAAAGAGTATGCTTCTAAATCAACAGCATCAAAGGATAATGTAGCAGCCTTTAATAAACCATTTTACACTAGAGTTAAAGTATATGACCATGGTAGTAAATCAATGGTAGATAAGATGGCTTTTATCCAAGAAATAGATATGGCTGCCTACAACTTAGAAGAATCAAAAATGTGGGAACAGGCTGGTAATATTACTGACCCTGGTGCTAAAAATAAGTTTATTGAAAGTTGGTATGCTCAAAATACACAAGCTCTACCATTTGAAGACAAAGTAATTACTAACCCTAAAACTGGAGAAAAAGTAGTAATACAAAAAGGTAGAAAAACTTTAATTGAAGAAAAGAAGGAGCTGGTAGATAGAAAAATAATTACTGAAAAAGAATTTGAATACTGGTTAAAGAATAATCAAGTAGAGATTAATGGTAAAATGTACTACTCTAGAGATTTTTCTGTACCATCTAAATCAAAATATGGTGACCCTAGGTATAATTCAATACAAAGTAATCCTGCTCAAAAGTCTTATTATGACTATCTAATTAGTACTTATTTTAAAGCACAGCAAAGAACTCCAGAAGGAACTAGAAGAGGATATATATTACCTTCTATAGCTAAGACATCTATTGATAGACTAGTAGAGAATGGTGCTATTAATTATGTAAGAGATTCTTGGAGAAACTTAGTTAAGTTCACTGAAAGAGATATTCAACAGTTTGGAGAAAAAGTAGAAGGAATGAAAGTAATTCCTGTTCTATACACTAATAGCATGCCAGCTGATGATGTATCATTAGATTTAATATCTTCTATATTATTATTTGACCAAGCTTCTCTTAAATTTCAAGCATCTAATGAAGCAGCAGCACTAGGAGAAGCAGCATTACAATCTGTAAAAGAAGCTCCACCTCTTAAAACTGATGTACTAGGTGGAAGAATAATTAGTGAAGCTGCTAAAAAAGCAGGTATTACTAACTGGGAGCAGTATGTAAAAAAGAATGATGGAAATAATATAGCAGCCTTGTTATCTGCATTTATTGATATGCAGATATACGGTATAAATATGATTGAAGCTAAAGTAGGAGCATTTGGAAAGACTATAGATTTAAATAAAGTAGCTAATAACTTAATGGCATTTGGCTCTTTTACTCAGATTGGTGGTAATCCTATAGGTTCTGCAGCTAACTACTTGCAAGCTAATGCCCAAGTAGCTATTGAAGCAGCTGCTGGAGATTATTTTAATACTGCTGAAATTGCATGGGCTAAACTAACATATGATATAAATGTAGGTAACTATGTAAAAGACTTTACTGAACCTGTAAATAAATCTTTCATTGGTCAGCTTATTGATTTGTGGGATGCTATGCAAGGAGAATACTTAGATAAGTATGGAAGAAAGGTTTCACAATCTACATTCAAAAAGCTATGGTCTACAGATACTTGGTTCTTTTTACAAAACCAAGGTGAGCATGCTATACAAGTTCAGACTTTATTAGCTATGCTTAAGAGAAACAAAGTGAAGAGAACTGTAAATGGTAAAACAGAAGAAATCTCTTTATATGATGCTTATGAGCTAGGCAAGGATGGTATTATTAAGTTAAAAGATGGTGTACAACTAGAAGGTAACCTATCTGATAATAAGATGATAGATCTAGACATACAAAATAGTTTACATGCTATTAATAAAAGATTGCATGGTGTCTATAATAACTTAGACAAAGTAGTAGCAGAGAGATATTGGTATGGAAGACTACTTTTAATGTACAGGAAATTTTTTGTCCCAGGTCTAAAGAGAAGGTTTAAAGCCTTTGGTATAGACCAAGAGTTAGGTAATGTAACTGAAGGTTACTTTAATACATTCGTTAGACTTGCTAGGACTCAAACTATGGATATGTTAAAAGAGTTATCTCCATTTAGTTCTAGTGATAACCTAACTCCCTTGGAGAAAAAGAATCTATTAAGAGCTTCTAGAGATATGGGTATGATGCTGACTACTGGTTTAATAGTTATGATACTAGGATCATTGTATGAAGGTGGTGATGATGATGATAAGAAATTGTTAGCTTATCCTTTATTATTTAGCATGAGGTTAAACCAAGAATTGAATGGTTTTATTAATCCAATTGCTAACTATAAGGTTATTAAAAACCCAATGGCTTCTCAGAGTGTAATAGAAAAAGTTCTTAGATTAACAGGGCAATTATTTGACCCATTTGAAACTTATGAAAAAAGAACTGGAGCTTGGGAAAAAGGTGACTATAAAATAGTAGCTAGACTGCTTAAGCTCTTTGGTTTAAATAAAAATATATTTACTCCTGAAGAAGTAATTAAAGCTATGGAAGTGAAGTTTTAGTAGGGCATTACTGCCCTACTATCAACTTTCTTATTTCTCTTCCTAAGTCAGCATCATTAGGAAACTCTTTAACAAGCTCTTGTACTTTATGCATCTTGTATAGTACAGCTAATTGTCTTGTACTTACATTGCAAAATTGAACTACTCCAAAGGAATCTTTTATTTCTATATCAACTATAGGACTAGATTTTTTCGCTAACATTGTCTTCAGATTTAATAAATGTTCCTGACTCAGTAGTTTTACCTTTTCTGTCTTTGATTACATTATATGCTTCATCTAGACATGATACTAGGTTTTGATTCCTAATATTAGCTAGAATGATAAGACATACTAGGACATCACCAAAGGCATCTCTTTCTTCATCTATATCATTAGTAAGAATAGCTCTACCTAATTCACCTAGCTCTTCAACAGTTTTTATAAACTGATTAGCAGCATTGTTAATACCTTTTTCTGCTCCCCAGTTCCTAACTAAGTTAGACAATTCTTCAAAACTAATATTATTATTATCATTATAGCTTCTAGCTATTGCTGCCCAATATTCAAATCCTTCTATAGTATAGCTCCAATTAAAAGCTGAACCTAAAGCTGATAGCATATTATTGGCTTTAGCTTGATAGCTACTAGGATTAGTGTGACTAATAGCTTGAGTTTTATAGGGCATTGGGAGTAGATTAAGCCACTCAATAATTGTTTGTGGTGATGTTACCATTTGATTATGTGATTTGTGTTAATAAATTGATTGTTTGAACTCCATGGCCTACCTTGTCTAGCTGCATAAGCTGGGTGTTCTGCTTCAAAGATAAGAGTTTCTGGTGAAGGATAAATATACTGCTTAAATTGTTTAGCATCATTGCCCCACAAAAACCATAAAACATCTTCACGATGTACAGAAATTTGTATAAGTAATGACTTAGTAAAGTCAGCCCATATCTTACTATGAGAACCTGCTAGTCCATGTCTTACAGTAAGTGCACTATTTAATAGTAATACTCCCTGTTTTGCTAGGTATTCTAAAGAATAATCAAACTCTAAAAGTAAATTATTATATACCTCTCTTTCTATTGCTTGTTTTATTTTAACCAAGCTAGGATTAATGGATATAGTATTAACACCAAAAGCTAGTCCTGTTGCATTACCATTATTATATGGGTCCATGCCTATAATCACTGCTTTTAAATCTTTGTATTGACAAAGCTCAAAAGCTCTGAATATATTACTAGGTTCTGGGTATACTTTATGGAGTTGATATTCTTTGGAAATATACTTAATAATGTCATTGACACCAGGAGATTCCCAAAACTTAGGGAACTCCTGATACCAATCACCTAATTGTGTAATTGTTGTAGGCTTCATTCTACTTTTATGTTTTTATAATCCTGTATGTCTATGTCTAAGAATTCACTATCGTCTATAGCACCCCATACCTCTGCTTTATTAAAGTCAAAAGTATAAGGACTAAAGTTATTACATTTAAGATAGTTCATAAAGTTGCACTTACATTTCTCAGCCATGCAGCCTAAGTTCTTGTGAACATTCATTAGCATAGATTGATTTCTGTAGAGCACACCTGTAATTCCTACTAAGCTAGTATCTTCATGAAACTTAATAACTTTCTCTTTGTATTGCTTAGACATCTTAGAATATCTACTATACATAAACCAGTCATAATCATCTTGATATTCCTTAGGAACATTGTATATAAATACTGAATGATGTGTATCTGGCTCATACCTTTTTACAAGTAGATGACCTAAGTCTGCATGAAGCTTATTTTCCATTTCAATAATCTTGCTTAGATTATTACTGTTAAGATACTCTGGATATTTTAGTAATAAAACTATATGATTATTATACTCTGGATAATTTGAATCCTGAACATAGCAATTAACTAGGAATCCAGACCAATCAAAATATGACTGGTCTGGACCTAGCATAGGCAGAATTAAAAAAGAAGCCTTATTCTTCTGAGACTTTATTTTTATCATACATATTAGTTGTTATTTCTCCATCAGCTTCATATACATTCCTTTTGTATTCCCAAAGGTCATTACTAATATGCCACTCTAAATCATCCATGATATCCCATATTCCACGAATATTATATCCAGCTTTAAGACCTAGCTTTGCAGCCATAAAATCTTCATCACTAAATTTAAATATCAAAGGATTATTAGGATACTCTACATTAATCACAATAAACTTAAATGGTAATATGGTATAACCTGTTAAGTTTTTATCTACAATAAATTTAGTAGATATATAGTGACTATATATTACAGCTTGCAAGTCATATCTATATCTATGCATAGATTTAACAAAAGCATATGGAGAATCTCCTGTAGTCTTAATATCTAGTGGTTGAATTGTTTTCTCATCATGGTCAACAATAACACAATCTAGCTTAGACCTGTAAGAAACACCATCAAAAGTAAACTCATCTTCTAGTTGATAGAATCTTTCTTTATTTCCTGCAAGAGTTTCTGATAGGTATTTAGCAGTGAACTTATTAGTTTTAAGGATATTAGCAGCTTGCTGGGCTTTAGTAAAGTTCTCAAAGCTAATTGTCATTTTACCTTGGGACTTTATTAAAAAGTTAAAATACTCTGCACCTTCTTTAGCAAATCTTTCTTTTACTGCATCTTTTGATATTTTAAATCCTGCTTCATGATATGCTTTTTCTTCAGCCATTCCCACAATATCAATACCTTCTAAGTCAGGCATAGGATATTCTTGAGAGAAGAAAATATAATACTTAAACAAGTATTTTACATAATCTCTCATCATAGCAGTAGGCTCTTTAACAGTGCTAACTACAAAAAGATTATGAAAGTCATCAGGCTGAGTGATTAAGCAATCTACAGCAGAACCAATATCTAATACAGTAGTGTCCTTTTCAACCTCTTCTCCTAAGATGTATTTTTTATGGTATTGATAAGGACTCCTATCAAAAAGAGCTAGTCTACTAAAGCTTAGAGTTGGTAGGTTATAAGTTTTCATCATGTGTTACTACTATATTATTTGTTGATTTTTCTAAAGCTTTTTTATAAAGCTCTACTTTTTTTTTGATTTGTTCTACAGGAGTTCCTATTTTAAAATAAATAGTAGTCCTTTCATCTACGATTACTCCAACCATCTTTGATAAGTCTGGAGATTTTACTACATCACTCATACTAAATTTCTAGTTTTAAATAAACACCTGGGTTTTCCTTATCTACAGAATAGTAATTATCATCTATCTTGTATGCATAAGGAATGAAAAACTTCATGCTGTCATCTTCAATAAAATTATGTGCTACCATTAAATCCTGTATAATCTGGGTAGCATTATTAAAATCAAAGTTAGCTTTAGTCTTTCGTACAAAATGAAATCCTAATTCTATAGGATAATTAAGAGTAGTGGGAAATGACTCTAGGTGTTGCCTAAATAAATTAGGCTTTGTTTTATATTCATCTACTCTCTTATCTCTAACTGAATAAGATTTAACTCCTAAGTTTTGTAAGTACTTAGTAACTGTTTTAGAAGGAAATATCCCCCTTGAAGTTTTCACTTTGGAATTCTTCAAGGAGGGTACATTTCCAGGAATAAAATAAATCATTACCATAGTGTGTGTTCTACAGCACCCTCTAAAGTAAACAGCTCTTCTCTATTCTCAGCTAAATAAGCATTAATTGCATTTTTAATAACTATAGCTTCTTTTTCTTCTTTTTCAAATCTATTACTATATACAGGAACTCCTACCTGAGATATTAGTAATTCATTTAAGTCAGGAACTGTTTCTATTTTGATATTATTCTCTGCTGCAAAAGGTAATAGATGTTTCCTATAAACTTTTCTTAAGTTTTTATACTCAGTATCTTTATAGTCAAAACCTGCTTGAACATATATCTTAAACAAGTCATCTACATTTTCTAGAGAATGTGGGTTTTCAATATCTGCAAAATTATGTAATGCTACTAGTCTAGGTAGTTGTACTGCTTCTGTTTTAATAACTAATGCTGCTAGTATAGTTAATTTATTATTCTCATAAACTCCAAACAAACCACCACCAAATAAATAATTACCAGCTCTATTCCTTATACGTCTTGCTCTAATATCACTAAACAATTCTGCTGAAAATTCAGATAATGGAGTACTATAGTGACAATCTATAATATGAAAATCATTTGTAACTTCTAAAAATCTATTTATATCTCCTAGAAAGTTCTTTTCAATTTCTGAGATTTGATTAGAATTTAGAGCTTCTCTGGTTTCTATACTCCTAGGTATGTCAGTATAACTTAGTAAATTACGGTATTTTGTAGATCCTACTTCAGCTATAAGGCTTTCTCTAAAATCTAGAGAACACCTAGCTAGATTGTGCATATAAAAACAATTAGCTACTACTCTACTATCTTGTGAAGAAGAATAAATACAATATTCACCATCATATTTAATCTTAACAGATGTTGATTTTAATCTAGTATTAATTCTTCCTATTTTGCTTTCAAAGTTTATCATATCTTTAAAGTGTTATTATTTCTGTCATAGTAAAGATATCATTTTCAATGCAAAAAGGCACCTCTCTCATAGGTTCTTCAGTGACAAGATTAGCACAAAAATTAGTATATGCTGCAACCATTTTACTAGCAATCATAAAACTATTATGTGTAGTGCCTTTAAAGCCACAAGGAAGCATCGCTGCTTCTGAATCAGGGAAGAGAGTTTCTTTATACCTATCTACTTTATCTCTGGTAACAACATAAATATAAAACTGTTCTGCTGTTAATCTACCATCAATAAAAATAGGCTCTACACCTTGATTTGCATACATATCCATATCCCTTACAAATAGGTCAAACATAGTTTGTCTAGCTTCCATGTTATCAAAACAGCTAAACATAACCTCACTAGTTGTTGATGTAGAAGTTAGTTTTTCTTGTAGCAAAAGTATTCTTGCATAACCACTAAAATCATAACAAACAGAAGATACTGCAGATACTTTGGGCAATCCTACATGCCTACTACAAAACAACTGATTAGATAAATTTATAGTATCAACAGTATCATCATCATAAATTGCAATTTGCTGTGGTTCTATCCTAGATAGAAGAAAGGTTACTACTGAGCCTATGCCCCCAGCCCCACCTACAGTAATGTAGTGGGACTGGGCTTTAGGCAACCATACAGCGTCTTTAAATCTCTCTGTCATTAGTTATTTGATTTAGGAAAACTATTATTGAAATCTATTTCATCTGCATAGTAGTCACAAAGTACTCCATAGATAAGCTCATAGATATCGTTACTTACATCTGCTGTATTAGTCATACTATCTAAACACATTTCCATGGCATCTTGTAAGAAATCTCCCAAAGGATTTAGGTCAAGATAAGTAGATTTAATGTTAAAAACTTCTTTGTAACAGTCTTCAATCTTTTCTTCCATATGATGAGCATACGTATCTTTATCTATGCTTTTGAAATGGTCAGCAGCCATTTTAGAAACACATCTATCTAAATCAATTGATTTATAAGATTCATCCAAGAAAAGCAACTTACATAAAAAGCTATTTACTTCAGATAAAGTATAAACATTTTTATTGCTTGTAGTGTTATTAACTACCTCCTTATAGTAAGGCTTATCATCAAATAGTTTAGGACTAGATACTTTACCATAAGATGAATTGGATGTGTTAAATGATTGATTATATGTTTTAGTATCATAATCATAATCATCACCATAGTTGTAATTTCCGTGCATACCATAGATAGTAGAAGGCCTAATAGTGCTAGACTGAATAGCTTTATCAGTCATAGTCACAAAGAACTCTTCCATCTCTTTAACTATCTCAAGGTCTAGTGCTACTACATGTAAATTATCATATTCTTCTTCTTTATTGTCAATAGATACCCATTGACCTTCAGAGTTTTTATACTGCTTACCATATCTCTTGCTTTTAGAATTCAAAGGATAGGCAACTTTAGCTACCATCTCACCTTTATTGTTTACAATAAGAGAAATACAAAAGTTAGAAAGCTTAGCATAAGCATCTAAAGTAGAAGAATCTGTACTACTAAAGAATACTCCCATATTGACATGAGAGTGAATAATGCCCATTTTACAATCCTCTAGTTCTGGATTATTATCATAAGCATCAATTACTCTTTCATCAATTTCAAATTCAGTATATGTAGGTTCACCTTTATGCATAGGCAAAATATCTATAGCTCTAATGCTAAAAGTTTCAGGTTCAATTGGATGACCTTCTGTTTTACAGAAAACAATACCAGACCATTCTACAGTATTAATCTTATGACAGAGATACCAAATTTTGCTTAATATGTTCTGGGAGAGATAAATCTTTGGCCTGTAATAATTCATATTGCTGTTTAAGTTTGTTTTGGAATTCTGTGAGGACATATGTGTATAATTCTTGGGAGCAGAATTCTGTTTCTGTAGCTCCGTTTTCTGGGTTTTTAATTTCTGCTTCATAATTTATTGGGGTATTTCTAAAGGTTTTATAAGTGGTGTTTTCAAGAGAGCGATTAAATTCTTGTAAATTATAACTATCATCATATTGCTCTCCTATATTACGAAAGACATTATAATCTTCATTATATACAGAATGCACTCTTGAATAGGGGGATAATGCTCTAGCTAAAGAGTGAGTAGCAGAAAGCTTAATAGATAAGTTTCCATCTGAATCTAAAGAGGTAGAAAACATAGGCTGATATATAGAAGAATTAACTGCTAAATCTTCAAAAAATCTAAGAGCTTCGTTTTTAACATCTTGTGGTGAAACAGAAGGTGAATCTAGTACTCTTAAGTTATCATTATTAGTATTTGATAAATACCTATATGGAGTACCTTCTATGGATTCATACCTAACAAAGTTATCTATTTGATAAAGCAATAAATCAAATCTATCGCTATTAAAACTTTCATTAAAGTCATTTATTAGGATAGTTAAAACTGTGCTGCCTGTACAAAATTTTGTTACTCTGAACAAATTACTTAAATCTCTACTATTTAGATGAGAGTGTGCATATTTAGTTTTAACATCTAGGAAATTAAACTTGGCTCTGAAGCCTTGAAAGTCTGTTAATTTAAGCTCACTATTAAATATCAATACACAATACAGCTCTTCAATATCTCTAGAGCTTTCGTCTCTATTTGTTATTGTGATTAAAGGATATCTTATAAGTACATGAAGACTCCCATCTTTAATTTGTAAGTCATAATTCTCTCCATGTACTTCATCTAAAATAGGTTTAAGTGAGTTTAAAGCAAAGTCCTTATAAACATTAAGATGTCTTGTATTTTGAAATTCTCCTAATTTTGAATTTAGATTTTCTATTAAATGTTCATCATCAATTTCTGTTTCACTTAAAGGAGTAAATAATAGATAGTAGTCATTTGAATTCCTAGAATATTGACAGTCTGAATCATATTTAGATACTACATATTTTATTTTTCTAGTTTCAGGGTCTACTACTAAACTCATAGAGTGGTCAATCCAGGAGTTTTGTGTACATACTACTAAAATCACACTTTTACTTTCTTTAACAATTGGGTCGTCAATAGTTAAAGAAAAGGTATCATCAAAAGGAACTAAATTACCTGGAATTGCTTCAGAAACTGCTTGTTCTAAGGTATACCCAGATTCAGGTATTGTTAATAATAATTTTTCTAATTCTGTCATATGGTTATATTTAGGTAAATAAGAAAGGGTAGGGAAATTAATCCCTACCCTATTCTTAAATCATAGCAGAGCTACTTAGGAAATCAAGCCTTGCTCACGCAATCTAGCAATATCTCTGTCTTCTTCAGCAGAAATACCGTTAGCAGGATTTTCATCCTCATCTTCATCAAGAAGGTCATTGAACAAATTGTTCAATTTAGTTCTTAACTCTTTTAGCTGAGAATCACTGTAACGAGTTTCGTTACCAGAAGCAATTTTCTTCATGCTTAAGATAACAGTAAAGTTACCTTCAGGCAGTTGAGCTTCTGAAGATTCCAAAGATACACGAGTTTCACGAACAATAGCTTTCATGTCATTAACATTGCTGATAATTCCAGATAAAGCAGATTGAAGTTCACCCCAAGTAGAAGCAGCAGATTCTATAGATTGAGCACGATCAGATTGAGTTGAGATAACACGAATAGTACGCATAAATTAAATTTAGATGTTTAAAAAATTAGAGAATTGATTAATGAAATGGAAGAGTCTCTTCCATGGTTTTTTACTAGGTCAGAAAAGTCTTTTGACTTGTATTCACTAGGTATTTCTATTTGATGAAGCTTAAATTTAGAAGCTATCTCACTTCCGTATTTTCTACCCCAGTTTACTTCCTTATTAAAGTCATTATCATATAGAAGATACACTTTATCAAACCTTTTCTTCAGCTGTTTAACAATATGAGGCTTAGGATCAGTTGTTTCAGCTTGAAGAGATACAGCAGGTATCTTTACCTGTTCTGTAATTGCCATAACATCTTTCAAAGATTTAGTGATTATGAGCTTTTCACCTTCTTTAGGCAGTTGTGTCCATCCCTGCCATACAGATTTATCTACGTTGGATATAAATCTTTGATTTTTGTTAAAAGGTTGATAAATTTTATATGTATAGATACCATCTTTGCTTTCTAAGTAGGCATATGCTGGATTTACAATATTATCTACAGCTATAATAGAATTATTTAAGAATACATATTTACAGCTAAACACATTATACTTGTTTAGTGTAGCTTTGCTTATCCCAAATGAATTCCAAAAGTGTAAATCTCTAAGTGTAAATTCCTGGATTTTAATTCCTATATGTGTCCTACTTTTTTCTTTGTAGTTAATGTTTTTTGGTATTTTAATTTTTTTCTTTTTTCTGCCCACAATATCATTCTCTATAAGACCAAAATCATTAGCTACTTTTTGTAAAGCTCCATAGTAATCTAAACCAAATAATCTAGAAACAAATACAAAACAATCACCCTTTTCTTTAGTAGCAAAATCTCTGAATAGTAATTTATCCAGAGATCTAGCATAAAAGACACTAAATGATGGTACATCATCATCCCTTAGAGGACTAGATGTAGCAGTATTTAACTGCAATTTAGGTATATAAAATGCAAAGATTTGATACTCTGATACTTTTTCTAATATAAGTTCAGAGGAGAGTAAATTGTAATCTAAATTGTTGAGATTAATCATGATAATAAAGGGGGCTTATTAGGCCCCCATTATTACAAAGTTACATCTAATAATTAGATAACGTCACTTGAAGCTGTAAAATCACCAGCAGACATAATAGGAGTATCCTCTTCTAGTCTAGCCATCTGGTCAATCTTATTAGCTTTTAGGCGAGTATCACTTACAGGAACTAGTTCTGATTCAATGAAAGGAACATAGCTTCTAACTTGAATATATTTCTTAGGATACAAAGTAGTACCATAAGTGCAAAATACTCTTACCATAGCAGCAATCTTAGGCTGAATAATTCTCATACAGCCATCAAGAAGCTCTTTAGGAGAATTAAAAGCAGGGAATTGATACTCTTCCCCTAGATAGCAATGGATAAGGTGTTTAAGAGCCTTACCTTGTTTTTCTAGGTCTTTAGCAAAAGTATCTCTGTTTTGGTCAAGATACCAGAAAGCCATGTTGATTTCTGCTCCATTAGAATCTTTAAAGAAAAGCTTATAATCAGGAGCAGATGCTTGGTCACCAGCAGCTTTAGCTTCAATTCTGTCTAGTCTTACATTTCTTACTAGACCTGCTACACCATCATTGAAAATTTGAACACTACTACCTCCATCAAAGGAGTTGTCATTTAGATTAATCATATTTGTTTTAAATTAAAAGGGTTAATACTTAGATACTTGGTGAAGAAACATCAGATTCTACATATTGAGGAATACCTGCATGTTGTAATGTGCTAATATCAGCTGTTTCAGGCTCATCATTATAAACAATACAAGCTTCTTCTACAACCATATCAGGGTCTACAAACTGAAAAGTAGCTTCAGTTCTCTTGATATTTCTTGTTTGAACTTTTCTCTCTCTGAGCAAAGTTACTACATCATCACCACTGCAGTTAATACCATAGGTATTGTTAATTTTTACTGCAATTTCATCTGCTGACATACAGTCCAGCACATACCAGATTTTCAAGTCTCTAGTACTAATAGGAATTTGTTTCATACTAATTAGTTGTAATATTCGTTAATTTTTGTGGACACAAAGGATAAGTCATTAGGAATGAGAAGCTCATCAAACATTCCTCTTGGACTTTTTGCAGTAGTCACACCATCAGTTTGAGTTACAAAATAATAATGTGGCTTCTGGTCTTCTTCAATCTTAACTTCAGTAAAGAAAACTATGGTAAACAAACCCTCTAAAGTGATTTTATCATCTAGGAGTTTACCTATAGTTTTAATTTTCCGTTTAGGATTAAAGTTTTCACTGGTACTTTCCTCATGATATATTGCAAAAATGATTAAGTCATCCCTAAGCTGACGACTTGCATTCAATACATCAAAAGTATTCTTACCAATGTCTGTAAATTTCTCAAAGCCTTTCTCTTTAGCCTTAGCCATAAACTCAAAAGACATTAAGTACTGAAGGTCATCAATGATGACATATTTAATCTCTGGTCTATTATCGCTAATATACTTAAGAGCTTGAACTATAGTTGCTGCTACATCTGTTGAGATATAGTTAGCACCTTCAGATAATTTGCCTTGAGTGTAATTACTCTTCCATCCTTTGAATGGCAGTGGCTTGTTAGAAACATTGATAATTACAGTTTCTTTGGGGTTTAGGGTTTCAATCGAAGTGGACTTACCTGTCCCACTTTGACCTACAATACCTACAAGTGTACTCATATAATTGTTGATTTAGTTACGATAGTTTCTTTTTAATCTCCAGATAAGTGATTTAATATAGTCTAAGGTAACATTAAACCTTTCTACAATACTTTTATGTGTTATAGTTGGTCCACCTCTTTCTATAAAATCTACTATATCTTGTTCTACGGTATTACGCTTTAAGTTTTTCATGCTGTTTTCTGTAAATTTCTTCAAGTTTAGGGTCACCTGGTTTAGGTAACTCTTCAAAGTAGTTTGTAGCACCATTAAAATACATACCTACTACACCATTTGGACTGCCACTACGGTATTTCAGCACATGTAAAGATCGGAAATTATCTTGTAATAAAGAAATTTTATAGTTCCGAAATACATCTAATTCATACCTAGCAGGACTAAAAATTCCTAGTGCAATATCAGCATCTCTACCAGTTAGTTTAGTCTCACCCAAACCATATAAGCTAGGAATTAATTTAGATTCTAAAGTTTGACCTCTATAAGTATCTAATTCCTCCATAGCAGCTGCTTGTTGCTGGATAAGCACAGGAGTAAATCCAAAGTTATTTCTAAGCTGTACCATATTGTTACTATGCTTTTCTATAGTGCCTTTGATACTTAATCCTTGCTCAGAATTTAATAATGCAGCATGGTCCACAATAATAATAACATACTCTTTAGGATTATTAGGAGTATAGTAGTCAAATATCTCTACTTCTTCTTCTCTAATTTCTCCAGTGCTGTCATCTCGCACTTTCTTTGTTATTAGTTTCTTGTGGATAGTGCCATGTGATTTAGCATAATCTAGCATTTGCTTAAAGATACCGTAAGGATTTATAGTGCTATCATAGATATACACAAAATCCTCTAGCTTTTCAAAGTATTCCTTAGTAGATGCTATGATAGAGTATTCTTCTTCAGAAATCCTATGTTTGTTCATAGATAGGATTTTATTGAATGGGATTACCATATTGTAATCATAGTATATCTTCTTAGCAATACCTTGAATAATCTTAGATTCTTTATCAACCTCTAATGAGTAGTAAAAGATTTTAAGCTTAATGTCTGTTTGAGAATTAAGAATAAAATCTATAGGTCTATACATAAAGAAAGCATCAGTAAACTGAGTTTTACCTACACCAGAATTTGCCGTAATAAGATAATACTTTTTTTGCATAATGCCTGGCACTACATTCTCAAATCTAGGTAAACCCCAAGGGATGCAGTTATGCTCATTATGCATATTATCCCTAATTCTACTTAATGCTCTATCAAATATCATGTATAAAAGAATTTTGAGGTTCATTGGTATCTAGCTCATCACAATAAGCTTCAAGCTTAGATACCCTACCATCTCTGGTATTACCTTGGTTCTTGGAGATAAAATAATCTGCTTGCATAAGATATTTCCATCTTTGATTAGACTCTACTTGAATGTACTTTTCAGTGGCCCTAAGAATTTTTTCTTGGGTTAAATCTGGTCTTCTCAAAAATAGCTCTTTCATCTTAACAATACAGGCATTCCTATCACCCATAGCACCAGGTTTTTTACCTTTAAACATATTTCTATAAGCATCAATCCATTCATCAACAGGATGGACTACTTTAGTTTCTGTTTTAGGTAAAAGGATTAGTTCTCTGGTTTCCCAGTTTAGGACTTTAATATAGCCCTCATCTTGCATTTTGTTTAGTAGTTCTACAACTTCTAGTATTTCCATATAATGATTGAGTTTACTCTTGTATAAGGCATTCCATCAGTATCAATCTTTTCTGTCACCCATACAATTTTCACGTATTTTCCATCATCTACTAATGAAACACTATGCATTGCTATAGCCATATAGACTACAATTAACAAAACAATTACTAAAATTGTCATCATAAGATTCCCATATTTTTATACTTTAATCTTGCATCCTCTTCTTCCATCTGAAGTATAAAAGCAGGTATAACACAAATTACTTGGTCTATGGTAGTTCTTTTAGGTCTAGATAAGGCATTAATCTTTTCTACATATGTGTTAGGGTCTTGTCTTTCTTCTTGTGTCATATCTACTTCTACTATCTTATAGAAGAAAAGAACTTCATCATCTGTTAGCAAGTTATCTACTTGCTTATTTATTACTTGTTCCATCATAAATTTTTATAGTGTATGTATTCTAATTTAGACCTAGGAACATTTTTTAAAGCACTCTTAACCCAATCCTCATCTACAGTATTAACAGCACATACTACATGAATCTCTGCAATCTTTTCTGGATTGTTATACTCTAGTCTAAGTAACCTACCCATTCTTTGTTGAGCTGTTTCTTCTGAGCTTTGAAATTGATGAACTACAGCTCTGTGTAGAGGCTTAATATTCAAGCCTACATTTGCCATATTGACTACTGCTAGTCTATCAATTTCTCCATCAGAAAACCTGTCTAGGTTTTTCTTATCAGCTTTTGAATGGTATTGGTGTTCAGAGAGTTGATTAGCACTATCTGTTAATGTTGTAAAGATAAGAATTCTATCGTTAGAATGCTTAGAAATTATCCTATTTGCAGCATCAATTTTACTTTTGCAAGAATAGATTAGCTTTGCTCTCTTGGATGCAAACTGCATTTTAATTAGAGCATACTTTCTTTTATCAGCACCTATGGCATTCCATTCTGCAAATTTAATTTGATTAAACTGCTTTGTAAGATAATCATACTGAGCTTTTTCTGTAGTTAGAAAAGGCTTCAGTTTAGTACCACCTTGAATATATTTAAGACTATCATCAAGGGATACCTCAATAACCTTAACTCTATAATCTGCAATAATTCCATCTCTAATAGCTTGTTCAATGTCATAACTAAATATAACATCTAGATTAAGTTGTTCTTTAATTACAGCTGCACTAGAATCACTTAATGTACCAGTTAATCCTAATAACCTACCATGAGGTACTTTAGATAGCTGGTTAATAGAATATAGATGAATCTCATCTAATACTACTAAATCAAAAGTGTTCTTTGTATGTTTCCCTAAAGAAGCTGTAGTGGTGTAAACAACATTAGCATCTGATTTATTCCATTTAATAAACTCTTCTTTCCAAGTATCTAAAACAGAATTAAATGGTGCTACAACAAGTGTTTTACTGTCAGTATTAATTAAGTCAATAGCTATTTTAGTTTTTCCAACACCCATAGAAATGTGCAGTATGCCCTTTTTATGTGTGAGGAAAGATTGTTTAGCTTGTTCATGTACTAATATTCTCTTTTCATTGTTTGTCATTTAATAATGTTTCAATGTTTTTACTATTGTGCTTTTGTGTAATTGTTTCACCATTCATCCAAGGTTTGAAAGGTATATTTGACACCCATTCTTTTACTGTAGGAACAAAAGATAAATCTTCTTTGATATGATTGATAACAATATATCTAGTTTCTACTTTATTTCCATCAGAATTAGTAATGTAAGGGCCAAATATTCTTTCACAGATATAGATACCAAAAGTATTATGTAGAATAGCTCTATGTTGGTAGCCTACATAATGTGTTTTAGTCATATCCAAAAACTCATGAATTTCAAGGTAATCTTCAAGTTTACCTCCAAATGATTTTACAGATAATTCTGAATGTACTAATGGACTCATCGTGTGTAATTTTTTACTTCAGAAGTTATTAGGTAATCTTCAGTTTCTGAAATTCTAATTCTAATGTCTAAGTTTATCTCTCCAGTTAATAAAGAAATGTGAATACTTCCATATCCACCATCATTGTTATACCAATCATAGCCTGACTCAGATAAAATTTCATAACCTAAATTTTTAAGGTCTTCAGTAATTTCAGGCTCATGGTCCCAGAAATCACTATGATACCTGTCTTCCAAGATAAAATCTCCTGTAAAGGCTTTAGCCCCAGTTATAGAACCAGAATCACCTGCACCATCAAAAGATATAGATACTCCTGCGTATCCTTCATTTTTTAATTGGGTTAATACTTCCCTAGTTCTTTGTTTCTCTTCGTTAGTCATAATTTTAAATTTATTTTTTCCAAAATTTAGCTATATATCCATCAACATCAATAGGATAACCAATAACTTCTTTAAAAGCATCAATCATACATTGTTTTTGGATATTAAACCATTGTTCTGCTTGCTCATCTTTAACTTCACATACTACAGCATCATGCAATTGAAGAACAAACTTAACATCTATGTTTTGTTTAGCTCTTTCTTCATTCATTTTAACCATAGATAGCTTAGTAATATTAGCACCAGTACCCTGAATGTATGTGTTACCACTTTGTCTTTCAATTTGAGAATATACAGCAGGGTCATCTTGTGGATTTTCAAAAAATCTAATTCTACGATATGGTGGTTTAGTTCTAATCATTAAGTTCCTTTTACCATATGTTTTTAGCATATTTAAAAATCCAGTAAGCTTAGGTAATCCTTTAAAATAAGTGCTAATAATTTCTTTAGCTTCTGTTAATGGAATATTAATAGAGTCACTTAACTTTTGTGGACCACCACCATAAAGAGCTAAATAGTTTAAAGTTTTGATTTTAGTTCTCATTCCTTTATGCTCTTTACAATCGCATTTTTGTTTAGATTTCATGTACTCACAGTTTTCTTCAGCAGAGTTTACCCATTTGTCTTTATACACTGCTTCAGCTACTACAGAATGTAAATCTAATCCATTATTAAATGCTTCTACCCAAGACTCTTCACCACTTACACAACCAGCAATTACAAGTTCCATAGCAGAGTAGTCACAATCTACATAACTATAACCATCTCTAGCTATAAAACAATTTCTTACCTCATTTAAAGCAGGAAGTTGTTGCATATTAGGTGCTTCATCTTTCATACCTGAAGACACTCTACCAGTAGCAAGAATTTGCCAATAAGAGGTATGTATAGCTTTAGTTTCAGGAACTATCCACTTAAGATACTCTTTACCAAATTTGCTTATTGCAGTTTGATTTTCTTTATAGTCTAGGTAAAGAGATACTATTGAATGTTTAGCCTTGTACTTTTCAATAATCTTTTCATTAACAGAGTCTACTTTAATACCAGAAGATAGTAGTACATCAAGCACTTGTTTAGGAGAAGACCATGTAATATTTGTCTTAAATCCTGGTTCAAATAAGTTTAACTGTCTATCTATAAAGTTATTGTACTTGTCTGGATTATCTAGAATGTATTCATTTAGAGCTTTCTCAAATCTATCTGCATTTCTTTCTCTATCATTAGCTTGCTCTAGCCATTTATTAACATCTAGTTTCATACCTACATATTCCATTTCAGCAAATATTCTAGAACAAGAAAACTCTAAATCAGCTACAGGCATTAAATCTAATCTCTCAAGTTCTGCTTTTTGTTTATTCATTACTTCTTCCAAAGCAATAACATCATAAGCAGCATACTTAATAACATCATCTGTTAATCCTGCCCAGTTAATTTTACCTCTTACTGATTTATCTAACTGGTACTTATCTCCACAGTATTTAGATACTATATAGTCAAGCCTAAGCTGTCTATTTTCATATCCAGTAGTTAAGATACACTCTGATAAAAAAGTATCCCAAATGTATCCTAGTTTTATTCCTTTAGCAAAGAAGAACTTATCGTCATATTTACTATTCTGAAGAATGTTAATAGCTTCAGGGTCTTCTAGTTCTTCTTTAAGGTCTAGAATATTAGCATATGTACAGTCAATAACAAATTGTGTATCAGCATTACCTATTTGAAGAGTAAAAATATACCCATCCCAACAGTTGCCAATAGTTTCTGTATCTATGCCTCTTATTTTGTTGTGTTTACACCATTCTTTTACGTCATCTATTGAACATGGTGTAGATATTTCGCTCTCTATCAAGCTGTTATTTGAAACTAAGTATATCATCGTATTTTTTTAAATGGTTGTCTAATTTAGACTGTAAAGATACTACATCTGGGTCTTTTACCTCAAGTAATCTTCTAAAATCTACTTTATGATGATGAATACAGCTTCTAGAAATACCTAGTTTAAATTCATCAGCTATTTGTTGTTCTGTCAATCTAAAATTATGATGTAAATAAAAAGCTAAAGCCTTTTTAGCATTAACTATTGATTGCTTTCTACTTTTTAGCTTTAAATCACTTTCAGATATCTTATAATGTTTACAAATGGTAGTTACAAAGGATTTAATTCTACTTTCTTTAGACATATTCAATCCTACAACTACCCAAGGACTGATATTGTTGTTCATAATTTTAATAAAAAGCCCCACCGAAGTAGGGCTTTTGGGCTTTAAAAATGTAAAGTTATTAGTTTACTTTTTAGTCATTTTGTAAAGGTATATATTGACTAAAAGTGTTATAATCAATAATTAAACTTGATTAACCCCCAAAACACACTAAAACTTTTCTTGTCTTGATTAGAACCTAGTACTTGTACCTTTTCATTAGATTTTTTTCTAGATTTACGATGGTACTTATTAACTTGGTCTATGTAGTTTTGATAAGTTCTAGCTAAAGCAGGATTAGGTTTAATGCTATTATTCCAAACAATTTTATTGTTTTTCTTAGCTAAAATCTCATTTTTATTAAGATAGCTAAGTAGTCTAGAATCCACTTTTACATCTTTATTTAAGTCCCTAAAAGACTTATAAGATGATGTAGTTACATTATGGTGGATAGCATTAAGCTGAACAAGTTTTCTTTTTATTTTAAGTTCGTTTTGCATATTTATTTGATTTTATATTTGATTAAAATTTGCCTTATTTCTTCTATAAGGTCTTCAAGAGTATCGTTATTATTAAGAATAACGTCAAATCCTTCATA
>Ga0070751_1000702_pt1 | contig 20402 bp, 23 predicted proteins | sample VirMetDEL_Aug_28_FD_78514 | JGI IMG/M metagenome (GOLD analysis project Ga0070751, IMG submission 78514) | Aqueous microbial communities from the Delaware River and Bay under freshwater to marine salinity gradient to study organic matter... | ecosystem: Environmental > Aquatic > Marine > Coastal...
ATTTTGATTTGTTTTTTAATGATTAATATTTATTTATTTTAGTTACAAAATTTATTCCAAAAGTCGCTCAAAGCTTCGGCAAGTTTCAATTCTTCATTTGTCATTTCCGAGCGATAGCAAGCAATAAATTCATTTAAGCAAAGAGCCTCATCAAATCTTTTATTTCTAGCAAGAAAGAACGATTCTTCAAAGTCATTGATTGCATTTTGACAGAATTTATACCTTGCGTTGTTTGCTCTTCTCTCTATCGATTGCAAAGCTTTTAAAAGCGAATCAATCAATAATTGCTCACTAGTTAAAGAGAGAAAATTTCCCTTGCCGTCTTCTTCATAAGAATAAAGGCTTATGTCTTCACCTTCAATTTGCCAAGAATAACAAGAAAACTCTTCTTTTTCCGTGTTGTTTTCCGTTGCATTTGGTAAAAAGCAAGAAACTTCTAAGCCATTAAATTGAAAGTCTATTCGGTGGCTTAAGTCATTTCCGTAAGAGCCGTTAGAAGCCTCAAAACCATAGTTTAAAAGGTTTTTCGCTAGTGAATAGGCTAAAGGGTCGCAAACCTTAGGATTGTGACTTTTAAAGCCAGTTTTCCAGTAGTTAGGGTTTTCTTTGTCAATATTTTTGAATTTATTTATTTTCATTTTGATTTGTTGTTTAATGATTTAATTTTTTATTTGTTTAGATTGTAGGTTGAAAGACTGTAAAAGTAAAGCCTAGCTTTTTTAAGTTTGAAATGTCGTCTAGTGTCAAAGTCTTGCGACCAGTAAGACGGCTTAGAGTTTCGGCAAGTTCTTTGTCGGTTGCATAGTGCAACTGGTTGCCGTAGTGGTTTTTAATTTCTATTTCGATATTTTTCATAAGCATTTTTTTGTAATTTAATTTAATAATTTTCAAAAACTGGATTGTTTTTTGTTATTTGTCAAAACTTTTTTTCAAAAACTTTCAATTAATTCATTTGCAACAAACTGCACGAAAGCGAAAAGCCTTGCAACTGCACGCAAGCAAACGCAACAAAACCGAACCAAAACCAAACCAGAAAACCCATTGCCTAAAACAACAAAAAAAACCACCTTAAAAACAACAAAAACCCTACCAGGCCCTATAACGCATCGCCCGATTATACGCGCGTCTTAACGTCCGCGCGCGCGCCCGCGGCTTATAGGGGGGAGGGGACCTTTTAGCCACGCGCAACTGTTTTGTATTATATATAAAACGCCCCTTAAAAATTTACATGCCCTATGGGGCTTGACAGATGCACCGCCTTTATACTATTGTTTGGATATTGTTTGGTATAGGTGTTACAATATTGCAACATCCATCTTACAAATTTGCAACATGAGTGTAGAAGCAGAGTTACAGGCAGAGATAAAACAGGCGATTTCGCAAGTTACTGAGTCAAAAGAGCTTGCAAAAATCAAAAGTTTAAGCAGAAGTAAGCCAGAAAAGGTGGCTAAGATACTGTATTTGCACGCTATAGGGGTGTCGCAGACGGCTATGATACGCAAATATTGCTTTGACCGCGGCACAATTATCAATACATTGGTAGATTATGCAGACTATAAGAATGCATTTCGGGAGCTTGGAGGGCAGTTATCTGCTAGAAGCTATGTAAATTTAGAGAGCCTAGAGGAAGATTTGATAGAAACTGTAAGGGAGAAGATACATACTGGAGAGTATGAGCCGACCCCAAGGGACATTAAGGAGATAAGTATAGCTAAAGCTAATTCCGCGCGTCAAGCTCTGACCGCCAGAGGCGAGGCTAGTTCTATTACAGAGAACAGGAATGTAGTCACGCAGGAGGATTACGAAGAAACTATCAAGAAGGCCAAGGAAAGAATTAAGTTAATAAAGGGAGAGGTTATAGATGTCGAAGAATAAGATGTCAGACCAGGAAGAAGAGGCATTCGCAAAAGCGAAGGCTATCTTATCTGAGCATTTCCCGAACTGGGCTATTATCGTCATAGATGATGAAGCTTCGCTGTCATATGATTATACTAATTATTACATAGGTAAGACTCTCTGCAGAGAGACCTTATCTGAAATGAATAAAGATGATATTGAATTAATATGGGAAGAAGCGGATTTGGAGGACGAAGAAGATGGAACTTAGCTTTACCCCGCATCCTATACTTTCTGCACCTACAGACGAAGAGATTGTAGCACTTGGCGAGAATGACCCACAGTTACTAAAGGCTTTGTATGATGCACACGAAGGGCGAATCCGCGCTTCAGAAGAAGACCCTATACGGCATGGCTTTGATTTAGCAGGATGGGAGCGAATGTACGAAGGGCTTTCTCAGTACAATGAGTGCCTGGTGCTTGGAGGTAATCGTAGTGGTAAAACCACAGGGTGTGCGAAACTGCTGATGAAGGCAGTTACTGAGAACCAAGAGGGACACGTTATTTGCTTTTCGCAGAATATAGATACAAGTATCAAGATTCAACAGAAGGCCGTATGGGAAATGATGCCGAAGGAGTTCAGACGGAAGACCAAGAGTACAGAGGGTTATATTAATTACTCTATGCAGAATGGCTTTACAGGGCAGAGCTTTATCTTCCCAGATACTAAGACTAGGGTAGACTTTAAAACTTATACACAGTTTAGTAACAATCAGACAATCTTGGAGGGTTTTGAATTCGGCTTCAAGAACCCCGAAGGCACTAATATTGGAGCGTGGCTTGATGAGTACCTAGGTGATGCGACCCTAGTAAACACTTTGCGATTCCGTCTTGCGACCAGAAACTCTAAGTTACTGATAGGCTTTACGCCTATTGATGGGTACACACCATTTATAAATGAGTACCTAAGAGGAGCAGAAACATTAGAAACACGAGAAGCGAAGTTATTAGATAGAGCATTGCCAGTTAAACAGTATAGTACAGAGAGAGATGCAAGTATAATTTATTTACATTCCGATGAAAACCCCTTTGGTGGTTATGAGCGTATAGCCAAAGACCTCAAGGGCAGACCAGAAGAAGAAATTATGGTTAGAGCATATGGCGTGCCAGTCAAATCAATGACTAGCTTATTGCCATTGTTTAATACCGAAGTTAATGTATTATCCGAAACACCAAACAAATATGGACACACCTTCCCAGATATTAAAAATAGACAACGATTTACTAATTATTGTGTGGTCGACCCCGCAGGAGCAAGAAACTATACTGCGATATGGGCTGCAGTTGATAAAGAAGGACGAGTCTTTATTTCCAGGGAATGGCCTGATAGAGGCTCATACGGAGAGTGGGCTGTTTTTGGCGACCCAAAATGGAGATATGGACCAGCATCTAAGAAGATTGGATATAATGTTGAAGGATATGTAGAATTATTCAAGGACATAGAATCTGACTTAGGTATTAAAGTATTTGAACGAATCGGTGACTCTAGGTATTTCGCTAGAGAGAACGAAAACAATGACGACCTATTTACTACATTTAGTGACTACGGTATGGATTTCGTTCCATCTGATGGCAGAGGCGAGGACATGGGAATCTCTGCCTTAGATGATTGGTTCAATTACAACCCCAATGTAGAAATAGATAATGCCAATAGACCTTTATGTTATATTCATAAGGATTGCGGTAATCTTATAGACAGTATCATTAATTACAATGCAAGGGGCAAATCGGACGAAGCACTAAAGGATTTTTTTGATGTACTGAGATATTTACGAATGGCAAACGGTGGTGAAGGCCCCGACCACGTAGATTCTGTAAACTTAAACGCAACCCGCAAAGCTAAAGGAGGATATTAATGCCTAAACGAAAACTTAAAGATATAGCAGATGACATGGGGATTTCTTTTGATAAAGCATTAGAAATATCTTCATTGCATCTTGAAGAAGATATGGTCACAGGACGTGGCAAGAACACTTGGATTAACGAAGAAGGACAAGATATAATGGATTCATATATACCTGTACCACAAAAGTACAGAGCTAAGATATTATCCGTTGCCCCAAATCAAAGATTCTCGTTTGTATACATAAAAGAAATGCTACGAAAAGTGCCTATACTTATGCCAAGAAGACTCCAAGGACCTGGTGGGGTTGGCAAGTATGTTTATATAGAAGTAGACAACAGCAACGAAAACCCTAAGTTTAAATGGGTCGAGCCGCCTAGTCTTGATTAATGTGTTATAATTTGCCGAAATGGAGAATACCGAGACCTCGAAAGCTCTTACATATGTAAGGAAAACACCCGATGTGCAAACTTTGCGTTGGGCATACAGTAAAACAATTTCCGACCTAGAATATTATTTCGACTTATGCCGAAGTAGTTATGATGACAGGCGTAATTGGTGGCCTGGGAAAAGCCGCGACCACCGTAAGCACGGTGCAGATGCTTTTCCTTGGGAAGGAGCATCGGATATTGAGTCCCATGTTATTGATGAACGCATAACTAGACTTGTATCTATGTTCATGTCAGCGGTTTCAAGAGCAAATGTCAGAGCATTTCCTACAGAAACAAGTGATATACCAAGAGCTACAGTAGTATCTAATTTTTTAAAGTGGATGATTTCGAGTGGTTATATACCTAGATTTAAGAAAGAAATGGAACTAGGTGCTAACTATTTACTAGAAAGAGGTATTCTTGTTACATATGTAGGTTGGCAAAGAGAAGATAGAAAATTTTTACAACAATTAGATTTAGAACAAATTGCATCAGTATCTCCAGAGATAGCACAATCTATAGCAGACAATGACGATACTGAAAACATTGTTAATTTATTGATTTCAGCATTTCCAGGTGTAAACTCAGAAAGAGCTAAGAAAGCCTTAGAAGATTTACGTGAAACAGGAAAAGCAGAGTTACCTACAGTAAAAAGACAAGTAGATGCCCCAGAGGTAAAAACACTTGCCCCCGATGGAGACTTTTTCTTTCCTAGCTATGTAACAGACCCACAAAGAGCGCCATATTGTTTTTGGCGTACATACTACACAGCACAAGAGCTAGAAAATAAAGTAGTAACTGATGGTTGGGACCAAGACTTTGTAGATGTAATGATTGAACGCTACCGCGGTATCAATATTAACTCTATTGAAAACGAGCAAGAAGGCAGAAGGTCAAACAATGTAAGTGATACTATTTATGAATCAGATGATTTAATTGAAATCGTTTATGGTTATCAAAGATTGTTTGATGAAGAAGATGGTTCAGAAGGTATTTACTGCACAGTATTCCACAAAGATTATAGTGGAGGAGATGAAAGTCCTGCATTTGCTAAGTTTGAATTACTAAACGGGTATGAAGATTATCCTATAGTAGTAACTAAACTATCAGAAGATTCCAAAAGACTTTACGATACAATGACTATACCAGATATTCTTCGTGGTATACAGAATCAAGTAAAGGTAGAGCGTGACTCACGCATCGATAGAAACTCTTTGGCTACATTGCCACCAATATTACACCCCGTTGGACAAGCACCAACAGATTGGGGTCCTGGTCGTATGATTCCTTACAGAAGAAAGGGAGACTTAGACTTTGCCCCTACGCCACCATCACCTACTGGTTCTATAGAAATAGAGCGTACACTAGAACAACAAGCAGATGCTTTAGTTGGATTAGACGTAGAAAACCCACTTGCACCCGTAAGAAGACAATTCTTAATAGACAAGTTTTTAAATCACGCTGCAGAAGTTTTACAAATGACTTGGAAGTGCTTTCAAAGATTTGGGCCAGACGAAGTTTTCTTTAAGGTAACAGGTAGTCCAGACCCAATGAAGTTTTCAAAGGGAGATGCTAACGAAGATTATGATATTGTTGTATCTTACGATGTATTAAATACAGACAGAGAAACACAAGAGAAGAAACTTAATTCATTGGTATCTTTAGTGCAGTTAGACCGCTCTGGAAGAATCAATATGGATTCATTGCTAGAAGTTGTAGCTAACTCTATTGACCCTGTAATGGCAGATAGTATTTTACAAGAAGGTAAGCAAGCTGCACAAAAGATGCAACAAGATATTACTGATGACTTGGCTAAGATATTTGCAGGTATAGAAATGCCTGCTAGACCAAATGGTGGACAAGTTGCAATGCAAGTAATACAGAATTACGCACAGCAACCAGATATTGCACAGCGTGTACAAACTGACGAAGCATTCAAAGCAAGACTAGAGAAATACATTGGACAGTATACTTTTATGGCACAACAAGCCCAGAACGCCCAAATAGGTAAGATAGGAACTGCTCCTGCATCTATGGGTGGAATGCAAACACAAGGTATTAATCAATGAGTTTAGAAGAAGCTTTAAAAGTATTACAGCATAACGAACACTTTGCTGTATTTGTATCCGTTATTCACGCATTAAGAGAAGAAGCTATAGCCGAGTTACACAAGGCAGACTATGAATCTATGCAACAAATATCTGGAAAGATTTTAACATATGACCAACTATTACAAATGACCGATTGGCAAAGTATCCGAAAAAAACACGAAGGTACTTTTAGTGAGCTTGTATAGGGTTGTATAATGATTTTTATTCGCAATCGCTTTGGCGCAAAGAAAGTGGAAAATTATGACAGATGAAATCAAAACTGACAACGTAGAGTCAGAACAAAAAAATACGGATAACAGTCTTACACCCGCAGAGTTCATGGCTCAGCGTGTTGGTTCACCGCAAGGTGAATCTGAAGTAGCCGAAGAATCCAAAACCGAGGAAGAAGTTGTTAATAAGAGTGCAACAGAAACCGAAGAAGAAGAGACCCAGGCAGATGTTCTTTCACAGTTAGATATAGATGACTTATCGGAAGATGAATTAAAAGCATTGTCCACTAAGCTCAATAGTCGTGCAGTAGCTCGCTATGGCGAACTTACTAAAAAAAGAAAAGCGGCTGAAGAACGAATGGAACAAATGGAACGTCAATTAACTGAGTTGCAAAATTCAGAAAAAGAGAAAGTTCCAGTTGTAAAAGACAATCCTTTAAAAGACATTGTAGACCCTACTAAGTTACAAGAAGAAGCGGTCAATGCACAAGAAGTTGTGGATTGGGCTGAAGATTTATTGTACGAACGTGGAGACTACGGCCCCGATGATGTCATAGCTACAGTAGATGGAAAAGAAGTAACTAAAGCTCAAGTACGCAAAACAATGCGGCACTCACAAAATGTTCTTCGGAAGTATATACCTGCACAAATGCAGGAGATACAGAAGAAAAATACAGCTATACAAGCTAGAGATGCCTTTGCGAAAAAAGCAGAAGAAGAGTTACCCTGGATGAAAAATAAAAATAGCGAAGCGTACAAGAAGTACGATGCTATGATTAACGATAGAAGGTTAGTTGACCTTCAAACAATTAATCCAGAAGTAGCGGCACAGATGCCATACCTTGTTGCTCACGCAGCAAATAGTATGTACGGCCGTAAAGTGTTACCTCCTACGAGGACTGCACCACGTGCAATCAAAGCCGCTCCACCAAAGAGTGCCACTACTGCAGCAGCTAAATCTGAAAAAACTGTACCAAGAACAGCTAAAAAGCTTCAAGACCAGTCAAAAGCCTTCCAATCAACTGGAAGCGTTAATGATTTCATAGCTCTTAGAACCTTACAAAAGCAAACTAGAAAGTAAAACTTAAAATATTATGTCGTTTTCAAATACATTCGATACAACCAATACAGGTTCTGCTGTTTCTAACCGTGAGGATTTGACAGATGTCTTAACAATCCTTGCGCCAGAAGAAACCCCAGTCCTGTCCTCAGCATCGAAGACGAAAGCTAACGCAACATTTGCAGAGTGGACAGTAGACAAATTAGCCGACCCTGGAACATCTGGTGTTTCAGAAGGTGCTGACGTTACTACTTTCTCTGACAAATTTGCAGAACGCGCTCGTCTTGGTAACTATGTGCAAAAATTCCGTAGAGATTATATGGTTTCTGATTTACAAGAAGCCGTTGACTCTGTTGGACCTGCTAAAGTTGCCCAAGCAGAATCAAAAGCAATCCGTGAACTTAAACGTGACGTAGAAGCTACAATCCTTAGTGACAATGACCGCTCTGTTGAGAACGGTGCAGGCACTAACTATGGCTTACGTGGACTAGGTAAATGGTTAGCTGACGGTACAACAATCGCAGGTACTCCTGCAGATATTCCTGCAGATTACGTAACACCAACATTAAACAACTCCGATGAAGGAGATGCTTTTACTGAAACTATTCTTAATACTCAGTTATCAGAAATCTTCCGTCAAACTGGACAATCTAGCAATATGATGCTTGTTGTTGATACTGCGCTTCGCCGCCGTATCTCTGACTTTGCTCGTCTTGCAGGTAATGTTGGAACTAATCCATTACGTCAAGTAAATATGGACCAAGGTCAAACAACTATTAAGTTGTCAGTTGAACTCTATGAGTCTGACCACGGTGTTGTTTCTGTTGTTAATATGAACCCTGTTACTGCACCTGCTACTGTTACTGGAGCAAATACATCCCACGCAGACGGTTACATCATTAACCCAGATTATGTTGGTATTCACGAGCTTATCCCTATGGGAAGCACACGCCTACCTAACTTAGGTGGTGGCGAGCGTGGATTTGTTGATTGTGCGTTGACTCTTGGTGTATACCACCCTGCAGCTCACGGTAAAATTATTGCTTAATTAGGAGGTATATAACTATGGCTAGAGTAACAATTAACGAATATTCAAACGGATATAGTGACGAAATCATCCTTAAACCAGGTGACTTCACCAATACAACTGCAGCTGCAGAAACAATCTCTATCCCTGTTAATGCAGGTGATGTGATTTGTGCAGCTACTGTACAAACTGTAACTGCCTTTTCTGGTGGTTCTTTAAGTGCAGTAAGTCTTACTGTTGGTGGTACACCAGGTGGTGCAGATGGTCTCATCGAAGCATATGATGCTTTCACAGGTGGCGATGCATTGGCATACAACACAGGTGATGACCTTGACGGTACTACTACTTATTCTTATCAGTTCGCAGCTGATGATACTATCGACATTGTAGTTACACCTACAGGCGATGGTCTTGCTGATGCAACTGCAGGAGAAGTAAGAATCCTTTTGGACATCAAGCGTATCTAATAATTCATTCGGTTGGGGGGCGAAAGCCCCCTGCCTTTTATTTTATGGTCGATATAATTACAGATATACCTAAAGATTTCACAACTGGTGAGCTTGACCAAGCATTCATCAATGAAATTAAAAGTGGTTTTAAGTTGGAAAAAGAAACCGAGCATTTGCGTGTACAACAAGCACGCAAGGAAGCACAAGAAGAAAAAGGCAAGACGCACCCTGTTCTAGGAAAGTGCGTAGCTACAATGCCTGCTAGAGAGTTCTTCCGTTTAACAGGAAAGTATGGACACGATGAAATACATTCCAAAAAATTTTTAAAATACTATCAAAGAAATTTTGGCGATTTGTCGCCCAATAAAATATAATGCAAACTAGAACTTACGGAAGTTTATTTAAATTGATAAAATCATTAGCGGGTGTTAGTTCATTTACTGATGATGAACAGGCTGACATTTCAAGATTTATTAATCGTAGGTTTTTTCAAGCTTTTAACGAAAGTCCTATATGGGTTCGTTATTTGGTTACAGGCGAAAAAAGACCTGTAAGCAGTTTTAAAGAAGGTGGTCAATATTTTTCAATATTAGGCAAAGACCAAAATGGAATTAATTTTTATTTAGATACAGCAGATAAAAATTATGGCTATGTTAGAAGTGCAGGAACTGGCGATAAATATTGGTCGAGTATTGTTAGTGATGCAGTTTTTACAACTAACCCTATTACTGGTGTAATTACATATAGCAGTTCTACTGATGAATTTGTACAGGACTATACAGGAACAAATTATTTAGATGACTCAGTATACGATACTCCCGAAAAAGTAAAAGCTTGGAGAGGTACTGGATTAGGAGGAACTGCTCCAGAAGCAAAAAACTTTGATTCTGTAAATTTAGTACAGTTTACAAGTCTTTCTTTACCTATATTAAATAGTACAGTTACATTATCAACTTTACAAGAAATAGGAGAATTTATAAGAATACATAGAACTGAACCATATTTAAGTCAAGGAGCAGATGAATATGATTTTATCGTCACTAAAGACGGTGCAGAAATTTTAAACTTTGACAATAATTCTAGTGCAACTGGTTATGCCTATGTAACTTATAAAAAACCATTTACTGCTTTTACTACAAGTTCTGATTACGATACATCTACAGAAGAAGTTCCAGAAGAGTTTTTTGCATTTATTGCTCATACTGCATATGCAGATTTTTTACGTATGGATGGTCAGCATCAAAAAGCACTTTTAGAAGAACAAACTGCTAAAGGTGCATTAGATTTGCAACTTGAACGTAATGATATAATCAGCAACAATAACAACGCAAACATGAGATTTTCAACCTACGTAAGTAGACAATCACGATAATTATGCCAAACTCAAGAGTATCAAACTTATATCCATTTGTAAATAACTCTGTAGATAATATGGAGATGCTATCTGTTGGTACAGGAGCAGTCGCCACATTTCAAACTACATATAATCAAAGAACTCGTTACATTGTATTAGATGTACAAGACAACGATGTATATGTAACCTATACAGGCGAGACACCTAGTGCTACATTAGGTCATATCCTATATGCAGGACGTAGTTACACTTGGAATGTAGAAACAGCCCAAGCTGCTAAGTTTCTGTCCGTTGGAGGTACAGCAATTATAGCCGCTACAGAATTTACTGACTAATGGAACGTTTCCCACTAGGTTCTGCCGTTGATGTACTAGACGGAAGCCTTGCTTCTGCTTGGAGTGCATTAGATGGTAATACTGCAGGTAGTCCCTATTTGCCACCTAGTATACCTGGTAACGCATTAGACCACCCTACTTGGGACGCTTCTGAAGCTGCACCACCATTTTATGAAGTATTTAATGGAATAACTTATTTTGATAATAGTTGGGGGCATTATGGGCAGTTGTATCCTTATGAGACATTTGCAACAATAACTAGAAATTTTTGGAAAGCTAACTTTCCTGCATTTAAAGATTTAGGTGGTGTAGACTTAGATGACCAACCTAAGGTTATAAAGATGTATGGAATGGGAAACAACTTTCCAGATAATACAGGAGACTATGCTAATGATGATAACACTAGAGGGTCAATAAATACTAACATACCTTTAACTGCATTTTCTGAAACTGCACCTGCAGGAACTTATCCTGATAGTGGTAGTTGGACTAAGATTGAATGGATGCAAGGTGTAGATATACCTGACTCAGCAACTAAGGCTACATTTGGTGCATATATAAGAGTAGAAAGTGATGATGATTTTAGAGCTAAAAATTGTGGAGGTGTATATACATGGCAGGATGTTAGTGAAACATCAGACCCAGAAGTATATGTAAACTCTATAATATGTAAAAGAGATGCAGATACAATAAATTTAGTAACAGGAACACAGTCAACTGGATTTAACTCAACACAACAATGGTCTGGTATGACTAATATAGAAGATGGTAATGGTAATTATTCATCAACAAGAAAAAATAACATTACACATGTAGAGAGTATTGATTATGTAAATAGCTCTAATTATAGACAGTTTAGAAGAATAGAAAAAGAGGTAACATTACAAACAGGCACAAGTAGAAAGTTAGGATTTGGCATGTTCTTCGCAGAAAACCAAGCAAACCTAGATGGTGCTGCAGTAAATACAGGTTCAATAGATTTTTATAATAGTTTTGTAGTTTTTGAATAATGGAAGATTTAATTAACAGACTAACGGTATCATTTTTAGGAGTATTAGCATCTTGGGGCTTGATGGATATAAGTTTAATCTTAGCTAGTATTGCATCGGTTGGTACAATAATACACACAGCTTTAGGAATAAAGAAACTTATAGATGAGCAGAAAAAAGGAAAATCCGATTAGACGTACGACTAGCAAGGGTGGTAACTATAGACCAACCAAGCAAGGCGCAGGAATGACCAAGAAGGGGGTAGAAGCTTACAAGCGTAAAAACCCTGGGTCTAAGCTCAAAACTGCCGTTACAGGCAATCCTAAGAAAGGTAGCAAGGACGCAAAGCGTAGAAAGTCATATTGTGCTAGAAGTGCAGGACAGATGAAGAAGTTTCCTAAAGCCGCTAAAGACCCTAACTCAAGACTAAGACAAGCCAGAAGGAGATGGAAATGCTAATGAAAGGTGCTTGTTGTTCAGAATGCGCTGCCAAGGCAGTACCACAAAGAAAAACTGTTTCGTATAAACGGAGAAAAGTTTAATGCCGTTTAAGTCAGAAAAACAGAGAAAATTTTTATATGCTAACAAACCAAAGTTAGCAAAGCAATGGACAAAGAAGTATGGCACAAAAAAGAAAAGGAAATAAAATCTGTGCAGCAGGTAAAGCTTGGGCTAGGCGTACATTTGATACATACCCTAGTGCTTATGCTAATATGGCTGCATCTAAGTATTGTAAAGACCCTAACTATGCTAAAGGAGCAAAGGGCAAGAAAAGAAAGAAAAAGTAATGGGTGAGCTTAAAAAGTGGAGAGACCAAAACTGGGTTCGCATCGGAACTGACGGAAAGATTAAGGGGGCTTGCGGTACGTCTAAAAACAAGAAAAACCCCGACAGATGCCTTCCAATGGCTAAAGCCAAGAGTTTATCGCAGTCTCAGCGAGCAGCTACTGCAAAAAAGAAAAAACGAAGTAAAAAAACCGTAGTGAAAAATACACCTGCGGCAAAAGTAAGGAGTAAGAAATAATGGACGATATACAAGCATTAGGATTAGGAAGTGCAATGGGCTTTGTATTTAAGCTTGTAGGCACTTTAGTAGAAGCACAGAAGGCAACCGTACAGACAGTTCTAGAAAAGCAAGATATGGCTGATTCTAGTGCAGATAGAGCGGCATCTAGGGAAGGTGGAGTCATAGTAAGAAGAACCATTGTAGGAGCTATTTTATTTGCACTTATATTAGTACCGTTTATTTTGGCGTTTACTGAAAGAGGTGTAACCGTACTAGAGGCAAAAAGCTTTTTATTTTTTGAATGGTCTACTTGGCAAACTCTTGCAGGTTATGTTATACTACCCGAAGTTAGACAAACTTTACTTGCCATTGTAGGATTTTACTTTGGCTCATCTCAAATCAAATAATATTATGCCCTACGGAAAAGGAACATACGGAAACAAAGTTGGACGACCATCCAAAGCTGCTAAAGCTAAAGGTCGTGCAATGAAAAAACGCAAATAATATGGCTGTTAAAAAAACAACTAAAAAGAAAACTGCCAAGAAAGCTCCTAAAGCTACAGGTTCTTCTAGCAAGATTGCTAAGTTAGAACAACGTATTGCTGCATTGGAAGCTAAGATGGGTGGTAATCGTCCACAAGCGCCACGCCCTCAAGCACCGCGTCCACAACCACAAATGGCTCAGAGACCTCAAGCACCTGCTAGACCGCAGATGCCTAGACCTCAAATGGCACAAGGCGGTATGCCTCGTCCTCCGATGCCTGGAATGCGCGGTTAGAATGAATGGCTCGATACGATACATATGGTGCTGCTGATGACCAAATAATAGAGGATTCAGACACTACATTTAGAGGTTTTAACAACAGGTCAAGACCAGATTCGTTAGAGCCTGGTATGTTACAGCTTTCTGAAAATGTTAGGTTTGACACAAATGGAGTGGTTTCAAAGAGAAAAACTGTTAATGTTTTATCTGCCCCTTTTACTACAGTAGGAACAAGTCAATTAACATTACCTTTTAATTTAGACCCTTACCCTCCAGGTACTGATTTTATTGCTCGTAGCACAACTATATTAGGTGGAAATAGACTTGAATTATTGGTATCTGGTGGTGGAAGTAATGCAGGATACACAACAGGGATTTATGGTCTAACACTTACAGCAGACCCCGATAATAATTTTACAGATTTTATTGATGGAAATTATAATATGACTTCTAGCGCTTCTGGGACTGATGTAGATTTTACTTTTCCTAATAATGATTTCTCTTTTAGAAACATATCAAATACAACTTGGAAGGTAACGGGTCCTATATTATCCAATGCACAAAATACTAGAGTAGTAGGTTCTAATAATTTTGTAGACCCTGCTAATAGCGATGAAGAGTATATATTATTAGCGGGTACTTCAGCTGCAGTAGCAGTAAAAATTAGTGATGGGTCAAATACTACTATTGCTTACCCTAGTGGTCACGTTCTTAACGAAAATACTGTAACTGTATTACAAGCTTTTGATAAAGTTTTTATTTTTGAAAAGGGTCACGTGCCTATGTCTTGGGACATAAATTTTTCAAATGCTTTTGTAGATGAAGAAAGTGGTACATTTACACAACCTACTTTAAAAGCAGGTACTGCTGATATAACAAATGGATTAGTAGAACTTACAGGTATAACTAATACTGGTTTCGGTGCATTAACTACTGGTGATGAAATTTCAATTATTGATTCGCATAATACTGGATTGACAGATGGAGATATTTATCAAGTAGCAGAAGCTGATGCAACAAGTATATCTTTTTACGCTGAAGTAGCTGATGTTAATAATGATGCACTAGATGTTATTGGCAGAGTATCTGGTGGAGCAGGGTTTATACACGCTCCTGCACCCGAAGATGCGATACTTCATCGCAATAGATTGGTAGTACCATATAAGTTTACGGTTAATGCAGGAGAAGATAGCTATACAGCAAGAAATGTAACAGATGAATTATTAATTTCCTTTCCGTTTAACGGAGAAAAGTTCGATACTACATATGGAACATTTGTAACAGCAGGTGGTGCTAATGATTCTTTTGTAGCTGCGTTTTCTTTTGCCGATGATAAGTTATTGATGTTTAACAGAAAAAGCATTTCTATTGTAACAGGAGTAGATAGTTTTAACTTTCAAGAAGCTAGAGTTCAAGTTTTAACAAGAGAAATTGGATTAGTCGCAAAAGATTCTATTGTACAAGTTGGTAATCAAATACTATTTCTTTCAGATAGTGGAGTATATGGAGTTAACTTCCAAGACCTATATAATTTAAGAGGTAATGATGTTCCTTTGAGTTCTGCAATAGATAATACGATACAAGGCATAGATAAAGATAATTGGCATAAATCTAGTGCTGTATATTTTGACAATAGATATTACATCGCTGTTCCTATAGGTTCATCTGGAAACAACACAAGAGTTATCGTTTATAATTTTTTGAATAAAGCTTGGGAAAGTCTTGATAAAGTTAATAATACTGGATTTTCTATGGATAAGTTAATAGTTGCGGGAACTGGAACAAAACGTGGAGTATACGCAGTTAATTCCTTAGGTGGAGTTCATCAATTAGAAGCTAACGATTCTGATTCTCAAGATTCAACTATAGTTGAAATTGGAGGCTCTGCACAACTTACTAATATAAATTCGAGAATAATAACAAGACAATATAATTTAGGAACTATAGATAGAAAAAAATGGAACAATTATGAAGTTGTTATAAGTAATGCTACTAGTGCAGATACTGTTGTTACCGTAACGATACAAACAGAAAACCGTGACAGAGTTGGAGGTCCAAAAGAATATAGACCTAGTAATTTCGAAGGGGTTTCCTTCCGTGATAGAATAGGTAATCTAAGAGCTTATGGAGCGCAAGCAGAAATAGAAAACTCTAGCGGTCGATTTACTCTTAGTCAATTTCAAATTGCGGGAGCTTTAACTTTCCGTTCACAAAACAAAGCAGAATAATATGGCGAAATTTACAGGTAGAAACAATTTTTCAAATGGAGACGTTATTACGGCTACAAGTCTTAATGAAATTACAGACAATTTACTTTTAGCAAGTGATTCGTTCAGTAATACATTTACTGTAAATACAGGAGTAGTTACAATTACTAATGGGGCGATTACTACTTCCTTGTTAGAAACATCAACAGATTCAAGCACAGGTATATCTACTGAAAAAATACAAGATGATGCTATTACTACTGCAAAGCTACCAGATTCTACTGGTACTACAGACGGTGTTACATATGCAAAAATGCAATATGTTACAGATGCAGGTAATATATTAGGAAGAACAACATCTGGCTCTGGTGTAGTAGAAGAAGTGCCTATTGATGACGATTTAAGTGTTACAAGCCCAAACCACGATACAGTTCCAAGTGCAAAAGCAGTTAAGGATTATGTAGATTCAGCACCTAATCACGTGCCACAATCTGTAGATAATACTACAAGATATACACGATTACCTAATGGACTGATTATGAAATTTGGTTCATCGGCTGCAACAAGTACACAGACAACTATAAACTTTGATAGCACAATAGCTTTTTCTACATTAATATCGGTAGTTGTAACCGCAGTAGATAGTGATGATACGCCCCCATATGCAGTTTCAATAAATTCAGCAAGCACTACAACGGTTATTGTAGACCATAGTGCAGATGTAAATAGTCTTTATTATCAAGCAATAGGAGAGTAACATGGGGTATTCGGCAGGACCATTAGACGTTTCTAATTACGATTGGTTTTGGGATACATATAATCCAAGCGTGGATTATACTCCTATCGTAAACGATATTAATAATATGGGGCTTGGCTCAGATGGGCAAATGATGCCCGAAGAGTCTGGGTTCTTAATGGACTTTGATGAGCTAAACGGAATGTTTGGGCTTGTTGACTTAGACCTTATGACTGATGGCTTTAGTGCCGCAGATAGAGATTACTTAACCTCTATGGGTCTTGATGGCTATGAAATGGTTAATCGAGCTTTTACTGATGTAGATGTAGGTGGTGGAAACTTGATGGCTGTTAATGAATTACTAGACCAAGGAGTTGCTCTTACTAATCAAATGATTGCAGATGCAAATGCCTCCTTTGCTAGAAATAAAATAATGGCAGATATACAAGCATCTGATATTGCAAAATTAGAAGCAGCTGCAGAAGAATTTTATTATCAAACACAAAAAAGAAATTCAGATTCTTTTAGTAATCAAATTTCAAAATTCAGAGGATTTTTAACATCTCAAGTTGAGCTAGACCCCAATACTGGTAAAATGGTAGGATATGGGTCTTTCCACGATAAGGAAAACGCAAGCATAAATGCATTAAATAGTGCTGCTTATGATTTAGAAATGGCAGTATATGATTTCATGGCGAGTCCTGGCTATGATAATAGGTTTCATGAAGTAGATACAAGAGAGCAAATATTATCGGAAGACGGTGAAACAATGATTGATAATCCCGATTATATGCAATCAGCGCCAAGCCAAGGATTAATAGATGATTATGTTTATGCTCCTTATATGCCCGATGAAGATGCACAAACCATAGTAGAAAGAGATTTGCTTAATATACCTGGGTTTACTGGAGAAGGCGAAATCTTAGATAGTGGAGAAAGAAATACGGCAACAGGAAAACTTATTGCAGTTGCTTTAGATTTAGCAGGGCTAGGTAATATTGGTACAAAACTTTATTTAACGCAAAGTACTTGGAATACGGCTGTTAATGCAGTTGAAAGAGGAATAAATAAAATTTTAGGTACAGGTATAGATTTGCCTAATATTAATTTGCACGAATTTGCCGCTACTTTATTAAATGAAAAGTTTGTAGATAAAGATGGAAAACCTATATTAGAGGGTATAGCCAACAAGGCAGAATGGTTAATACCTTTTTATGACCCTACTTTATCTGTTAATCTAGCAATGCTAGGTGGAAACGAGCTAGGAAAGTTTGACCCTACTGGAGAAAACTTTTTTGAAAATATAGCAGATGCTTTACTTGAAGGACCTGTACTAGATGCCGTACAAGAAGCTTCTGATGCAGGAAAATTTAAAGACATTGAAACTGATAGAGGTCAAGGCATTATGGGATTCCTTGGCAATATAAAAGCTTTTGTACAAAGTGGTGGAGTTGCTATTCAAAAAGTTTTAGGTCCAGGTCTTTCTCAAGCAATAGTAGATTTTGCTTTTTTTGATGGATTGCCTGTAGGACAAATATTAAACTCAATAGGCGTAGCTTTAGGACCACAATCAGCAGAAGATTGGAAAAGATATTTAGAAGACAAAGGAATAGACCCTAATAATGTAGAAGAGAAAGACATATCGTATTACCGTGCGTTGGTGGACGAATATCTTACTGACCCCACTACAAAACCTTCTGGGCTTACATCCTTACAAGAAGTAACGAATGGTATTGATGACGGAGGCGTAGGAGCTAGGTATCTAAACACAATGAATAATTGGTTCAGAGATACCTATGGTGTAAACTTAGATACAATAGACCCTGTAGATGCGGCTGCATTAATGCTTAATACTATAGAAGACCAAAGAAAATATGAGCAAGATGCATATATGAGTCCTGCTCAATTACAAACTGCTTATGATAATGAAAACATTTTTAGAAGTATACAAGGCCTTGAACCAGTATCATTTGAACAATTTAAGGCCGATTATGAATCTTCTGTTCAAAGTGATGTGTTCAAAGTAGACATAGGTAATGGATTTTCTTTTGATGCTGAAACAGTTAAAAATATTACAGATGAAATTGAAATAGGAGATTTTCAAAGTAGCGAAGATAAATCAAATAGATTATTAGACCACGCAAATTATATTTTAAGTGACGGCAATCAAGGAGAGTCACTACAAAATTTTTATGATTCAGATATACAACTTACCTCCGAAGCGGCTATGGCTAGTACACGGACAGTTGATGAAGATGTATATATAATACCAGATGTAGAAGCTATAGGTTATCAATTTCAATATGTTACTGCACCCGATGGAAGCGATGCAGCATATGACCCTTTAACAGGCGTAACTTATGCATTGCAAGAAGATAGATTAATAAATAATCCTGGAATTAAAGACGATAGGTATGATTTTCCTTCTTTAACTTACTCTGATTTATTAACATCTGATAAAAATTTAAATCCTAAAAGATTAAAAGAAATAGCTAAACAAGGTCGTATAGAGTACGGAGAGTTAAAAAAATACGTAGAAGAAAACCCTTATGTTTATTTAGGCAAAAGCAAAGAGACGCACAGGCAAGACATAGTGCGCGGTATGATAGGTGGTAATTATGGTTGGGGTGGAAGAGTATCCGTTTATACATTAGCTGATTTAAGTGCAGAAGGAGTAGCAAATTTTTATAGCAAATATAATATTAACCCAAGCACTCTTTCTTCTGTTACAGGTAGAGACCCAGAATTGCCTTTTGATTATGATAATATGCCACAGCATACATTTACTGGCGATGAATTAAGGCAACTTGGAGTAGATATATTTAGCGAAGATGATTTAAATATTGCGGGATATATGCACTATAAAGGCAGAAAACCAAATGGTGGTTCTCAATATTATGAATTTCAAAGCGCAAGTCCTATTACCTTAGAGGAATATAATAATCCTGCTCCTAAAGCATTAAGAACTTTTGAATCAGAATTAGGGAATTATTATTTAAGAAAGTACACAGGAGATAATACAGAATTAATCGAGGAAATAGAAGAAAATGCTATGTTTCACGATTTCTTAGATAGTATAAATCCAACTAATATTGATTGGGGTCAATACGGTTATTATGACTTAGAGGGACACATGATAAAAGAAGGTCTTGTAGATGCTGATTTAAGTGTGTCTATAGGCAACACAACTTATTTAGAAGATTTCCAAGTAGAAAGTGACTACAAGCCAAGTGATTATTCGTTATTTACTGCTCCTGTTTCTGTTCCAGGTCAGTCAGACCAAACAATGCTTTTTGTAGAAGATTTGGAAACTGGAATTGTCGAGTTTTATGATAACGATAGAATGAATTTATCTACGGGTAAATATGAATTTGATGCTCCAACTATTTCTGGTTTAGAAAATGTTAGAGTTAGGATTCCTGGAACAAATAATTTTTCTGTTGGAAATAGAGCAGACATAGGAGAAGTTTTAAAACGCCTATACGCTTCTGGTCAAATTAGTGCTGACGAAGTAACTGCCGTAGATAAGGCATTATTTACAAGAGATTATAATAATTCATTTACTCATACAGTAGTAACTACGCAAGGTGGTCAATATAGTTACGGTATGGATGATTATGTAGACCCAGATTATATTTATTTTGCAGGTTATCAAGGTGACTTTGCAACTAATTCAGAAACTGGCGATTTTGTTTTTATGGATACCTATGTTTTGGATAATCCCTCTATAGTAGGAGAAGAAGACGGACTAGGGGAAACGAGTGCAGGTTCTTTCTATAATTTACCAGATTTTAATGTAATTGGTTTTGATAACTTTGAAGATTTAAGTCAAGGTTATCAAGATAGATTAGACTTTATTGATGCAACTAGCTTTGATTACGATACGAAAGATTTCTTAAAACAAAATGCTTATGAATTATATAAGTCAAGAGAAGCTTTTCTGGACTTAGATGAGGAATCACAAGCATTAATCCTGCAAGCACAAG
>Ga0070751_1000709_pt1 | contig 20350 bp, 10 predicted proteins | sample VirMetDEL_Aug_28_FD_78514 | JGI IMG/M metagenome (GOLD analysis project Ga0070751, IMG submission 78514) | Aqueous microbial communities from the Delaware River and Bay under freshwater to marine salinity gradient to study organic matter... | ecosystem: Environmental > Aquatic > Marine > Coastal...
AAACGATGACGCAAACTTTTCTACAACAGTAACAAATAGTTTAGCATTAAAAGCACCTCTTGCAGATCCTGCCTTAACAGGAACACCAACTGCACCAACTGCTTTTACAATACCATTAATTGCACCTACTACAGGGTCAGTTTCTGTATAGCTTGTAAGGTATCCGCTTAGGTCTGCAGGAGTAAATGTAAATACTCCATTTGTGTTATTATAAGATAAACTGCCGTTTCCAGAAGCAGAATTTGTAGTTATACTAAAACTATTAAGACTCGCATTTCCAAAGCTAGACGTATCAGCAGGCGTAAACGTAAATACACCAGTAGTATTATTATAAGATAAAGCGCCTCCAGAAGAAGCACTTGCTGTACTTACACTTAAGTCTGTTAATTCAATATCATTTAATACGGCGGTTCGTACAAACTCTGTTGTAGCAATTTGAGTGGTGTTTGTGCCAGAAGTAGCGGTAGGCGCAGTTGGAGTACCTGTAAGTGCTGGGCTTGCTAAAGGAGCTTTTGTAGCTAAACTATTTGTAACCGTGGTTGCAAAATTTGCATCATCATTTAGAGCAGCAGCTAGCTCGTCTAAAGTATCTAAAGCTGTAGGAGCTGAATTTACAAGATTAGCTATTTCTGTATCTACATAGGTTTGCGTAGCATATGTGGATAAATTTACAGGAGTAAAATCAAAAACTCCTGTAGTAGAATTGTATGATAATCCATTACTTCCAGCAGGTAAAGTATTTACAGAAATATCTTGAAGCTCTGCTTTTGATTTTGCTAAAGCGTATAAATCTATAGTAGAAGTTGAATATAAAAATAACTCAGTTCCAGATGTAGCTGTGCCTATTTTTATATCTGTTGTTTGAGTTCTAGAAAATTTTAAAGTGCCTGTGCTACTTACTAAAACTTCGCTGTTAGTTGCTAAACCGGATAGCCCTGTGACGGGGCCTGCAACAATTATTTCTACATCATTACCATTTGTTGCAGAAGTAGCTGCAAAGCCAATAAAAGAAGTATTTGTGGTCGAGATTTCCGAAACTGTGCCATTTGAATTCAAAATAACAGGGTTACCTGTAGAAATAGTACCTGTAGCTGTAAGAGTTATTTTAATAGCTCTTTTTGGGGCAGTTGTTAAATCTCCAAAAGCTTTATCTAGTTCAGTAGAAATTAAATTTCTAGGTACAACACTATCTTCATCCCCAAATGAAGAACCATCAGGAAGTACTATACCTCCTGCAGCTCCTTGAGAAAGACCCGCACTACCAATAAATATAGTGTTATTTGCAAAGTAGCCTTCGTCAAAAGGATTTAAAGCAGTACCAATACTTGTGTTTCCGCCTGCAGGAGTAATTTTATTTACATATAAATTTCTCCAGTAAGCAGCGGAGCCTCCTAAATCATGTAGCCCTCCGTTATCTGGTAAAACACTATTTTCAATATTTTGAGTTTTATAGTCAAAATACCCTTTAGTAATTATATGTTGTGGGTCTCCATCAACAGTAGTATTAACTAAACCAGTAATACGAGTAGTACCACTAAATGCAGTAGGTCCTGATAGGTTTGCTTTTAATGCAATTTTTGTATTTAAAGCAGAATTACCAATAATACTAGAGTTTACAATATTATCTATTGGAGTTACTTCTGTAGAAATTTCATTTACTACAAATGCTGTCGTAGCAATTTGAGTGGTACTGGTACCCGTTCCTGCTGTAGGAGCAGTAGGGGTACCAGTAAACACAGGGCTATCTTTTGGAGCAGCAGTATATTCAAGGTTTATAAGACCTTGCTTTAAATTTATAAAGTTTGTGTCAACTTCAAGTACCGAAAGAAGTCTATTTACTCCAAGAGTACTCGATACAGTATTTCCTCCCTGAGTATAAGATTGATCGGTATTTTTAGTTACAATGACAATATTACTTGCAGCCATCGAAAACCCCTTTATTTAATAGATAGGTTACGACAAATTATGGCGTAGCGGTATCTTTTAATTGTACAGACCAAGTAATTTGCAAGGTATCGTCTGTAGCTTTATTTACAACACTAAAAGTTGTTCGACACAGCATAGTTTGAGTAATTGCTGCACCTGTAGCTCCTGAAGCATTCATAAGAACACTACCTCCACCTGTTGTAGCAACAGAGGTATTTGGAGCAGTTGAAGTTTGGGTGTTTACTGTACTATTGTTAAAGTAATCCCAATTTCCAGTATCCTTAGTTGAGCTATTAAAAATACCTGCTTCTTTAATAGGCGCTTCAGTAAGACCTGCAAGAACACCAGTAAATCCAGGGTTGCTTGCTTTAAAGGTAGCAACAAAAACAATTCTCTTACCAGACTTTTTAGTACCAGCAGTTGCAGTTCCTAGTGCATTAGGATTAGCTACGGTGTCCGTGGGAAGAGTGCCAGATGAATAATCATGCTCACCTGTAGGATACCCTTCAGGATCTACACCAGCATCAAGAATTACACTACTTCCAGAAATTGTACCCTGAAAAACTCCGTCCACAGAAGTTCCGAACTGAACATAAGGATCACTATTGGCATCTGTAGGAACTTCGTCCTCGTCTCCAAAGAATGGAGGAATAAGGTCCGTTCCTGTAATGTAAGGTGTATCGCTATTATAGTAGCCACCAATAATACCACGAGTTACGCCAATGTCTGTAGCAACCAAGGCTGCTTGATTAGCACCGCCTCCACTAAAATCAGTGGTTGTTTGATGGGTTCCATCATTCTCGTAAATACGTCCATATTGACTTTGTACTGGAGTAAATGTTAGAGTTACAGTATTTGTACCGTCAAATCCTGTTGCATTTGCTACAGGATTTTGCAAAGTAATTGCAAGAACTCCTCCACTTTCTACATTAATTGCCTTCACAGGATTATCTGCGGCAAAACTAGAATACGTAGAATCTGTTACGGTCATAAGATGGGGTTCAGTAGTCAATGCAGGAGCACGAATAAATCCTGCATTTGCAACCGTACCTACAACACGTATAACAGTGTCTCCATTTGCACCATACGTAAAATTCGCATCTGGTGCGAAAGCTACATCAAAAGTGGTATATTCTGCATTAAAAGTCGTGTCGCGTTTTACTTGTACACGATTACCTACTTCTTCTTCTAGCATTCGGTGATAAGTGGAAGTTGCCGTTGCTGTATCTGAAACACCAACACCTGCACCTACACCAAGGGCCATATGGCTCATCATACGAGGAATTTTATGTAGGCCTGTAATATCTTGATGAGGATCGATCATTCGACCGACTATATGCGAAAGACCATAATCAGTTACAAGATTTCGAATGGTCTTGTGCTGCTTTACCCGTCCCTCTTTATCTCGAAGCACGAGATTGACAATACCTTTAATTTGCGCACTGTCTTTTTGCATAATAAATCTCCTTAAAACTTGGCATTTTTGCCTGCTTCGCTGACATATGGCTCCAAAAAGTACGAAGCACAGTACACGGGTATAAAAGCCGATCCAGTGTCAGCAACCTTGATCGTTTCCGTATATTTTTTGTCGTATTTTGCAAGACGACTAAATTCTGAATCTATTGCTGATAGAATAGATAATAATTCATTTGGGGGAGTTAAGTCCTCTTTAGTTCTATAACTCGCTTGAACCCAGCCAGCGGAAGATGGAAATGTTCCTGTCCACTGAGAGCTATAAGTATTTAAATAGTTACCTCCATTACTTCTTTGAAAAGGGTCTAAGAAAACATATAGATGTCCATTTGTATGTCTATATATTTTTCCCCCTTCGTAATTTGTAGGAGGGTGTGGAGCATCGCCTTTAAAAATGCTTTCAATCTCCCCTAGTAACGTATAGTAATATACTGTGAAAGGACTTATTGTCGGTACACTAGGGGGTTGAAGTATTGTATAATTTAAAAGGCCTCCATTTTCAAGGTCAGGGAGAGATATATTTCCCAGCCCGGGGTTAGTAGACGTAGTTCTACCTGTAAGAGGAGTTACTGTTTCTGGGTAATTTCCTGTAGGATTTATTATAAATCCAAAAGGTACCCCTGATACAAAAACCCAATAGTTATTTCTCCGATCCCATAAAAACCCTGCATTACTAGCATTGGGATAGTAAGCTTGCCCAGGAGAAGAAACAACTCCTCCTAATAAGCCATCGTAGGCTAAACCTTGACTATAAGTATAGTTTCCTGTATAAGGCCCTACTACTCCTAAGCTACTGTAAAAATAATAAGGTACTCGTTCATAGTCAGGAATATATGTAGCCGTATAAGTATTTAAATTTGTATATTCATAATTATAGTGACTATTTCTAGTTGTTAGCGCACTATAAGTAGCATATAATTTACTTCCGTACCTAACAAGTCCTCCCCCAGAAGTGGGAGCTGTTGTATATACATTGACAGTCTTATCTTCAATTAAATCTAATAGTTTATCTCCCTCATGTATTGATCTTTTTATGAAATTTTTTGAAGTAGATAATGCAATTATTTTTTCCGAATTTACTACTTGTTTTTGAGCCTTTGCAATTTGTATTAAAGCCTCTTTACTGCTGAATATGTCTCCTGGTCTACTATTAAACTCTGTAAAAGCTATTTTATTAAATTTTCTAAAATTTATTTCTGCTTTAATTATGTCTCTTCTATTGTTACCATGCCCAAATAAAACGTCGGGATTAATAGTTCCTCGAGGGTAGAAAAAAGCATTGAATCTATCATAAAAAATATTGGATTGATTTGCCAAAGCTGCTACCAAATCTTTTCCTTTAAAAATTTCTCCTGGTCTACTATTAAACTCAGAAAATTGCATTTTTAGGAGGTTTTGTCTAAGACCTATTAAAATAGCAAGGTCTCGTCGTATTCCCAAGGATTTTTTAATTTTTACGTCTTCAGGTTCCCCCTGTGGATTTCCTTGAAAAGGATAGAAAAAAGCCCCGACCCTATCAAACATAGACTTAGGAGGACTTTTACTAACTTCTATTAGATGTGATTTTACTTTTGCATTTTGATCTATAATACTTCTACTAGATCTTAACTGAAATCTTCCTAGAGTAATTCCTAATTTTCGTAAAGAGTCCCACAAAATTTCTCCAGTAGGTGCCCCAAGACCAAGATTTTTATATTCTACAATCTGACCTAGAGAGTTATAAATAATTTTTTGCCCTTTTGCAAGGTCTTCTGCAGTGTATTTTCTTGCCCCTAAGTTAACTCGTCTTCCAGAGCTATTGTGAGAAGGAAAATTTGTTGCTGTATTAACTACTACTGGGAATTGCCAATACTGTCCGTTCCAAAAAGGAATAGGACGTTGAATACTAGAAGGAGCATAATAAGGGTCTGAGTCTCCTTTAACGTACCCATGACCATCGTCTATAAATGCATAATCTTCTCTTCTATCATCGTCAATAGCAGAGACACCCAAGGTAGAAGCTATATCAGGGTATAAAAATGAGCCGTCTAAATCTCTTAAATATCTTAGTCTTTTTTCCCAGATAAGATTATAATAGGGGTCTTTTCTATTATTATTTGTATTTGGAACACTTGGATGAATTAAAGCAGGTTCATTGTACTTTAAGCCCCAGTATATTAGCGCCTCTTCTTGGGAAAAATTTAGTATTGGAGATGCTTTGTAAAAATTATGAACGGTTGAAAAAGTATCTTGTCCAAAATTAACCAAATCTGCCGCATAGTCAAAATCTTTAACCGTAACGACTCTATCATCTATCCTTACATTTTCTTTCTTTACAAGCCCTGGTTTAAGATTTACAAAATTATCAAATAAAGGATCTATACTTCTTTGTGCCGAAATAAGTATTTCTTCTACATCTCTTGTAGAATAATTATTATAAATTAACCTAGCTAAATTTTTTCCTGTTGGATTTAAAACTTGTACAATATCTTTTTCAATACGAGATTTTGATACTGTTATAGCTCGATCTAGTAAAGAGGTAAGCTCATCTTCGCCTAGTTCTCTTCCAAGTGTTTTTGAAACAATCGGAGCGGCAGAAGCAGGATCTGGGTCTGAGCCTAAAACTACTATATCTTCTTGCGGAATTTTTCCAACAAATAAATCTTCTAAGCTACTTACTTTAATCTTATCCGTCTCGAAATTAAATAGTGAAGTAGATAAAAGATTTTCTTTTAAATAGGCAACATCCCCTTTTATTGTTTTTCCCGCAAATCGTTTTAACAATTGTTCTAACGTAGTGGGGTCAATAAAAGCTGCCGCAGCAGATACATTATCTTTTCTAATTACATTTTTTCCAACGAGAAAAACTTCGGAATCTTTTAACTTTATCTTATCTCGTAAAAAATTACTTTGTCCGCCAAAAAGAGTCTTTTCGTTAAATTTTACAGCATCTTTAGTAAATGCTTTTGTAGATTCAAAACTAAGTAAGCCGGAGACATTACCTAAAAGATCATAATAGTCTGACTCTAATTTTATAACTTCTGTATCTAAAGTTCTACCTGAAGAAAAGTTTAACTTATCAAAAGTTTTTACAACTTCTCTAGATAAATTTGATTTACCTACAAATAATAAATCATCTTGGGGAGCTGCACTTTGAAGAGGTAAAGCTCCTTTTGTCAAAATAAAATTTAAAAGCTCATTTCCTACAACAGTTAAATCCGAATCTGTAATAGGAGGAAGAAGTTTTTCAACTCTTTCTTCCCCAATTGTAAAAGAATCTCTAAAAGTTCTTACTTTTCTAGGATCGATAAAATCTTTTACAGATACTCTTTCAGAAAATTTACGTATTCGTAGCCAATCGATCTCTACTTGAGTAGCATCAAATAAAGCCGTTTCATCAGAGTCTCTTCTAAATTCTTTATATGCTTTTTCTTCTGCGGCAATCGGTTCTAGAAACTTTCTTCGATATGTTGCTACTCGATCAAAAACTTCATCAACTTTTGTTAGGTCGTGAAAATAATACCTATACAACTGATTATGGGTAATTTTTGCATCAAAAAACCCAATAGTATTTGCTGTTAGCGTATCAAATTCTGCTCCAGTAAACGAAGCGTCTTGAATTAATAGCGAGCCGTCAGTAAGAGATAAAAAATTTAAATTTTTGCTCATGTGTAATCATCCCGCACCTGTATAGTTATTTGCTCAAATGTAGTAAATACATCGTTGCGAGGGTTACCTGATTCATCTGTTCCTCCAGGCACTATAAATTCTACTTCGCTTTCGTAGAAATCTGGAGTAACATCTGCATGAGTTAAGAAAGACTCTAAATTAAAGGTATATTGAGCTTGGGTACCAAGGGATTTTAGCGAGTCTGCTTGAATAGTAACAATATTCGTTGTTGTATCCTTCCGACGAATATTTAAATATACATTAGTAGGGGTCGTTACAAACCTTTGATTATCATCGTTCTTGACGATAACAACCGTTAAGTCCGGTCCCGTATCATTTTTAACAACAGTTACAAGTCTATTCATTGGAAGGGCGCTAACTTCTTATTAAAGAAGGCTTTTTTTAAATATTCTATGGTATGATTATAACAAAGCATACCTGCCTTGTCAAGATATATTTTTGTGAGGGGTATTATACTCAGGAAAATGCAATATCACATACTGCGCGAACTTTTTCATCTTGTTGAGAATAATCATCTTCTGCAAAAATTACAAAGCGATGAAAGGAAGAAGAAAGTAAATTACCATCTTCTAAAATTTTTGTTTTTTGTCGTACTTGAACAGAAGTTACATCATTGAAAAACTCATCTTGAGTCTCTACAATTTCAATTCTATCAACTACAGTTTCTTTTGTTAAAGGCATTTATATCTCCTTATGATGTTAAATAAACTAAACTAAACCGAAATACAGTAGTGCTCGAAGTGCTTAAAAGAGCTCCTCCAATAGTTCCAGAACTAGCACTGCTTTGGTTATAACGAATTACTGCATAGTTAGTACTAGGGGCGACGTAGACAAATAAAGCACCTCCTGTTGAACTAGATGCAGAATTATCAATTTGAATTGGGGCAGCTGCTGGCTGTGCTGCTGTATACGGGAGTCCTGTAATTTGTAGAGTTTGACCACTTGTTATATTATTATCTCCATTTATTGCTGCCGATAAAGTTACAACAACTGCTTTACCGATTTTTTCGTAAATTGATGTTACTGTGGAACTTGAGGTTCCTGCAGTACTTGTGAAACCCGCAGTCCAAGCTCCTGATTCTGCTATATCGAGATCTGATTGGGGAACATTTTCAAAAACACTGTTTCCACTATCATAAACGAGAACGTCTCCTTGAGTTGCTCCAAGTATGGTTACATCGGTCAACCCCGCAAGAGTTTGATTTGCACTAGGCTGGTTTACCCAAGTAAAATCTCCGGCACCACTATTTGCAGTTCCATCCCAAGCTAAAATTTGCCCAGAAGTTGCACTAGAAGTGTTTAGCCCGTATGGTAAAACGCCATCTACTTCGTTTCTAAACGCAGTTCCTGTAAGATCTAAATAACTAAAAGGAAGCTGTCTGCTTGCCCAGCTACTTCCGTTAAAATATAAAACGTGAAGATTCGACGCAGAATTAACTGCAGTTGAAACATTTGATAAATCTCCTAGGGAAAGGGATAATTCTTGAGGCTCCCATACACTATTTGTACCATTGTATACAAGAAATTCGCCATCAGAGGCAGGTCCAGTACCGCTCAAACTCACATCGCCTAACTCTGCAAGATTAAAAATACCAAACTCATCAGGCTCCCAGTAAGATTGAGTATTATTCCAACGTAAAATATACTTATCTATATTAGGCGTAGCATTTTGAACATCTGATAAATCTTGTAGTCTTACGTATGAACTTGTTACACTTCTTAAATCTGAAAATGCATACGTATTTCCGAATTGAGGAATCATAACTTTAATAGAAGTACTGCTATAAGTTGTTCCCGTTACATCTTGTAAATCATCCAAATAAATCGAAACATTTGAACCAGTAATATTTAAATTGCCCGAGCCTAAAATAGAATTATTATTTATAGTTTTAATATTTGTTCCGCTAACAAGAAGTGGTTGTGCGTCTGTAATACCATAACCTGCAAGAGTTGTTGGCGTGCCTGTAAGGTCTGAAAAAGCTCCACCAAATAAAAGATTTGTATTATCAGTTAATTGACTTAAATCAGTAGGAATACTTGCACTAGTAATAAAACCCGAATCATTTGTCAATTGACTTGTAGCAGTAGGAATAGTAGGTTTATTAATTAAATCATTGTAACTACCACTAAAAGCAACCTGTGCGAAACTTCCCGAAGTCAAAAATCCAGAGTCATTGGTTAACTGACTCGTAGCAGTAGGAATTGTAGGTTTACCGGTAAGATCACTATATTGACCTGAAGTCGCTACAGTTGCTAAATTAGGCGTTCCCGAAAGATCGCTGTAAGCTCCTGTAGTAGCTACAGTTGCAAGACTGCTGGATGTAACATAATTAGAATTATTATTTAAAGTTGAAATATTATCGCCAGGCTGTAAAGCAGTATCAGCTTTTGCACCTTGTGCAGCAGTTGCAGCATCTGTAATACCATATCCTGCAAGAGTTGTAGGGGTAGAAGTTAGTTCAGAAAATGCGATAGACCCCGGAGCCCAGCTCGTACCATTATACTTTAAAACTTTATTTGCTGTAGCACCTGTAGAAACATTAGTTAAGCTTTCTAGAGTATAATCTATAAAAGCCATTTTTGTTCCATTATGTTGTAAAATTTGAGTAGAAGTGCCCCCGGCTATTTTTAAGCCTCCAGTTCCAATGTCTACAGTTGTTGCAAAAAGAGTTCCCCATCTGTTAGCTGAGCTGCCAATATCATATGTGTTAGCTGTAGTAGGAATTAAATTTTCTTTTATTTCAGCATTAAAAGTAACTACATCGCTAGCAGAAGTTCCTAGTAGAACGTTTCCTCTTAGATGGGTAGAGTTGTAAACTGACAATCCATCTGCAACTGTCCACTGAATATTAGATTCCCATGCAGGGCCAGTATTTCCAGAACCATCAGGAAGAGACGAAGCAATATTATATTGAATTGCTGCAAATGCTCCATCAAGTGTAATACCGCCCCCTTGGGCCGCTGCTGCATTTGCAGCCCCATCAGCTAGTATAATATTTTTATCATCGACAGTCATAATAGTACTATTTATTTCTGTAGTAGTACCATCTACTTGTAAATTTCCTGCAATTATAACTGTGCCGGTATCGTCTCCATGAGTAGCGGGATCGATTACAAAACTAGAAGGGCCCCGTAGCCAGCCTGTTAACTCAAGATTTCTCATTTGAGAATCTATATTTAAACCATCCCAGTTAAAAGTATTTCCACTTGGATTACCAATAGCTACTTTGTGGTAGCCATCATCATTTCCAAACCAAAAGCCCTCTCCAACATCATAATCAGTTTTTCCACCTTTTATACTTCCTGCTCCTAAGATAGTTATACCTGAGCCTTCTGTAAAAAGTTGAACTCCTTGACCTAAAGCATTTTCTGCACCATAAGAGTTATTTGAATCTGTTGTAGAGGTGCCCGGCCCTCCTGCAGGAGTTTCAGGAGTTTCACCGTCTGCGTAGTGTAAGTATACTTGAGTTGTAATAGGATTATTAGGCATTATTTTATTCTCTATCTACATATGCTATTACGGCATCTTTTACTAAGTCTGGACGATACGATGCTCTATAAAGATTAGTTAAATTTAAAGTATCTGGAAAACTTCTGTCTAGAAGAACTTCCGTGTCCGAAACAACATTTAAAACTGTTGCGCCTTTTCCAATATGATTTAATCCTGTTAAAGAACTAAGATTACCCAAACTTACTTTATCACCTTGTTCTAAGTCGCTCAAAAAGCTTGTTCCACTTCCAACTAAGGTTCGAGAATAAGCGTCTAGAGTTGCGGTGCCTGAGATAGAAGTAAACGCAGTATCTAATCCTGCTGAACCATCTCCTATATCCCTCCAAACTCCCGGTCCTAGTCTAGTACTATCTGTAGTAGGGCCTTCTTTAAAGGCTTCTTTATCAAATTCTGCTAAAAATATTTTTTCTAAACTTTCATCATACACGATATAGAGCTCTCTTGGGTCTCCATCTGGAATACCAGATAAATCTACTACCCCATTTCCTGACGCTTCAGTTATTGTGTGTATATTATCAGGATCGCCTGCTCCGCTTATTTTTGCAGGAAAAGATTCGAAAGTCCAAACTTCTTGCCCTTCTGTGCCAGTAGTATTTTCGCTTTTTATTTTATAGTAATTATATGTGTTGTTACCTATAGGAATATTAGCATATGTACTAAGAGTTCCTAGTTGGTAGAGGATTCCGTCTTTTTTAAAATTTGGTACAGGATCGCCACTTTGAACCCATAGTTCATCGACAACTTCTCCTGCCCACACAAATAGATACCTATCTCTTCTAGGGCTATCCCATTGACGAATAAAAAACTCGTCTGTAGTTGGTTGAGTTATAGAAAATGTGTCGGTGGGTTTATTGTATATTCCATGATATGTTTGATTCCAGTTAAAAACTTCCTCAGTACTTCCAGCAGTAGCAGAAATATTTTTTATGCCTCCTCCAACATTTGAGAAAGCAAATTTTGGAATACCATATATTCTTTCTATATCTTCGTCATAAGGTCCGGTATTTACATTAGTAAGTCCTGTTAAGTCTGCATCTACCCACACAGAAACGTTTCCTTTTAAAGATACTGTACGAACTTTTACGGATTGTCTATTTGAAGGTATATTTTCTAATATAAATTCTGTCGAAGAAGTTTTAATAGGTACACTTGATCCAATAACATCTTCTGCGGCTGTAATCTCATAAGCTGCTATAAAATCAAAATCTGGTGAGTCCCATAGGATTTGCACACTATTTGATGTAACAGTTTCGGTAACTTCAAGATACTGTGCTCTTACATTTTCTGGGGGAGGAACAATATTAGGCTCTTGTTCCTTGTATATAGAGGGAGGAATAACTCCGAGTCTATAATCAATATCAACAGCATCAAATTTAGCATTATAATGCTCTATCGCAGAAATAGTTGTAATATTTTTGTCAGGAATAACTGAAACTACTTTGTATTGTTTTTCCGAGCCCAGTACGTTTGCTCCATTGCTTGTTAAAGATAAACTCCAAACAGTTGTACTAGACATTTCCGAATCAAAAGAAGTAGCAGGATAATCACTATTTGCCGATATTGTTAAAGTATCTGTAGCGACTCCGGGCGGAGATACTCGATAGGTTTTAACATGTGTATATTTTTTCCAAACTAACGGTAGCAAAGAGCTTATATCATTTTGTGCGGCATAGGCATTTGATGTTAATTCTTCCGTAGTTAAATTAGTGTAGCTCCAAGAGTTATTTTGATAAATCCAAGCACTTTCTATATAGTCTCCCTTGTTATATGTGACTGTGTTATTTGAATTGTCTGTTATTTGAATTGCATCAAGCCCAGCATAAATTGCCGAAGGCGTAGTAGATACAGTACTTAAAATATACTCATCTGTAGATGAATTTATTGGGCCTACTGTTCTATCTAAAGTTATTTCTGTTGAAGTAAAAGATTTTATTCTTCCACTCAATGAAAGCCCATATTTATCAGCATCTTGTATATTTATAACATCCCCGGGCTTTATATAAATACCTTGAAGTGCAGTACTAAAAGTTACTGCATTGGTTTGGTGAAGTCCACTCCATAAATGCCATCTACCATATCGAATTGCTTGACTCTCTGAAGTACACCCCATTGCATGTACTTCTTTTGATATAACTCGATTTCTTTTAGCTATATCCGAAGTATCTTCAATAATTAAAGGAACAGGTTCATAGTTGGATAAAGGATCATGCCAATTTACAATAATTTGATTTGCACGAGTTTTAGTTGCAGTTGATTCATAAATAAATTGACCCTCGATAACATTACTTTTACTAAAATTAAAAACAGGTTTTGATGGAGCATCTTGTAAAACTGTTATTTTTGAATCTAGCCAATAAAGAATTGATCCAAAAGCACTTGCTATATCGCGCAAAACTTTATAGACAGCTTCTCCTTTTGTAAGAAATAAATTCATGGTATATCTTGGCTCTAACTCTACTACTTTACCTGTAGGCGAATTATTAGTAGAATGAACACTTGTAGCTCTAAATTCATGACCTACTGTGCCTGTTGCTCCAATTGAAGACCATGAAGTACTACTTCCCAAGTCTTTTACTTTATACCATTTTCCTGGAGTAATAAGAGTAACATTTACTATATTATTAGACTCTACGAGTTCGTCACAATATTTAGAAATTCTATATAATGAATAAATGTCTATATCAGACTCTTCTATCCATTTGCCGGCCCCATATCTTTTATTGGTTATTATATCATAGAATACCCAAGCAGGATTATTCGTATATACATCCTCTGTAAAAGTGCCATCCCAAAAGCCGTTATAAATTGCTTTTCCTGTAGATGAGTATTCTCTAGGGGTATATATATTAGGTACTTTTACCAGTTTTCCTCGAATGTGGTAGCTTCTTTTAGGATCTTGTTTGAACTGTCTTGAAGAAAAAACCGCATTTACCATTGCAGAATAAGGATAAGAAAGCTTATCCTCAATAGTTGATGACAGCCCTGTAATATTGGATGCCATAATTGTCTGCCACTTATTTTTATCTGTTTTGCCGTCATTTCCTCCAGAGGGCCCTACTGGTAAGCCAATATGCCGTGATGTTCTAACAATATAAACAGTGAAGTCAATAAATACACCATGTTGTTCTCTGAATCTATTTAAATCTATTTCATGATCAAAATTTAAAGGTCCTTGTCTTTTAGCGGCATGTTTTAAACCGCTTTTACCTCTCCAAACTTGAAAATGTCTAGGGTCTAAAGAAGGTTGTCCCTCGAATTGAAATCTAATCCAAACATCATAGTAAGCATGGTTTGTTCTACTACTTCCATCCTCTCCCCCAATATAAACTAATCCATTTGGGTACTGAATTGCGAACTTAACTCTATCGAGCTTTTTTACTAACTCTGATAAAGAAGCTCCTGTGCCAATAGAGCTTCCTAAAAACTCTGTCGCACTAATTGTGGTAGGAGTAGTAGTTCCTACTGTCATATCCGGATTTCCGGGGTACGCGTCGCTTCCTCTATCAACGTTTGGCAACCCTTCTGGATTCAAAGGCTGTATACCCCAATAAGATAAACTTTGCCCCTCTAAAGTAGTTGCAGTTCCGGCCTGATTAGAATAATCACTGAACGGCTTAAAATATTCTAAAGCCTTATTTACTTGTTGACCTTGGATTGATATTGCGCCTCCTACATTTCCTACACTTTGAAAAGGCTCTTGATTTATAGTTCCAGTATTTTCTTGAATATAAAGTTTTTCAATTTTAGAAACGTATGCATTAGGATCAAATGTACTAGAGCCTTGATCCCCCTCTATACTGGAGTAACTTCCAGGAGGGCCTATCCAAAACTGATAAGTTCCACTGCCTCCAGCATTCAAAGTTGTTAGTTGATAATTTGCGCTATTTATTGCCTGAACAATATCGAAATAGATAAGATTTGTATAAATTTCATCGCCTGTGTTCAGTCTTTCTACAACATCTACCGTAATATTATGGGAAGTACTTCTAGCTATAAATATAGTGGCCGAAGTTGAACTAATATATTCAAAAATTCCAAAATAAAGTGCAGAGTTTTCCCAATATACGATATGATACTGGCCCGTACCCGTTTGAGGATTATAGCTATTGTTTAATGACGAGGTAAATCCAGTGCCGCTAACACCTAAAGTAACTCCTTCTTCATCTTCTGTAATACTTGTTATCTGAAGAGTTATTGCATTCTCCGTATAATGTATTTCTCTATCAGTAGCGTTTCCATCTAACCCTTCAAAATTAGGGTCATTTACTCCTCCAGTGTTTACAGTTCCTGTAGTTCCATTGAATGTTAGCGTTGCTGCAGTGTTTTGATAGGAATAAAATTTTGAATCATCAGCAGGAACATCATTAAAGTATACAGAGCCTCTACCATTTACAAGTCCGAGAATAGGCCCTTCACAAAGAAGATCAATTACAGATATATTTTGTGCCTCAGCACCTGTAAAAGTGCCTGCACCTTGAACTGTGTTATCTACTGTTGCCATTCTCTAATATCCTTTAGGCAAGTTTGATGACTTTTCGTAAAAAGCCGCCTTTGCGCCCTTGTTGCCCTTGTGAGTGCCCCGAAGAAGAAGAATTAGTAATAGTTGATTTTTCATTTCTCATTTCATAACTTACACTTCTAGCAGGAATTCTTACTTCCCCATAACATACTGGAATTGGGTCTCGTTCTTTTATTATTGCACCTGCACCTTTAAAAAGATAATCCTCTTCTTTTGGCTCACTTTTTAATGGATCAGGAGCCAGGAGTTCTGACATTCCCTGCGCAAATAACAAATTACCTGCTATCATCATTATACTTCCGATTACGAATCCTGCAGGGCCTCCGAATAGGATAAATGCGGCCCCAACGACTATAAGAGCAAATCCTGCAATTGTTTTTAGTACACTGCTAAACATACCTGCACCTGCAGGAATAGGAGTAATAATTAATGTCCCCTTTCCGTAATTTAAAAATAACTCTTTTTCATCTGTTATAGGAGTGTCATCAACTCTACATAGAAATGAAATGCCTTTTTCATCGCAGTCAAGTAAAAAATCTTGGTAGTCATCAAAATTTGCACTAAGACAGTTACTTAACTGAGCAAAAGAGTCGACATTTAGGAATCTTTCTCTCCCAAATTTTTCTCCAAGCTCTCCCTCAAGTATAATTTTTCTTTTCACTTTTAACTCCTATTGTTAGCTTTGGTACTAAAATATTTAATTTCATAGTAGGATACGAGTATATATAATAAGGAATTTGTGTAATATTACAGTGGTTTATATCGTCTTCTGAAGGTCTATTTGAAATATTGACATGGCTATGTACTATTCCTGTTATTTTATTAGTAGTTTTTATTTTCCAGTATTCTTCGGGGCAAATAGAAAAAACATTTTTTTCTTTCAATATATTTTTGCAAGGAATAAAGTTAAAATTCTCAACTAAAACTCCGCAACCTTCTAGCGGCTCACACTGTTCAAAATGTTTTTTAAGACTAGAGATCATTTAAACTTTTTAGCACCAGGAAATCCACCAAAAGGTAAACTTTTATTTTCATTTAAATAGTCATCTGAAGGTACTGTTCCCACTAAAGTAGAACGATCTGTTGATATATTTATCTGTATTCCTTGAAATCTTAGCTTACATCCTCTTAAAGTTTTACTACAAACATCAAGTCTTTCCCAATAAAAAGGAAATTGCACAGGATCTCTACGTTCACTAGAGGAGCTTGGTAGAAGAGCTCTGTAAAATCTCCAGCCTCCTAAAGTTGGATGTACATGACGAACAATATCTCCAATTGAATAAGTTGTGGATGAGTTATACGTCGAGTAAGGGCTAGCAGAAGGGCTTCCCGCCCAAATTAATTGGTCATCTTTATCAAACCATCTATAAAAAGAATTTTTATCTACGGTGCAGCCTCCTCTGTATTGTTGAGCTCCTTGATACTCCCAAGAACAATATTTTCCTACAACTACTCTATTAGGAAGATTTAATCCTTCTAAATCTGCAGGGCTTATAAGTTCGAAGTCTAATACCTTATTATTATCTCCCGAAATGCGTTCCAAGTAAAAAACAGATGAAGGATACTCAGTTCCTATAGTAGCTGTGTCATTCAGTCTATAAGTATATTTAAGAAGAGTTGTTCTATAAGTTAATTTTGAATATAATAAATCATCCGTACTTAAAATTCCTTGCTCTTGTAGTATGGCAAGTATAGTTGTTTCATCTTCGTATCCGCTCTCAGTTAATGGAGGTACAGATCTATAAGTCCGTGCAAGGGCAGGAATATTTGCTAGAGTTAATGTAGGACGAGTTTCTGCTCCAGTAGAATTTACTCCCAAATTTTCTATTTTTATTGGAAAAGCTACATATTCATTTAAAACAGTGCCAGCTTTATTCGGAAAATAAATATTTTCGCCTATAGTTTTATTTTCATAATCTAATCCATTATGAAAGTAAAAAGTTTGTCCCGAAGTAGCTAATTCTAATTCAAATAATTCTACTAAAGAATCGTCTATATCGTCCACTTGTACAGATTTTATAGCTAAATATGGGTCATTCTGAATATTTAATACTGCTGAAGAAATTACTGTAGAAGATCCTCCAGTAGTAGAGGGGGACGAGCCGGTTGACTGATATTGAGGTGTAGTATTAAAATGGTGTAAAAATAAATAATAGGTTCCTACGGGACAATCCGCTTTTGGGCGAATAGAAATAGTATCTCCATTTCTTGGAGCAATTAAAGTCCCTAAATTTTCTCCATCTTCAAAATATGAAGGCGGAGCCAAGTTATTTCCAGCAGCATCTGTAGTAATGCGCCACCTAAATTTTTCACCTATTTCATCAAAGGAGTCATAATCATATCCGGGAGAAAAGCTAGGTTGGTCTGTAACATCATATGTGCCATCTAAGAACTTATGTAAAGTTGTCGGCATAGTTATAGAAATATCTTCTCTTCCTCCCGGGCCTATTCTACTAGGTATTCCTGTAAACCCGAAAGTATTTGGAAGTATTAAAATCCTAACAGATAAACGAGCAGAAGGATCGGTTCCGTTAGCAAACCAATACCATCTTGCATAATGATCTGTATTATCACTAGCAGTTAGGGTCCAGGTTGCATCTGTTGCGGTGGGAGTTCCGACTACTGTTGCATCAGGATCATTTATAGCTGAATCAGCATTTGGATTTGCTAGGTAAGAAATTGCAGAAATATTTGCTGTATCAGTTCCTGTGTAAACTGTTCTTACATTAATTGTGTCTCCAACTTTAATAATTGCATTATAATTTCCTGAATTATCTGCAGGCCCCGTATAAATTGAATCTGTATATTCATTATACAGTTGGTTGTCGGGCATCTCAAAATAATAATCAAAAGTGCTCATGGAGTGTAAGTTCTCTTAAGTTGTGCTGAAAGGCTATGAAATTTATCGTAAGTATAATTAATACTATAGCTTTCACACATAACGGTTATTGTTTCATTTCCATCTTCGTTTGGAATAAGAATTTCTAAATTTTTTGCGGCAGTCGCATCCAGATAAGATGCTAACAAATTTATATCGTCTGCTGTTCTATTTTTAAAGGACGCAGTAAAATTATCTATTTTTGGGTTTACTCCATCAAATACTCTTTGGTCATACCCGTCCCCGAACTGAGCCACTAAAACTCTGTGTTTAACATTTCTAATTAAGCCCCTGTCGAAAGTAAGGTAAGTATCTGTTGCTGGGTACCCAGTAGAAACTCCATCTTGCGGAATTTTTAGTACAAACTTTGTTCCATAATTAGTACTAGTACTAGTTGTGGAAACTGTCCATACTGTTAAAGTACTATTCCAAACGTAAGTTACCCCACCATAGGAAAAGACGTCTCCATCAGAAGGACTATTAGGAAAATTGACTGCCATTTATATCTCCTACCCTATCTTTTTAATATCTAGGAAGCCGTAGTCAGGGAACATATTTGCATTAACAGGGCTTGCCGAAGTCCCCATTTGTAAATAAACGATATTATTAGCTTGAGTAGCATTTTCAAACACATATATTCCACTCATTTTAACCATCATATCATTATTAACAAGCAGTGATGTATCAGGTACTAATAATTGTTCGTCATAGCTTCCTGCCCAGTTACTTCCTGATTCTCCATAAAGATAATAATCATATTTTGCTAAGTTACCCGAGGAATTATAAATTTTAAATTGCAAAGAGCAAGAAATTTCATATACTCCTGCCGCAAGCTGAAACTCTCCGTTTGAATTAACAGTGACTCCTGTTAATGTTGGATCATACGTTGAAGAAGAAGGGGTTATACCTGTTGTTGCATTATTTGCAGAAGTTGTCTCAGCCCAAGATCCAAAATTTTGGCCTACATTACTACTATTACTAATAGCTCCGCTTGGAGTAGAGCCACCTCTATCAAAATAGAATCTTGTCCATTGAAGCGACGATGAAGCTCCCCCACCTGAAGATGCTGCGGCATCACTAGTATAAATTGTGCCTGCCATTGCTGAATGATTTTCACAAACATAATACAAAGTATCAGGAGCATCATAAGGAATTTCAAAACTTAAAGTATCACGTTCTGCACCATTATTGGTTACCCCGTTTGCGGTTCCGAGTACATTTGCTGAATTATATGCTCCCGAAGAAGTTTGAATCCAAAAAGGATGTCCATTACTAATTTCAAAGTTATCTATAAGAAATATATTAGCGGTGGAACCACTTATATATGCTGTTCTTTTAATTCCACAAATACACAGTAATGCATAGGTTCCCGCTGTTGTTATAGTATAAGAATGAGCGCCAGATCCCTGCGCGGTTACTAGTACTGAACTCCATCCGCCCGTATCCGTATTTAAAAGAACTACATTTGCAAGGCCCTCTCTAGCACCAGTAGCCTCTACACTAAAGGTCCAATTAAAAGTTAAAACAGAATTTGCCGGTACAGTAAATTGATCTGAATAACACCAAGCAGCTCTATAGTATGCAGGAGGAGTGAATTCAAAACCTCTATCAAGGTCCATTCTCAAATATAGGTAAGGAGGTCCTCCGCCCCCAGTCCAAGTACCTGTAGTTGCTAAATTAGCAGTTCCGGAAACACTACCTCCAGTTCCTGGGATACTTAGTGGAGCACTGTCGTAAGTAGTAGGAATTGCATACCCATATATTGAAGTAGTGCCCCCAACTATCTCTGAAGTCCTAAAAGTCCAGAAAGAAGTTTCAATAGGAATGTCTTCACTTACAAAATTAAAGTTGTAAGTAAATCCTTTTTGTAGATATAAAGTAGGATTATCCGTAACTGCAGAAAACCCATCTCCATTAAATGAAAATGCAGTATTTGGATTAGGAACAACATCTAAATTAATTGTGGCAGATCCGGCAGCACCTGTTGCTCCAGTAGCACCTGTTGCTCCCGTAGCTCCTTGTGGGCCTACTACAGTACCCGCATTAATTGTAGAACTGTCAGCTAGTGTAAGAATTAAATCATCATTTGCATCTACAGTTGCCGAAGAAATACCTCTATTTCCATCTCCGCGTAAGTCGTCTGTGCTAAATCCTATTCCATCATTTGAAGTAAATTGTACAATTCCTGTGGAAGCTGTATAAGTTCCTCCCGTAAATCCTAGACCCGTAGAGCCTTGTGGTCCAGTGGCTCCTGTTGCGCCAGCCTCTCCTACTTCACCTTTTTGTCCTTTTGCTCCGTCACTACCTGCTGGACCCGTTGCTCCAGTATCGCCTTTAACGCCTGCGCCACCGCCCCCCGTAGCATCGACTGTAA
>Ga0070751_1000710_pt1 | contig 20349 bp, 33 predicted proteins | sample VirMetDEL_Aug_28_FD_78514 | JGI IMG/M metagenome (GOLD analysis project Ga0070751, IMG submission 78514) | Aqueous microbial communities from the Delaware River and Bay under freshwater to marine salinity gradient to study organic matter... | ecosystem: Environmental > Aquatic > Marine > Coastal...
TGCGGGTTAGCCCAGACCTAACGGAAATCACCCCCTTGGCGGTCTTGATGGACTAAGTTAGTTTTTTTCGGGGGTCGATTTTTGAATCGTCCGAAATGCTGTTTATGTACCAATAAGTTTTAGGGCTGTCTCTGAGGTCGTTCAACTTGGTGTAGAACCAGCTTGCTGCCTCGGAAAACGTTTTATCTTTTAATACAAAAACTTTTTTTTCTTTCTCGCTATAAGAAGAGAGAATAGCTGTGTAATTTTTTCTAATCATTAGAACCAATTCTTGCCAAAGACACAATCCTTGGCTTCATTCCAATAAACAAACTGCTCGCACTTTGATAGGGGATAAACTTTTAAAAGCTCCTCTCCAAATTTTGAGACACCCTCGGTTAATGCTCTTTCGTACTGAAAGTGCCACCACTCTGCTCCACCGTATGAGCCACCTCTGAAAAAGGAGCTACGAGCACGAATAGAATGGAAACCGTGTTTTAGAGCAAGCGCTGTGAAATCAACAAACTTATCTGTGACTTCTTTTTTGTGGATAACTGTTTTTCCTGCGCTGCGAGTAATGTATGTGCCTTCAATGGTTTTTTCTTCACCTTCTTCGCAGCGCATCCAGACTCGCCAGCGTCTTCCACCAATGTCCTCAATGACGTAAGGGTCAACCGCAGGGTCTTTCATTCCTGTTGGAAGAGCCATGTCAAAAGCTAGACCAGTGTAGTGCATCGACTTTTTGGAGCGTGCAGCACCTGCTTTGGAAGCAAGACCACGACGACCACCGGCTGAGGTAATGATGCCGCCCAAAGAATGAACTTCCTCGTAAAGAGCGTTGTAAGCTTCTGCTGCATCTGAACGAAGTGTGACACGAGTGTAACCGTCTCTGCCTGGAAACTTGTCTGCTGGGCAACGTTCCCAAGAAAGTTTTTCTGCGGGTGGAACAAGAACCTCTTCCTGCTCGTCTTCGCCAACTAGGTCAAGACCCTTTTCCTTTAAAAGTTCGTTGAGCTTTCCAATAGTGCCGTTACCGACAAGACCATCAACCTTTAAGCCTTGACAGGCTTGAAAAGCTTTTACTGCTTTTTCTGTTGCTGGACCAAAAGCTCCGTCGCAAGTTCCTAGCTCATAGCCAAGTGCTTCTAGACCCTCTTGGAGTTCTACTACTTGGTGTCCAGATGAACCTCTTTTTAATAACATAATAAAATACCTCCACAAGTATCTAGTTTACAAGCGTTGCGTACTTCTGCTCATCATAAAGAATTTCATAAACGCCAACGATACGCCAACCCTTTTCCTTTGCTTCCATGAACTGATAGCGTAGCTCTGTGGCTTCGTAATAAGCTTCTTCAAAAGTGTTAGCAGAAAAATTTTTATCGTAAGCTTTTCCAAGCTCGTCATTCTTAAAATGTACCTTATACTTGTTCATTTTCTCTCCTAAATCATTTCTGGGCTTGATGAAAAGTGGGTATTGATACCCTCAGTGGGGAACTCCTCTTTGAGAAAATTCAAAAAATAATTTTGAAAACCTTCTTGATCGCTGAGAATATTGACTTGACCGTTTTGATCAAAAACGTTCCAAGTTCCCACTTCTTTAAGCACGTCCATTTTGTTGATAACAACGTGAGTCACACCGTTGACCAAAATAGCATTACTGACCAAACTCATGTCAGTCCAACTTACTTGACGAGGACGACCAGTTGTTGCACCATATTCCTTACCAATGGTGCGAATCTTTGAGAAGATAGGGTTGTTCAACTCAAACTTCTTTGCTCCGACATAAGTCTCGTAGCATTTCATCACACCCCAGACCTCGTTGAGTGACTTTGGTGGAATACCGTTCAGAAGAGCACCAGCGGTGGTACAATGGGAGGAAGTAACAAAAGGATAGTCTCCCCAATCAATATCTAAACCAAAGCCTTGTGCGCCCTCACAGAGAACATAATTTTCTGGTTGGTTTAGTTCTGGAAGAAGGTCAATCAAAAATGGCTCCAACTCGGCGCAGTCCTTTGCACGGATACCTGTGCGAGCATACTTGTCTCGGTAAGCAGGACCGTTGCCACGCTTTGTAGTACCAATCTTTTTTTCTGTGTCTTCCTCGTCCAAATGGTCTTGGGTAATGACGTGAGCGTTTTTGGCTACAAAGATAAGACCCTTTGTATCAACGCCACCCTCTTCCAACTCCCTAATCTCTTTTAGAAGTTGCTGAGGGTTTACAACACAACCCGAACCAATAATGGACTTAATACCAAAAAAAACACCACAAGGGACGTGGTGCGTTATGAACTTTTTGCCGTTGTGGTAAATGGTGTGCCCTGCATTACAACCACCGTTGTACCGGAGGACATGAGTGTAGTTCCTTGTTCTGGCTAGGTGGTGAGCTACTTTGCCTTTCCCACAGTCGCCGTACTGAAGGTCTACAATAACGTCTGCCTTCATTTCTTCTCCCTGTGTTACACAGTGTATAACACATTATAATAGACATATATATTAAATTTAAGTAAAACAGTTCTGTCAATAACAGTGTTAGTCACATATTGTTAATCACAGTGTGTATCACATTTGTGAATCAAAGTATACCTGAAGAAAATGAAAAGTCAAGACCTTTTCTGAAGATTTATCCGAGAGAAGAAGAATAGGCTGTTAATCTGCCTCTGAGGTTTCTTGGTCCTTTGATTACTTTTGAAAATGGAACTTGCTCTGTGTTTCTATCAAACTGAACACTGATGTTTTTGTAAGCATTGACTGTGAAGTTAGAAGCAATACTAGGAAACTCAGGAGCACTAGCTGTGATATCATATGTAATAGGTCCAGCAACCTCATCCGGTGAAAACAAGAAATAATATTGTTGTGACTGTTGTACGTTGCTCGGATCGCCTGGAAAGTCTCTACCTTCTGTACCGACTTGTGCGTTGTTTGGAATTTTAACAACAGCGCCGTCTCTCATTACCTGAGACCAGCCACCATTAGCGTTGTTTTCTACATCATAAGGAGCAACAGTTGACCCGATAAAATCTCTAAATTTACCATCAGCGTTCGTTCCAGTATTGTCTGCTATTTCTATTTTTACACCAACAGAAGCATTGCTTGTTGCGGGGTCAGAACTGTCAGGGTCATCGTATCTAAACTCAATTCTGTTTGTTGTCTCGTAGAGAATAACCTGAAACTTCAAGTTAGGGTTGGAGTCATTCCAGAATATCTGAGAGTCAAAATCTACAACAAGTTGTCTATTTGGTTCACTTCCCTGTAGTTCGTATCTGAGACCATTGCCCATTGTTCTCAAATCATCCCACCAGGGACACAAAATTATTTTATTATCGGCTTCTATTAGGTCGTTTGTAAAGTCAGCAGGATCAGCATCACCAAGTTGAATGTAACCATCCGTACAGGCTGCAAATTGAGTAAAGTCAACATTGTTGAAATTGAATGTAAAACCAATATCTTCTATTGCACTAATGCTTGAATCAACGCCAGAGCCAAATAGACTGGTTGGACTAGAAAGGGCTACTCTCCCGGTATCCGAGGTTCTTCTATACAAATAATATGCATCTAATTCAGCGGTTGCCATTTATTAAAATCCCAATTCCGTTATTTTTTGCTGAACCCATGTGACAGCATTAATGCTCACGCCGTCAAGAATATCTTGGTCTGGGTGTTGGTTTTCATAAGACTTGTCAAAAATTTTTACTGCTTGCTCATCTGTAAGTGTGCCATTATTCAGTAAGCGATAAAGTTCAGTCTTTATGTCATTTCTGTTTAGCATTTCCCAATCTCAAACTTTGTACGATAGCCTTATAGTGTCGCAGGTTCACGCCCAAAAACTGAGCGCCTGCTTTTCGCGTTTTTGTAGCCGCTATTGAATAGCGCACAATAGCGTGGTCCACCATATACTTGGTTGCCTTCAATAAATAGTTGCCATAGAACTTCCCACCTGTAAGTTTTGCGGCGAGTTCTAATTTTAAAACTATTATTTCTTCTAGGGTGAGATGGGAGAGTATTGCTTCAAACTCATCGTTTATTTTATTTTGGTCTCGCAAATACTTTCCGTATGAACGGTCTTCACTCATGGGAGTTCATCGGCAGGTTTGTTAGCCAAGTCGTCGTTTGGCTCTGGGAGTTCCTTTTCAGCTTGCATTCTGTGTAGGTCAAGGTTTTTGAGCAGGTATTTCTTAAAGAGTTGTGCGTCCTTGCCACGGAGCATCGAGTAGGATTTAGTAATCTGAGAATTTATGCTATTGAAAGCTTTGAGAGCAAACTCTCGACCCGTTGGGTCTTCGTCTTCAAGAGAAACTAAAATAAAATCATCTGCTTCGTTATCTTCTCTTTCGCTTTCTGGCTTATCAATATCAGGGAATAAACCTGCGTCGTCAAGCTCTTCCTCTTCTTCGCCAACCTTTACACTTATTTCTTCTGTTAGGTCTCGACCTGTACCATCAGGAGATGCTTCTTCTGCTGCCTCATCATTGATTTGGTCTGGTTTTAGAGTGTCGTCAATAAAAGCAAGCATGTGTTTGATGTAAGAAACACGCTGCGCTGGGTCTGTGGTTAGCTCTTTGTATGTGTCTTTGAAGGTTGTGAGAACGTTGCCGCTCAAAAGGGCTTCAAGAGCATTGATGCCTGTGTTTTCTGTTGTGCCCTCTGTATCAACGCCTTCTTCAAGCATCTTGCGGATAACCTTACGGAGAGCGTTTTCTTTTTGCTCAACCAGTTGGTCTTGGTTACGAAGTTGCTTGCGAATGTAATCGCGCAACATTTCTTCTTTGATTAGTTGCATACGGTCAATCATTTTTTATTCTCTTCTAAGGTTTTCACCTGTTCTTCAAGCATTTGAACTTTGCGTTCCATTTTGAGGTATTCTTTGCGAAGACGTGCAGTTTGCTCAAGGGCAATATCACGCTTTCTAGCTTCTCTCAAAGTGTTTGGTGCCATAGACTCCAAAACTTGCATAAGGTTTTCCATAATGCTACGAGGCGACGCTTGGTAAGCCTCACCCAATAAAAACCTTCTCGTCATTGCACGAAGGTCCATAAATTATTCCTCAGTCTTCTTTGAGACCTTGCGAACCGATTTCTTTGGCTCTGCCTTTGACTCTGCCTTTGGGGCAGGCTTTGGCTCTGCCTTTGGAGCAGGCTTTGGAGCAGGCTTTGCTGCCTTTGCTTCGGCTTCTGCCTTGGCTGCTGCTTCTGCTTGTAGACGTGCTAGTCTTCTTCTTTTTACTGCTGGTGCCACCACTTTTTATCTCCTTACTAGTCTTTTTACTAGTGCTTCATAAAGTTTTTCATTCTTTATTTTCGCCCCGTCCTCATAATCGCGAACAAGACGGTTTCCTACTAAATAGGCTTCATCTTCCATTTTCGACAAATGTGCGTCAGTTTGTGCATAGCCCTCACCTGTTTCCATCTCTCCATCGAACTCACCACGGCAATTTTGTGCGTGGTGAACAAGCTCGTGAGCCACAGAACGAAGGATATCCTTTGGATGACGGTTATCTACGAAGACTGTGACGGTGTGAGTAGAAGGGTTGTAATGAGCAGTCCCAGCAAAAAACTTTTTGGCGTTCTCAGGGTCTGACTCAAAGACCAGGGTAAAATCAACGTCAAAGCCAAGACGGTCCTTAACATAAGGAAAAAATTTATCAAAAACTTTCTCATAACGGGCTGAGTTGATGTTTGCGTTGTTTATTAGTTTATACATCAACTATAAATAGTTTATAAAAAGCGGTCACGCGCCGCTTTACCGCACGCCTTTTGAAAAAAGTTTTGCTCAAACATAATAACGCCTAATAGGTAAGGCTTGTGTTGTTTATCGAACTTTTCTTCTGCACGAACATACTGTTTCAGCCTCTCAAAACGTCCAATAACTTGCTTACAGTTCTCAAAGCTAAAATCGACTTGCTTATCGTTCAGCATTAACTGTAAAACAATCTGGCGAGGATGAACCGCAGCAGCAATAACGCGAAGCCCAGCATACTCTGTGCCTTCCATTACTTTCTCGTATTCTTTGACTTTTGTGCTTAGTCTATTAACAGCTTGGTCTGACTTAGCGATGTAGGTCATCATTTGCTGACGTTGGCTGTGGCAGATGGCGTTCTCTTGTGCCAAGTCCATGTCGCCCTTAACGTGAGAGTCGGCGTAAATGGCTGCAACAACAAGACCGACTAACAATGCCGTGGTTCGCGCCACACGGCTCCTCAACAGCTTCTTTATTCTTCCCATAATAAAATACCCCCTGTCCTATAATAAATAGAACAGAGGGCAAAATAGAAGCGATTATTTTATTGGACCACCGGAGACCCAAGCATCGCAGGTTCTTTTTGCTGCACACTTGAACTTCAAGAACTGGCAGTAACCTATTTCGCCTGCATCAATAGTTGCCCAAGTGTCTCCGTCTTCTTCGCCAATACCTTGTGCAATGCAGTCTTGCATTTCTTTTTTGAGGTTGAATGCAGCGCAAGTGCCGCAAATCATTCCTTTGAGGTCTTCTTCGGAATCGACGTTCCACATCTCCATCTTTGCTTTCCAAAACTTTTCGTTTGGCTTTGATGGGTCTGGTGGACCGTAGTTTTGTTGTTCAATAGCGTGTTGGCGATTTTCTAGGTTTAGGTTTATGTCTTGTGTAGCAGGAGGACATTTGAAATCTTTATTCTTCTCGCCAACTACAATAGACAGTTGTTCCCAAATGAGGTGCTTTAGTTGTGGTTTTGAAATGGTCATAGTATTGTTTAAACCTCTTTTTGAAAATCTCTTAAATTACTAATAAGTTGTGTGATGACTCGTTTTTTTGCACTATCTGGAACAAATTGCAAATTAATCTGAACATCATCCATTGAGGCTTGTACTGACTCATCTGGTGTATTTATTTTCTTCTGAACTGCTGCTATCGCAGACAGTTTAGAGATTACATCTGCTCTTTTTTGAACATCACCTTTTGCCTTTTCCTCATCTTCTTTGGTCTCTTCTTCATCTTCAAGAATTTCTCTTATTTGCTCTTCGACTAATTTTTTGAGTTCGCTTTTGTTCATCACATCTTGTTCCAATAAAAAAGGAGCCAAAGGCTCCTCATAAATAGTTTAATTGTTTATAAAGCTCTAACGAGTCAAAACCATAACAAGAGTGGTCCAAATAGCTACCGCTGGTAGCATCATTGTTATTTTGGTAAAGGCTGGAATATCGCTGACATTTTGGTAGTTTATGTTTGCTTCATATATCATCCAACGGTCTAGCGCGAACCAGACCGCTGGAATAATAGCCAAGAATGGAGCAAAGGTTAAAAACTTGCCGATAGACACGGCTGTTGCAAGCATCCTAAACATTATTTCTTTCCAATGTCGCGGACACCAACCCAGTGTTTCGTACCGTCAGGTTGGATGACCTGCCAACTATCAGCGTTCTCTTTGTCGGTGAGAACAACACAAGTGCCACTTCGACGGAAGCGAGCGTTCTTTTTAGTGGGCTTGAAGAAAACCACATCACCCTTTTTGAACTTGGACGGAGGAGGCTTCAACCAAGACAGCGCCTGAGTCAAGTTGCTGTGGTAAGTACCGGCAAAGTAGTCGGTCATCAAGTCAGAATGGTCGTTTTGGCGACGAGTGTGCCAACCGTGACAATGGTCTTCACCACCATTCTTAACCCAGAATGAAAGAATATTTTCTCCATGCGAGACCCAAGCCTTGCGATCAGAAATCTGAACACAACCTTTTCCAAGGCGCTTTTCAATCTTTTTAATGGCGCTTTCAAGTTTCATAACTCACTCCTTTGTTAGTGTCTCTCCCCATCTCTCACTAACAATATAGGACGTAAAACGCACTTGTCAAGGGCTTATTTTGCTTTTTTTTGATATTTTTTTAAATTTTTGTGTTCTTCTCTGTTCCAAATATAAGCAAACTCTTTCTCTGCAAATGTAAGAACACGGTTCACGGCTGGGCAAAAAATAACTGTGGACTTGCCCTCTTCATAGAGAACAATACCCACAGTTCCAACGAGCTTCTTGGAGTCTATTCTTGAAGACCCCTTATACTCGTATAGCTCGACACGTCTGCCACGACGGTCGAAGCATTCTCGGTTAGTTTGGTTCATTAAAAATGATTTCTACAAAATCGTCTGATGTTGAATAAAGGTTAACAATAACGTCTATCTCGCCATTGGCGTATAGTTCTGCAAGAGTCTGTGCTTCCTTAAAAGTAAGTTTGCCTTGTTGATACCTTTGATGAAAAACAGCTATTTTGTAGTCTGGGATAGTTCCGACTAAATCTGAAAGGCGTAGCTCGTCTTCATCATCCGTTGGCATACTTTTTAATAAGCCCCATCGTCACTCGCAGGTCTCGGTGAAAAATGGCAATACCACCAGCTTCTCGGTATTCATCAATGTTGAACCACATGTCGTCAATCAAGACTCCCTGCTTTCCATCGAAGTCGGTGTGTTTCCATTTGTCATCATCTAGGATAATACGTCCTGGCTGTGGCGTTAAGTTCTTTTTAATCCACTCAATCTTGCCAGCTTTGCTTTCTGCGCTTTTTCCCATTGGAGCCGAGAGAATGTAAGGGTTATAAGGAGCAATGGCGTTCCAAATAACTCTACCGCCTTTTGCCCACTCCAAGTTCGCCCAAAAGTCTTTGTTGTTGCGAATCAAGTCCTTCATCAACTTTCGTACATTCTTGTTTGGCGTGTTGATACGAAGGTCATTTTTATCAACCGAAGTCTTGCCAAGCTCTTCAATGGCTTTTTCGATTGTTTCTTTTAGTTCTGGGTCTGTGATGTTGTCTCGGTTTTCCAGGGTCTCATTTACTATCTTGATAGCCCCACCGATGAAGTCACAGAGCACTCCGTCCATGTCACAGCAAAATTGCTTATTCATTTTTTCTCCCTCTCAATCCAAATACAGAATAGCACATAAAACTTATTTGTCAAGGGCTAACCTGCTTTTTTTACCGTTGAAAAATGAACTTTTTGTCTTTTTTTTGTTTCTGGAAAATAAACGCGAAGAAGGTTATTTCCACGGTAGTCTTCCATAACAATAGCATGAACCCAATATTGGGTTTTTACGAGTTGTCCGTTTTCGTCAAACTCGACGTGTACCTGTGGAACTTTTATTAGGTCACCCTTCTTCATCACTATAAATAGTGACGAGCTACGAACTTATGAAGCGGTCATAGCTAGAAGCTACGTCATTTACTTGGTTATCGATATTTTCAGAGGTTCCGTCAAAGTAAATGAAGTTATTATCAAAAAGGTTTTTGTATGCTTCTTTATTTTTATTTACTGCTTGCCAGCTTTTCTCGACTCTTTCTGGCTTGACCTTTCTACCACCAGCTTCACCACGCTCTTCGTTTCTGGAAAGTGAGAGTTCTAGTGGCACATCGACGTATATCATAGCTGTGTCATAACCAGCGTCTTCTAGTCTTTCTTTTGCTTTGCGGACGTTTTGTAGAGAACCGGCTGTACCGTCAATAATAAAATCGTTCCTGTCGCCCACGAGAGCCCTTGTTTTTTCTTTTGCTAGGTTCTGTGCTTGAACAAAGAGTTTGCCCTGTTGAGAGCGAATGTCGCGCTCTGGGTGGTCTAAATCAAGTGGTAGTCCTGCGGCTTTGAGCATAGGCTCAAACTCATCATCAGCGTTGATGACTTGCATACCTGCGTCAAGTGCGCCAATCTGTTTTAGAAGTGTGGTTTTGCCAGAGCCAGGACCACCAGCCATAAAAATAGCTTTTGGCTTGTTTGGGTTAGCTTGCTCGGTAATAGCCTCTTTTAGAAACTGTTTCCACTTTTTCATTCTTGGTCCTCGACAAACTTCTTGATGTAAGTATACACCTTGCTGCGGAATTTGTCCATCTTTTTCTTATCGACTTTGTAGTTGTCGTACTTCTTTACTTCGTCTGGAAGTGATGGGTCGTCAAGGTCTATATCTTTGCTGATAGTGTCGAGTGCTTTTTCTTCGCCATACTTGCGAAGCAGGTTTTCACCGGCTTGGTGAGCGTGTGCGTCAATCTCGATGTGTCTTTCAAGGTAGTCCTTCATAAAGAGTTCAGACTTGAAGCCATCTTTTTTTATTATTTCTTTTCCGTCTTTGTCTTTCTTGCCAGTTGGCTCCCAGACTTCCCAATACTTTGGCTGGTCTCTGTCCACAACCTGTCTTGGGTCGTCCATCATTTTGGTAAAGGCTTTTTCCAAACCAACACCTTTTGACTTAGCCTGTGCTTTTAGTTGTTGAAGGTGAACGAGTTCGTGACGGAAAGCAGCAGAAATGTCGGCTACAGCTTCTTCAGCAGACTCGCCAAAGTCGTCAAAGTCTTCCCACAGGTTCATTAAAACCATAAAAACGGGTGTGCCATCCTCGGCAACGTCAATAGTGGCAGACTGCCACATATTGTTGGAAAAGTCACCAGAAGACTCTGCAACGCCAACCACGTCGTCCAAACCTGCTCGCTTGAGTGCTTTGTTCATAGCGAGGGTAAGAGCCATAGTGGCAGGAGTTTGTGGAGGCTTTTTTGGATTATCTTCATCAAACTCAAGGTCTTCGTAGTCGTTATACTCGTTCCAAAAGTTGGACTTCATTATTTCTTCTTCAAAAGCAGTAAAAATTTCTTTTGGAAGTTTGGTGGCTTCTGTTAGTTCGCTAGCATCAACCTCGCTTGCTTCGTAACTGTCGTCACCACCATCGTAGTATTTGTAGTAAGCGGTTGTGCCAACATCGTCGCCAATAAATAAAACTTCTTCCTCGCCAGCAACAGCCAGCATTTTTACATTTTTGTGGTTCAAGATAAAGCCAGGGTTAGAAGCCTCTGCGACTAAAACAATAGAAACGTACTTTTCGCCTGCTTCTGTTTCATTAGAATAAAGAGCGGTGAAGCCAGAAGCCACGTCTGGGCTGTATGACCAAGAAGTAAGTCCAGAAGGATACCAACTACTTTTGAAAACAAAGTTACTCTTTTTTTGTAGTTTGCCTTCTTTTGGTGGGTTGTTTGGGTCGATAAGACCCCAAGTTGCAGCAGCCTTTGCTGGAACAAGCATACCACGATAGACTTTACCCGCTGGTGGTTTTAGTTCGTCATAATAACTGCTAAGAGTTCCTTCATCAGCCATGGCTTGTATTTGTTTTAGTATGTCGTGAAGTTCTGTTTTGTTTCTTGTGCTTGCGTTCCTGACAAAACTTCTCAACTTTGCTGAGGTCTTTTGCGACCATTGAAAACGTTCAAGGTTTGTTTCACCGTCGCCAGCCACAAAAAGGTTATCACCGTAAGGCTCATCTGGGTCAATGTCGTGGTCGCCGGGGTATTCTGTTAGACCACGGACTGCCTTGGAAACTATGTCTCCCAAGGCTATGCCCATTTCTGCGATGTTCATTTTTAGTTTTGTCATCGCTCTGCCGATTCTCGCAATGTATGGTCTGTCGTCATCAGCGTCGCCGCCAGAGACTTTTATTGCTTCGATTATTTTTCTAGCAATGTCGTCGCCTGTGAAGGAGTAAAGAAAGCGTCTGGTTAAAAATTCTCTTTCCCTCTCTGACAAAGAGTCTTTGAACTCTTTGTAGGAAACACCTTTGACAAGCAACTCTTCTATTGCTTTTGTAACGACTTCTAGTCTCATTAGGTCTGGTGGTGGAGGTTTGTAGCCACCAGTAAATGAAGGTTCAATAACGCCTGCCTTTACAGCACCATTTTCCCATTCAATAAAATCTACGGCTTTTTTATCGTTTGCCATACGGTATGAGCCAAGGTCTGTGTGAAAATAAACTGGAATGTTTTTGGCTCTGGCAACGTTGTCCAAGTCTCTAAGTCTATCAACTAGACCTTCGCTGTATTTTTCTGTGTACATCTTTGAGCCAATTTCTGTGGCGTATGGTGCAGAAATGTGAACAGCGTCGATAAACTCAGTAGCACCTTTGACATAAGGCTTGTTTGTAAGAAGTCTGTCTTCGACTTCTGTATTCTTTCGGGAAGTTCTCCACTGCCAATAATCAACAGCGCCACCTTTGTATTTCTGGCTTAGTTTTCTGCCATCAACAACAAGATAGCCCACCCCTTTGCCCTCTTTGTGGTAGTAGCCACGGAGGTTGCGAGCAAAAGAAATAAAATACTTATAGCCTTTATTTATTTGTTCTTCGGCACCACTACCAAAAGCCACTGAGGGTAGGAAGTAGTCTTTTTGTATGATATTTTTGAGTTGGTCTACATTAGCGTAGTGGTATACTCTATCGGTCAGAACTTCTGTGAGTATTTCGCTGACCAGGGAACGTAGGTCTTTCATAACCATAAATAGTAAGAAAGCCCCAGAAGGGGCTTTACATTTTACGTTTTATTTTAGCTTCTAAGGCTCGTTTATTACTCCATCAGGGTCAACAGACGAGTAGTTGTAAAGAAGGTCTTCACGGACCTTGAAATGCTTGGAGAAGCCATATTCTAGGTGGAGAATCGGAACCTTTACAAGACCACCCTTAAAGTCTGTGACTTTTTGATAGGTAATCTCCATAATTGGTCCTTTAAGTTTTCCGTCTGGACTCATAAGGTGTTGACCGATTTTGAAACGACTAATCATTTTGTGCTCCTAGAAATTAGTGATTAGAACTTCTTTTACGTTTTTGAGTGTCTTGCCACGACCAGCGGTATACTTGGCACTCATGTCGTGAATTTTGTATTCGCCAAGATGTATTTCCCAAAAGCCATCCCCAATTTCTTTATTGGACTCTGAGAACCAGCAACCAACACTGTCAGCTTCTTTTAAGAATTCAGCCAAGCGAACCTGATCTTCTTCAGAGAAAGCATCTTTATATTCTACAATAGAATCTCTATATGGAGGGTCAGCGTAGTAATATGTCCCAGGCTTCATCCACTCTGTTAGTTCACCGAAGTCTCCACTTCTAAGCTCACACTTATCTAAAAAGCTTTTAAACTTTCTAATCTCATCAACCTTGAAAAACTTATCTTTTTGGGTAAGTGTGCCAGGAGGGGTAGAATACCTTCCGTTGCATTTATGATATGCCTTCCACATTCCGTTAAAGTTAATACGCATCATAAAAAACAAGTCAGCGGCATTTTCCCAAGTTGGGTTTTCTTCCCAATGGTGACAATATTTTTCTCGCACTTCATAATAGAACTTTTTACGGTCTGCGTGTTCCATCGGAAGAAGCTTGTTGACATTAGCAAGATATTGTTTTTCAAAGGGCTCATACTCTTCCTGAAAGACTCGATACAACTCCATCAACTCAGAGTTAAAGTCATTTAGAACAATCTTTGTATCGGGATAGTTTTCTGCAACCCAAAGGGAAACAGAACAAGCCCCACAGAACATATCAACAAATGTGTCAATATTTCCATCTGGTGGTGCAAAGATATCACGGTATTGGTCTCGCATTCTGTTTTTGCCACCTGTCCACTTGAACGGTGGTTTAATAGTTGCATTTTTCATAGTTCTCCGTTTAGCTCTTTAATACGTTGTGTGATGTGTGGTTCAAGCTCCGCTAGACTTTCAAGTCGCAGAACCTTGACCGGCAGACCCTCTTCATTAGCCTCTTTTTCAAAGTCAGCATAGATTGGTTGCCGTCTGGCTTGCGGACCCCAAATAATGTACCACAGATCAAAACCATTAGGATTATTATACACACCTTTTTTGATCTTTCTGTAGTCACACCAGATTTTTTCTTCTGTTGTGCCCTTTTGTTTTGTGTATTTGCTCTCGATCATTAATTTTAGACTTGGCACAATACCATCGTGCAAAAAATAGTGATACTGCTCCTCAGAGTCAAGGTTCCTCATACTATCTGGAACCTGAAGTTTGTGTAAACTCAACAAACCGGCGTCGGATAGTTCTTTTTTGTTTTTTAGAAGTTTACGACCGTGCTTATTTAAAAACTCTTTTAGGGTTTTTTCGCTAGTAACACCGGAAACGGCAGCACCATGATTGTGTTCCAACACACACCTCCGCTTAATAAGAAATTTTTTCTCTACAAGCCTTACGACTCATTTCTTTTTTACGGTCTTTGTGAGCACCGGAACGCTTATGACGCATCTCTGCGACGTAGGGGTTTCGGGCTCGTCGTAGTTTGACCTTTTTCATACCCTGTTTATACCCCATTTTCGTTCTCTTGTCAAGCTTCTTCTGCTTTATTTGTTGTCATTAATGTCATTTGTCTTATTCTTCCAAAGACTTCCTCAAACTGTTCTTTATAGCGAGGGTCTGCGACATTTGACTTTTCTAGTTCATCCAATAAAAACCACAGCGAAGCGTTCTCGTCTTCCAACTGGGCTATCCTGTTTTCTAGTTCGATTATTTCTTTTTTAAGTTCTGAGACGGTTTTCATTAGTCCTCTTTTCGGTAAGGTGAATAAACATCAACTTGACCTTTCACAAGTGCATCAACCGCTGGCTCTACTTCGGATGATTTAATAACTGGCATTTCCTCTCTTGGAGGAAGACTATCAACACCACCACCTTTTTGTTCTTTTAATTGAGCAGCGTGCTTTTCAAACTTCTCGATAAGAGCGTCAATACCACCAACCATTTCTGTAATGCGGTTAGCTTCGGCTTTTGTCATGTATTTTGTAATGTTGTCTTCTTCGTTTAGTCTGCGAATGTATTTACCAACTTCCTCGACGGGTGAGTCAAAAATGTTTGCCACACCGCCAGTAGCACCGGGGTTGCGTTTTCCTGGGTGGAAGTGGTCTCCCACAGCGGCGAGCACAGGAATAAGTTCGTCTTTTGGAAGACCAACCTGAACGGCTGTCATTTTAGTTTGTGGACCACCGGCTAACCAAGAGCCTGCCCAACGGTGATGACCATCCATAATAAAGTCGTCTGAGGAAACAATAGCACCCAAGTTGCCACCAATCTCGTATTTACCCTCAAGCATCCACATACCGTATTCAACAGCGTCAGTGACACGGACTTCTTTTTGTGAAGGGTTTAGTTGTTGACAAGTAAAGGGGGCATTTTTATTTATGACAATTTTGTCATCATCTGGGTCGCCATCTTTGAAACCACCTGTAAAAATAGCGTCAGCCTCTTCTTGTGAGGCTGTATCGGGGAAAGGGAACTTATTTTTGTCGAATTCTTCAACAAGAAACTCTTTCCATTCTTTTAACAGTTTCTTCATTTTAGTGCGGCTTCCTTGGCTGTCAACATGAGCGCCTTGTAAAACGACTTTTTGAGCTTTAAAAGTTTTTCAAACTTGGCTCTTGTTCTTGTGTCTATATAAATAGTTGAAGGCTTTTTGATTTCTCCGTTAATCATTTGGTCTGAGAAATCATAGAACCTTGATTTGTCTTTGCCTTTTGCAGAGGCATCGCTCATAAAAGCAAATAAAACTATTGTTAGGATAATAACTTTCTTCATTCTACAAACCTATAAAAATAACATTACCAGAAGAAGTGTATTCTTTTGCCAGAGACTTCCAGACTCTCTTAGCTGCTTCCGAAGTGCCAGAGCCCATTGTGCAATGGTGCGCTCCGATAAAAACGCCACCATTCCTTTTTGAATATTCAATTGCCTGTTCGATAAATGCTTTGTAAATTTCTTTGCCATAGCCCTTTCCACGATTTTTTTCATTGTGAATCCAAGCATTGTTTATGTCATAGAATTTCGGTCGAAACTTTGCTGGACCTATCTCTTTTTCGACCCACTTGCCGGTTTCTTCGTCCTTTACGATGGAGGTGCGCGGCTTGGCGTTCGCTACATACTTTTCTTCTGCTGCAAGATACTCAGGGGTTTGCATCAAAGCATCAACATCTGCTTGACACTCTTTGAATCTGAGATGTTCGCCGCCTTCTGCATAACCGATACCGGGCAGTTCAACGCGAAAATAGTCACTGCTGCCTTTGTGCTTGAAATTATTATTTTCGTTTAGAAAATGTTTCCAGTTTTCTAGTAGTATTTTCATTTATCTTCTACCCTCAGTATTTCAATAGGTGTGGCAATAATCTCATTCCACAACGAAGTGTCTTGGTCATCAGCACACAGCGTCTCCAAATCGACGCACAGGTTTTCTTCTTCGCCTGGAAACTCCAAACGATACATGTTGACGGCTTTTCTGCCGCTTTCTGTGGCAAACGACTTTACGTCGCTTCTAAATGCCGCTCTCACGTTCCCAGTAAAAGTTATTATTTTATCTGAGGTAGGGCGAAAGAAAGGTGTTGTTATAACTGTGAAAGAAGAAATGTCAAAAGGCTTGCCGCTGTCAATAGCGTCTTGGATTCTTTTTATTCCTCTCTCGGACGTATAGTGTTTTAGTTCCATAGGGTTGTCAAGACCGCCATAGACCTGTGTTGTGAATTCGTCGTCAATAAGAACGTATGGTTCCATATCTCCGCGAGAATAAAAATAAGCAAAGCGAAGTTTGTCTATGTCTGGGAAATAACTTTCGTATTCGCGTTTCAAGCCCCAGAAGCGGTGGTTGATAAAGTCCTCAATAAAGTCAATAACATTTTTGCGGGTAAGAAGGTCGTATCTTTCTACCTCGGTGTTTAGTTGAAAACCAAAGAACTCATAAATAAGACTTGCAAACTCTTCGCTGCCTGTTATTTCTCCACCACGAACGCTGTTGCCTTCTTTTTGTTTGTCGAGCATAAGACGCACAAAGCCCTCCCACTCTTTTAGAGTGTGGAACGCGCTGTCTGGCTTGATGTAGCCAAGAACTTTGACGGAAACGTCTTCGTTGAGAAACCTCTTCCAGTTTTCAAGGAGTTGCTTCATTAGCTTGTCTCCATAATGTGCAGTTGGTTTGGGTCAAACACCACAACCTCTGTTGCGTCATCGATGCTGTTGTTTGTTACGACAATACTGTCATAGCCTTTTTCTTTTAGGTTCTCGGCGTCTTCCTTTGTCAAGTCTTTTGGTGAGATTTCGTATTTGCCTTCGACATAAAGTGGGTTCTTGATGTTAGCGAAAACTGTGTAAAGGTGCTTGCCGTAGGTTCTAGCGTATCTTCGTGAGGGAGATAAATAAATACCGTATTCTCCACCCAAGGAAGGGTCGAGTTGTTCTCCGTCTTTTAGAAGATAGTCAGAACCATGATAAAGTGGTTCTTTATAAACGCTGCCTTCTAGAAAGCCTACTGGAAGCATAGAAACTTCGTTGAGGAATTTATTCCAGTTTTCAAGCAGTTGTTTCATTATAGTTCCCCAGCGGTCACGACTTTTGCGTCGATGCCCACGCTCTCCAAGTATTTGCTGAAATTGTTTTTCATTGCTCTGCCGTCTGGGGTGTCGGGAACAATGACTGCTTCTATTTTCCAGTTATCCACAAGTGCTTCGTTGCGCGGACCACCTGCCCAATCTTTATCTGGGTCGTAGTCTTCTTTGTCGAAAACAAAGATTTTGAACTTTTCGTAGTCGCCGGGATAACGAACTCTGCCAACGCCTTTGTTTGCACCAGAGGAAGCGGTTCTTTCAGGTGGTAGTTCTCTTTTGTATGCAGCACCAGCACCAGAGGAAATGTCGTCCATGTTGTTGGCGAGTAGCGTAATGTAACCTTTGATAAGAATACCAAAGTCCAGACCCCACGGTCCTACTTTATAAACGGCTTCGTTTGGAAGATAGACAGAAGCACTTAACTCGTCTCGCTTGAGGCTCTGGTAGTCTTTGATAAGGTTCATAATGTCCATTCTACGACCCCAGTGAATAGTTTTTAGGGAGTCAAGAAAGGCACGGTCAGCTTCTTTTGCGTAAAGTTGTTTTATGGCTCTGCCAGCCTTTGCCATAGTTCCAAAATCTATGCTGGCTTGGTCTCTAATATCGGGTGAAACTTTTTCCAAACCCTTGGCAAAGTTTGCACGGGCTTGTTCGTCTTCTTCCAAAAACTTCTTCCAGTTTTCTAAGAGTTTCTTCATTTGTTCTCTCCAATCATTTGGTTCAAAATGTCTGCCGCCACAGCTTTATCACTAATGTCAACGTTTTCCTCGGGAGGCACATAAACATAAAGAGTCTCAAAAAGTTTGAGAGGTTTTGGAGAAACATAAATAAGTTCTCTTTCTCTAATGTGTTGGCTGGATACAGCATCGGGGTTGAATAAAAACCCTGGCTCATCGCTACTAGCCACCATTATCATGTTGATAACAGGTTCTTCAACAAAGTAAAGTTCTGGGTTGGCATAAGCTGTTGAGATTTCTGAGAACTCTTCTGCAATACTTTCTTTTAAAGACCAAGAAGTAAAGTCGCCTGCTCGGGGTGTGTAGTAAAGGTCTGGACTTCTATAAACATAAGCTTTCTTAGGTTCTAGCGGCTTGTTGGGGTCGATAAGCCCCTTTGCTTTCGCAAGAGACATTTTGCTGCGACCACGATAAACTTTTAAACCAGAAGGTGGAGTAAGCTCTTGTAGGTATTCTCTAATAAGAGGATGCTTTTCTTGGTAAAGTTTGTAAATAACTTTTAGAAAAGGCAGCACCTCTGTTTTGGAACTCTTGGAGCTTTGTTGTGTGTAGTCTGACCAGTATTTGTTGAAAAGTTGGGAAAAGTCTTCGGGAGAATAATCGCCAAGCTCAGAATACTCTGGTTCTTTTGCTTCGCCATCGCGGTCAACAAAGAACTTTTTTCCAAATGGTTTTTCTTGCTCTAAAAGGAACTCTTGCCAAAGGCTGCGTATCTTCTCATAGTCCATGCAATAAGTAGTCTTATTGTAGCACTATCGTCTTGCCCTTTGCAGCGAGAGACTTGATAACTGGGGATATTTTGTTTTTACTCGCTTGCATAAAAACCTCAACCTGCAAGAACCTGCCTTTTACACCCTGCAACTTGTAGGGAAACTTGTTTGGCGGGAAAGGTCCAACCTTTTTAGACCACGGGGTTGTATCCATTAGTTTGAGGTCGTCAGCCACTCTGTATCGGAGGTCAATAAAAGAATCTTCGGGGGTCACAAACTCAAGGTCTATTTGTTCCCACTCCGTAGTTGTTTTTGTTTCAGCAACAGTGCCTCCCCAACCACCATAGCCAAATGTGTGTTGAAAGTCTCCCTTTGGTGCTGTGTAGTTATGAAGGGTGTATCCGGTCATGTCTGAGTAGGTGTATGGACCTTTACCCACGGAATACTCGCCAACAACTGAGTTTGTGTTTGGGTTGACCTTTGTAGCAGAAGCCTTTTGTTGGTTTACAGCCCATACAAACCCATCATAGTCCACAGCGATGCCCACAGGGTATCTACCAGAGCCTAACGAGATGTGGCTCATTACGGTGAGAGTAATAACATTTATTTTTGCTACTGAGGAAGTTGTATCAAGAGCAACATAAACATGTCCATCGTTAGAAGTTGCGATGCCACGGCTTCTATTGTTATGCTTGACCGTAACCCATTTATTAGTCACAGGGTCATAGCGAGAAGAAGAAGTTGTTGTGTCCGCTACCCAAATACGACCAAACATGTCTACATTAATGCCGTAAGGCGAACCACCGCCCTTGCCCACATTTTGAACTGCTTTGGTAACAGGGTCAACTCGTAAAAGAGCAGAACAACCACGACCAGCAATCCAAATAATACCCTTTTGGTCAATAACAAGTCCATAAGGGTTACAACCGATGTTTATTTGGTCTACGGACTTTCCAGCGGTTGGTTCCAACCTGCGAAGTCGTTTGCTGTTCCAAAAACCAAACCAAGCATGGTTGTCTTTATCAACTCCTGCTGCACGGGCAACGGTTGAACCATCGGGGTTTACAATAAACTGGATACACTCGTCACCTGAAACAATATTTTTGCCAGAGGAAGTATCAATAGAACCATTACCGTTTTTATCGACACAATCTTTTTTATTCACTCTTATCTTCGCAACTGAGCCATCTCCACGACAACCTATCCAACAGTCACCGTTAAGGTCCACAGATGTGCGAGAAGGGTTAGAACAAATACTATAACGACCTTCCTCGACACCTGTTTTAGTGTTTAGTTTTGAGACAGTGTTCTCAGAAGAGTTTGCGATCCAAATGTGGTTTAAGTTTGTGGAGGTTTTGCCTATGTCTAACTCTATGTAACCATTAGCATTTATTTTGAGACCCTTTTTACCATTGATATCAAAGGGTTTGCCGAAGTCTGGTCCTAGTTGTTGTTTCACACAAGAAAGGTCGCAAGTTCCGCAAGAAGAAAGAACTCCTTCGTCAATAAGTCCGTTACAGTTATTATCTTTACCGTCACAGGACTCGGGATAAGGTAAACTCTCGCCAGTACACATTCCCCAATAACCAGACTTGCATATTTGAACACCGGCTTGGCATATACCCTTACCTATCCACTGTGGGTCGCCTGAATAACAGTTTGCCGCTGTTGACTTACAAGGACAGCCCTCCCAGTTTTGTTTTGAGCAGTCGGGGCAGATGGTGGCAAAGTTTGGGTTATTATCATCACAGTCGCCACCTTTGTAGCATCCAAGACCATAACCGTCGCCGTCGTTATCCACACA
>Ga0070751_1000721_pt1 | contig 20143 bp, 23 predicted proteins | sample VirMetDEL_Aug_28_FD_78514 | JGI IMG/M metagenome (GOLD analysis project Ga0070751, IMG submission 78514) | Aqueous microbial communities from the Delaware River and Bay under freshwater to marine salinity gradient to study organic matter... | ecosystem: Environmental > Aquatic > Marine > Coastal...
AAAACCACAGCATTTATGTCCCCCAAAAATTGAGGCAGAACAGTGTTGACGCCTAGGCCCAAATCAGTGCAACAACTCATTATGGTCGGAGTAGTGCGTCTAGAGGACAGGGACTCATGCGCATAACCACGACAGAAGATGATCTGAAAGCCGCAATCGTTGCAGAGCTTTCACTTGATCTCGATGAGAGCGCGGCAGGAACCTACGCACACAACATCGTCCGTAGGCTTATGGAAATCGCCCAGCCTGCAAAAACCTCAGACATTACCGGATTTCCAGAAGACGACGACTGGAGAAGGGATGCAGATGCATTCGAGAGGATGGCGAAGTCCTCCCGCGTCAAGGTGCCAGGCTTCCCAGGGATCGAACAGAAATGACCGGGCTTGTTGGTGTTAAGCAGGATTTGGCTGATAGCCTATCAGCAATCGATGTTGATGAGCCGAGTATAGGCCGGACAAGGAAGCGTGACGGTGAATTTTTCGAAGTCGAAATTTGCGCATTTACCGGGCCGAAGCAGTACACAATCGAGAATATGAGGATACACCAAAGCCAGGTGGACCCGAAGGGCGTTATCGGCTGGGGGTATGAATTCAAATGACCATCAACGCTAACACCATCAAACCTATATTCCTGATTGCAGCCATGATCATCCTGATTGCAGCCATGATCATCGCCGGCGCAACTGTCCTGGACATGCTGCCCGGAGTGAACCTCCCACTAGGTGGAAGCATCCAGGAAAAGGCGTTGCTTGCCATTGCATGTGCATTCATCGGCAAGTGATTGACCTACAACTTTGTCTTTGAATCAAATCAATAAATCAAAGGAAATCAAAAGTGCCTCGCGGTGGAGCTAGAGCGGGAGCCGGAAGAAAGCCCGGAAACCCAATCACGAAAACTCAGAAAACCGCCTTGAATGCGATCAGAGACGGCAAGGTTTTGCCCTTGGATGTCATGCTGCGCGGAATGAGAAAGTACTACTACGCGTGGGAAGACGCGCCGGACGAGCAGAAGGACGATAAGGATCTGGAAAAGGCCGTTGCCTATGCTGTGCAGGCCGCTCCGTTTCTGCATCCGAAACTGGCCAACGTCCAACACGGCGGGGACAAAGAAAACCCCCTTACATTCAACATCGTCACAAACGTTGAACGCGAAGACGAACCGAAGCCTGTCAATGACGATAAAACCCTGGAACTAACAGCCGATCCACATGACGGCAGCTACCATTGATCTAGGCTATCGCCCTAGAGATCAGTTCCGTTCATTTCATCGAAGAAAGCAGCGTTGGTCATGCATTGTCGCCCATCGAAGGGCTGGCAAGACGGTCGCCTGCATTATGGACCTGATCGACTACGCCCTACGGTGCGACAAGCCTAATCCGAGGTTCGGTTATCTGGCTCCGTTCTACGCACAAGCCAAGGACGTTGCCTGGTCCTATATCAAGCAGTACGTGGCCCCGATCCCTAACGTGGAGATCAACGAAAGCGAACTGAGGGTGGTCCTGCCAAACAAGGCGACCATCAGGCTCTATGGCGCCGACAACTACAACCGGATGAGGGGTGTCTACTTCGACGGCGTTGTCATGGATGAGCCGGCCGACATGGACCCAAGAGCTTGGCCGGAAGTTGTTCGCCCGGCTTTGTCCGATCGGCGCGGGTGGGCAACGTTCATCGGAACGCCAAAGGGGCGGAACTCATTCTACGAGATTTTCCAGGACGCCGCTAAGAAGCCGGATGACTGGTTCTCGATGACCTTGAGAGCTTCGGAGACTGGAATTCTCCCGGATGAAGAATTGACCGACGCCCGTTCAATGATGAGCGAAGAGCAGTTCGATCAAGAGTATGAATGCAGCTTCGATGCTGCGATCCTCGGAGCCTACTACGGCAAGCAAATGGCCGCGCTCACTCGTGAGGGGCGCGTCATGTCGGTGCCGATCGATCCGAGCATTCCAGTCTACACCGCTTGGGATCTTGGCCTGGATGACGCTACGGCAGTGTGGTTCGTCCAACAGGCTGGCCGCGAGGTCCGCGTCATCGATTACCTGGAAACGAACAACACGGCATTGAGTGAGATCGCCCGCGAGATCATGAACTCAAAGCCCTACACCTACGCAGAACACTACCTGCCGCATGATGCGGAGATCAGGGAGCTCACAAGCGCCAAGAGCCGCAAGGAAACGCTCGAGAGCCTAGGTCTGAGGCCAATTCGGATTGCAGCCAAACACAACGTTGAAGACGGTATCGAGGCGGTTCGAAACTTCCTCCCGCGATGCGTCTTCGATGAGGGACGGACAGAGCTTGGCATTGAATGCCTTCGGCAATACCAGCGCGAATGGGACGACAAGTTGAAAACCTTCCGACAACGCCCCCGACATGATTGGGCAAGCCATGGCGCGGACGCCTTCCGCTATCTGGCTGTGTCAATGCAGCAAGCAACGCTGCCGCGCGAACGCCGCCGCCCAAAACGTGGAACGATTGCCTAGACAATGACCGCACAACCGATGGACGACAGAGACCTGCTGAGCATTCTCAAGCAGGAGGAAGTCGACGCGTCCAGCTATTACTCATCAGAGCTTGCCCATAAGCAGGCCGACGCCATGGATCGCTACAACGCCGAGCTATACGGCGATGAGGTTGAGGGCCGTTCCAAGTTCGTCAGTCAGGATCTTGAAAACACCGTCCAGACGATTATGCCGCACATCATGCGGTTGTTCATGCAGGACGATGAATTGCTTACCGTCGATGATGACGTAAACGACATCACGGAAATAGAGCAGCACGTCAAAAGCTACCTGCTTCACATATTCTTCAAGGACAACCCCGGCGAAACGATCTGCCACGATTTCGTGTGGGATGGGCTTGTCCAGCGTATCGGGATTGTCCGGGTTGCCGTCGAAGACCCAAAGCCGCAGCCGCCAAAGGAATACCACGGCCTAACGCCTGACCAGGCAATGCGGTTCGTCGAGGATCCCGAATTCGAGATCATCGAGCAGACCAACAACGAAGGCTCGTTCGATCTCAAGGTTAAGCGCACGCCAAAAGCAAAGCAGTTCGTCATTGAAGCAGTGGCGCCGGAAGAATTCGCGATCACAACGCGGTCCAAGAGCATTGACGAGGCCGGATATCACCGGCTCAAGCAGGAAGTGTACATTGCGGACCTAGCCAGGGAGTTTCCCGACAGCGCCGGCGAGCTTGATCCGACCGGGGCCCATGCGACGGATGATCAGCAAGACGATCTCGACAGCGACCCACGCAAGCAGGCTCGCTTCGACTCTGAGAACTACGACACAAACGGCGGCCAGAGCCACGAGCAGCAGCGCCGGACGGTTGATCTGCTGACAGAGTGGATACGCATTGACTTCGACGGCGACGGGGTTGTGGAGCTGCGGCAGGTCAAACGCGTTGGCAACACGATCCTTGAGAACATCATTGTCGAGCACTCAGAGCTTGTTGAGTGGTCTCCATCGCGGATTCCGCACAAGGCGATCGGCCGGAGCGTAGCTGATCAGATTTGCGAGCTGCAGAAGGCTGCAACGGTCGTCACGCGGACCTACTTCGACGGCCTCGGGCAGTCGCTCATGCCGCGCACGGTGGTCAACCAGCAGCAGCTTGCCGATCCGTCAGTCCTTGATCAGATCATCGATCGCGACATTGGCGATACGATCCCGATCAACGGCGATGCCAGGTCTGCAATCGCGGAAATGCCAACGCCTGACGTAAGCCAGTCAGCCCTTGCCGCGCTTGAGCATCTTGACCAGCAGCTAGAGCAGGCATCAGGAGTGATGCGCGCGGCACAAGGCCAGAACGCGGACGCCGTGACAGAGACGGCAGACGGCATCAGACGCCTACAGGCAGCAGCAAACGGGCGCATTGAGCTAATTGGTCGATGGGCGGCCAAGGGCGTTGAGCGCATATTCCAGCGGCTCTTAAAGCTGGTCGTGCAGTACCAGGACCAGCCCCGGATCATCAAGATCAACGGCCAGCCAATGCCGATCGATCCGTCTACGTGGTCCGAGGAAATGACTGTCTCGGTTCATGTCGGTGTTGCCGGTGAGACTCGAGAGGAAAAGGCGCAGAAGCTCAGCATCACGATCGCCAAGCAAGAGCAGATCATGATCGAGCTATCGAAGCTCGGTATTCAGCCGGATGCTAACCCGGTTGCCAACCTGCACCAGTACACGAACGCGCTTCACGACCTGCAGAAGTGCTACGGCATGAAAGATGCTGACCGCTATTTCACGGCCTTGCCGCCGCAGTTCTCGCTTGGGTTGCCGCCGCCTGGACAGCAGCAAGACCCGAAAGCGTTGGAAGCGCAAGCCCGCGTTCAACTTGAGCAGCAGAAGGCGCAGGCCCAAGCCCAGCTACAGGCCCAGAAACAGCAGTTCGACCAGCAGGCATCGTCTCGCGAGCTTGAGTTCAAAGAGGCATTGGCCGCACGCGAAGCGGAAACGCAAGAGCAGTTGCAGTCGATGAAACTCGAAAGCGAACGCCAGATCGCCCAGCTTCGGATCACGTCAGAGCAGGAAATCGCCCGCGAGCGAATGGCGATGGAGAACCAGCTTGCCTATGACCGCATGGCTATGGAGCAGACATTGGCGCGGATCAAGCATGACGACGCTCAAGAGATCGCACGCAGCAACGTTGCGATGAAGTCGAACGGCTCCAACGGGATCAGCAAGAACCGACCAGGCGGGGATCTCAGCAAATGAGGAAGCGCAAGAGCCAGGTTGAGCGCTGGCAGGATATTGAGCAGCGCGGAGAGCGGATTAAGACCGTCGCCAACCATCCAGAAGTAACTCAGTTCTTCGAGCAATACGACGACCAGTACACGCAGCGCATTCTTTCCGACATCGACAATCTAACCGGGACAGAGCGGGAAATGCCCGACGCTCTGTTGGAGAAGGTCATCAGGCGCCGAGCCATGCGGGAGCTTCGCTATTTCCTAACCGGCGCGATGGCGAACGGCGACAGGGCAAAGGAAAAACTCAAGGAATTGCAGGATGGATAATCAGGAAGCCGCAGCAACAGGTGATCTCGGTGACGGCTCAATCGCATCGGCCGTGGCCAGCATGCCGGACATTGAATCGCTTGAGCAGGGCTTGCCGGATCGAGGCGACAACGGACAATTCAAGGCCCGTCCGCCGCTGCAGGAAGAGCCATCGCATGAACCGGAAGAAACGGAAGCGCCGGAGCCGGAAGCTGATCAGGAAGTTGATGCAGCTGCAAAGCCCGCAGAAGGTGACGCCGAGGAAATCGATTACGTTGAACTGCCCGGCGACGAGGGCGAAGAGCCAACCAGGATCAAGCTAGAGGAGCTGGTTGAGCGCTATAACGGCTATGAACAGCTTCAAGAGGAAATCGAGAACGTTCGCCAAGCATCGGTCCCGCCAGAGGACTATGACCAGTACATCGATCAGAGCGTTCAGATGTACGGCCAGCTGGAAAATGCTATCGGGCAATGGCTGCATCTGAACCAGGTGCAAGCGCCGGATGAAAGCCTGCTGCAAAGCGATCCTGATCTTTACGCGGCCCAACTGCAGCACGCGCGGGCGCTCAACGGACAGCGCCAGGATGCACTGGCGAAGCTAGAGCAGGTCAAGAACCTGCAGGCACAAGAACAAGAGCGGCTTGAGAGCGCCAGATGGGCGCGCGAGCAGCGCAAGATTGTACAGGATTGGCCAGAGTTAAGGACAGAGGCAGTCATGCGAAGCGTGATGGAAGACCTTGAGTCCAACTATGGCGTCGACGCTCAGACACTCGCAGGCATTCGCGACGCTCGAGCGTGGAGACTCATCAAGGATGCCATTGCTTATCGTAAGTCCCAAGCGACAGCCAAAAAAGTCGCGAAGGCAGTGACGGCAAAGCCAAAGCTGGTCCGCTCCAGAGGATCAGCACCACCCCAACAACGTGCCCGATCGGACGCCATGTCACGGCTGAGCCGGACAGGATCAATTGATGATGCGGCCGACGCTATCGGGCACCTGCTCGATTAAGGACAACTACAATGGCAGTGCCAAGCAACACGCTGCAGACATTTGCAATGGTCGGGGTCCGCGAGGACCTTACTGACGCAATCACCAACATCGCACCGATTGAAACGCCGTTTTATTCGGGAGTGCGAAAAGGCAAGACGAAATCCCGGACGCCTGAATGGCAAAAGGACGAATTGCCGAACCCGGATCCGACAAACGCGACGGTTGAAGGCGACGACGCCACGAACGACAGCCTGGACGATCCGACCCGGCTCAAGAACGTGGTGCAGTTGTTCGATAAGGTCGTCCAGGTTTCGACGACTGCGCAGGCCGTCGACACGGCAGGCCGATCGTCGGAACTCAAGTATCAGGTCGCCAAGATGGGCAAGGCCAAAAAGCGCGACATCGAAATGAGACTTTGCGGCAACTATGCGTCTGTTCTCGGCAACGCATCGACGGCCGGCCAGCTCGGCGGCGTTGAAGCCTGGCTTGAAACCAACGTGGAGCGGGACGCAACGTCCGGCGCTGATGGCGGTTTCAATACCGGCACAGGCATCGTGGATGCTGCAACGGATAGCTCAGGAACTCACGCGTTTTCTGAGACACTGCTAAAGACTGTGATCAAAAACGTATGGGACGCCGGTGGCGATCCGGAAATGATCATGGTCAGCGGTACTAAGAAGCAAACCGCTTCCGGCTTCTCCGGCATCGCTACGCAGAACAAGGATTATCGCGGCCGTTCAACCGAACGTGCGGTAATCATGGGTGCGGCTGATCTCTACGTTTCTGACTTCGGAGAACACCGCATCGTTCCGAACCGCTTCGTTGGTGCTGGTGGCGGGCGTACTGCTACCAACGGCCTCTATCCTGGCCAGACTGCCTTGGTTCTCGATATGAGCAAGTGGGAGGTCAAATTCCTGCAGCCCATGAAGACCGAACCGCTGGCCAAGACGGGCCACAGCGATCGCCGCATGCTCTCATGCGAACTGACGCTGGTCTGCCTCGATGAGGCGGCCAACGGCGCGGTTGCTGATCTCACCTAACCAGGGACGGGCCGGGGGAAACTCCGGCCCTAACTACATGACCGGATACGTCACGATTCTTCGCAACAAGCTTCACGGCCCTAATCGGCTTGGCTCAGGCCCTCAAGGCAAGTACATGGCCGGCGATCTTGTCGACGATACCATGGAAGACATCACGACCTTGCAGAAGTGGGTTGCAGCCGGGGTGGCTTCGGCATCATCGGAAATGCACCCGGAAGAGGCGGCAAAGGTCGGTCAAGATCTGATTGACGCTCAGAACACCGTCACACGCAAGGCAGGGGCCGAGCAGCGGATGGAGATGTTCGACAGCCTGCCGGAAGCAGAACGCGAAGTCCTACGCGAGCACGGCGATGAGGCCGTGGAAGTCATCACGGAAGGTGCAATCGAAGAGCCGCCGAAGCGCAAGCGCGGACGGCCCCGGAAGGATGCGCAATGACCGACAAGAGATTGCTTGATTACGATCCTGAGACCGGCATCAAGGAATGGTTTATCGACACGCCGGACGGGTTCCAGATCGCCTATGAGCAGGACTGCGAAGCCATCCTCGAAAGCAACAAGGAAAAGCAGTCTTACGGCGCTGAATACTTCAAGTCGAAGGGTGCAGAAGGCGAATACTGGAAAGTGGCCAGCATCCCGATTGTCATCCAGTACAAGTGGATGATCGAAGACGGCATTGACATCATGAACCGCGATCACATGCCCAAGGTGATCCAAAAGCTCAATGATCCCGACTGGCGTTACCTCAAGACCGCCGAGGTCATCATCTGATGGCGATCACGAACTGGGCAACTCTGAAATCGGCTGTTCAGACCTATGTGGCCCGATCTGACACGACGTTTGTCAATCAGATTCCGTTGTTCGTCAGCAACGCCGAGGAACGGATATTCCATGGCGTGGGAATGCCGGTTGACCCGCTGTTCAGCGAGCCGTTGCGCGCCGATGAGATGTTGACTGCTACGACGCTGGCCATGACTTCGGGTGCCGGTACGATCCCAGCCGATTGCCTTGCAGTTCGTCGCCTGGACCGGGACAGCGATACGATAGGGATTCAGCCGTTGTCGCCCGACGCATTTGCGATGCGGGTTGCTCATAACGATAGTGGGCGAATCCGCTGGTACACCATCGAGGGCCGGACCATCAAAACCGCTCCGGGCGGATACACAGGCAATATCAATATTCTCTATTATGCCAGGCCAACAGGCATCAGCGAGGCAAACACGACCAACGTGGTCCTGACAGCCCGCCCAATGCTGTACCTGTACGGAACTCTGCTCGAGGCGTTCACATTCATAAACGCGGACGACAAGGCACAGAAATATCTGGCCATGTTCCGTTCGTTGATGTCGGGCGTAAATCGCACTGCTGTTGCCATCGAGTACGGCGGCGGCAAGAAATCCGCCAAACCACGATCTAACCGGGTGATCTGATGACTCGCCTGATTCCCTTCGGACGCTTTCACCCGGATGCGGAAGGGATCAACGCTGCTGTTGTGCTCAAAGCTGCCAACGTTCGTCCTGTTGCGGCAGGCTTCGCGCCATTCAGGTCTGCGGTGAGCGTCGGGGACAGCCTCGGGTCACAGGTCAGAGGCGCTGTGTCTCGCCTCGATAGCACAGGCAACGTGATCAGCTTTGCGGGCACTGAGACGGCACTCAAGAAGCTCGGCAGCGGCCATGTCTGGTCTGATGTCTCGCGGGTGTCTGGCGGTGCCTATTCGACCACGGCGCCGGAGCGCTGGCGGTTCGGGGAGTATGGCAGCTACATCATCGCGACGAACTACGTGGATGATGTGCAAGCCTGGCAGATGGGCGTGTCGAGCAACTTTGCAGCGCTTGGTGGATCGCCACCAAAGGCGCGTTATATCGGCATCGTTCGGGATTTTGTGGTCCTCGGCAATCTGGTCAGCGACAACAAGGCGATTCACTGGTCAGCGGTCAACGATGCCACTGGATGGACGGTCGGGACGGCCAGCAGTGATGTGCAGAGCTTTCCTGACGGTGGCCCTATCCAGGGCATTATCGGCGGCGAGGTCGGCTACATATTCCAGCGTGAGGCTGTCACGCGCATGACGTTTGTGCCTGGCTCTGGCGAGATATTCCAGTTCGACGAGGTAGAAAGCGGTCGCGGCCTGTTTGCCCCGGATAGCCTCGTTCACAACGCATCAGAGGCATTCTACGTCGGTGTCGATAGCCTATATCGCATGAACCTTGCCTCGGGCGTTTCCAGGCCGATCGGTGTTGGAAAATTCCGTGACTGGTTCGTGGCCGATATGGAGCTGGACAGTCAGTCGCTTTGCTTCGGGGCACTTGCCCCTCAGATGAACCTCTACTGCCTCGCCTACGTCTCGCGGGACAACGTAACCAAGACTTCACCAGATCGCATGCTGGTCTATGATTGGGCGATCGACGAAGCTGCATTCGTCAACATCACGGCCAACACGCTAACCCGGTGGCTAAGCCAGGGCGTCGACCTGGACAGCATGGATAGCTTCGGAGATCTGGACAGCCTGGAATTGTCGCTTGATGCGCCGTTCTGGAAGGGCGGAGCGCCGCTTCTGAGTGTGTTCCAGGATGACAACAAAATCGCCTATTTCAACGGCTCCAACATGGCGGCTGAGTTCGTGACGGCGGATGGTCAGGTCGACGGCCGGCGACAGTTGATCACCGGGACCAGGCCGCACATTGATTGCACTGGTGTCACTGTTGAAGTGGCCGGCCGCGAGCGCGACGGCGACACGATCTCATATGCGGCTGCTGAGAGCATGGAAGACACAGGCGAAGTCCCCGCTTGGGTGTCAGGAAACTATTGCAGGGCACGCATAACGGTTGCTGCCGGCGAGTCCTGGACCTACGCGAAAGGCATCGACACGATGAGCCAGGATATGGGTTCGCGGTGAGGGAGCCTTATGTCGGTTCGTCAGAACGGGAATACGTTCTGGCCATCCAGCAGCTTGTGCGCGGTCGGTCAAACGCGGTTGGGCAGGTCACCTTGACGGCCAACGCCGCGTCGACCACGGTCACGCTTGATGAGCGCATTGCAAACGAAAACGGCCACCCGGTTTTTACAGCGTCGACCGCCAACGCTGCCGCCGAGCAAGCGGCCGGCACGATGTACGTCTCGAGCGTCACCAAAACAGGATTTGTGATCACCCATGCAAACAACGCCCAGACCGATCGAACCTTCTACTATGAGTTCCGAGGCGGTTAGCGGCTACAAGTTCTCACTGCTTGAGCCGCAGGACATTGTTGACCATTGGGACAAGATCGAACCGCTGCTGGAAACAGCCGTTGACCACATGTGGGACCACGACATGCAGACGCTTCAAGCGGCGCTGATCGATCCCAACGTCCGGCTGTATCTGATTGCGACTCTCAAGGGCGGTGAGATCAAAGGCGTGACGGGGGTGGAGTTCCTTGAGGGAGCCAACGGTGTCCGGGCCGTCAACTTCGCGTTCTTCTCCGGCGCGCAGTGGCGGACCTGGATGCCGGAAGGCATGCCCAAGGTGATCGCGCTGGCAAGGCAGCACGGCTGCACAATGGCAATGGGTGCGTTCCGGCGCGGGATTAAGCGCATGTTCCCGGAATGGGATTGGACACATGAAGTCGGAAAGCTAGAGCTGTGAGCACAAGAACCGAGACCACGACCAGCAATAGCAACACGCAAAGCGTGGAGCCATGGGGCCCGATGCAGGCCCCGCTGGAAAAGAACATCAACATGCTCAACAATTTGAGCGGTGATAAGCAGTGGTTTCGAAAGGCCAACCCCGGCCAGTTCCAGCAAGCGTTCAATATGTACGATTACGCGGCGAATATGAACAACCGGGGGCAGGACTATTTCACGCCGTTGCATACGCAGCAGCAGGTGTCTCCGCTGCTGCAGGGCGCGCAAGGCGATGTTCAGACGGGCGGTGGAGCTCTAACCGACTACGCCAACAATGCAGGCCAAGTCGATGCCGCTGGCCGTGGTGATCAGTGGCAGCAATGGCAAGATAACTTCCTCGGCGACAGCAACCCTTATCTTGATCAGGTCATCTCCGACTCGTTTCAGGACGTTTCAAACCAGATCAACCAGCAGTTTACCGGCGCCGGCCGGTCCTATGGCTCCGGCGCCTATGCTGATGTGATGGCCGATCGCCTCGGCAAGATCGCCACGCAAACCCGGTATGATGACTATCGCCGCCGCTATGACCAGGAACGCGGGGCGTTCACGGGCGCGATGAACCAGGCTGATCAGTACGGCTACGGCGCGGCCAATCAGCTTTACGGCACCGGCACGAATACCGTTCTGCAAGGCTCTCAGGCCATCGACAACCAGGAGCGGGCAAGGATCGCCGACATTGAACGCGTAAACGCCAACCGGGCAAACATGATGTTGCAATCCGCCAAGCTACGCCAGCAGCATGACTATGAGCAGCGTCTCGAGCCTCACTTGCTTGCGCGTAGCTGGCCGCTGGCACAGTTGACCGGCGCTGGCGGTCGATATGCAACCACGTCTGGAAGCTCGACGGCATCGCAGTCTCAGCCAAATAACAACTTCTGGCCTGGACTGGTGTCAGCGGGTGCGGGGATCTTTGGAGGGTTCTTCTAATGGTAGCCTACCCGGATCGCTCTAGGCCGCTTTTTGACTTTCCTGTTTCACGTGAAAACAAGGCTCTAAGCAACCCATGGCCGCGCTCATTCTTCACGCCGGCTCCTTCTAAGAAAAAAAAGAAGAAGGACAAGAAAGAAGAAAAGCAATCGAAGTCGGAGAGCAAGAAAGAGGTGGATGAGGAAGGCAAAAACCTTCCTGTGTTTGATCCTGGCAATGACAGCAACCCATACCCGACAGAGCAAGACATCATCACTGCGATTCAGCTTAGTCAAATTATGGATGAGCAGTCGCAGTTCAGAACGTTTCCTCAAACACTTCAGAAGGGCATTGAGCAAACGTTCTCGACTGGCATCTTAGGACCAAAGCAGGAATACAAGCCGGTTGCAAGGTTTGCTCAGCCTATGCTGTCGCATACGCAAACACTAGCAGGTCCGCAGATTGGATCAGAGCGCGCCAGCAACGAATCTTCCGGGTTTGGTGGGCGCATGGGGCTTGGAGGCCCGAAAGGCGGCAAGGCCAAAGGTGCAATTGATCGGGCGAAGTTCAGAGCTGAACTAAACAACCCCGCTGTGCGGGCGCAGTTTGAAGAGTTGATGCAGGCTGAGGTCGGGCCATATGGCCATCAATCGCGAGTAGGATTTGCCGAGACGGTGTTCAACCGCGCTGCGATCACTGGTCAATCCATCAGCGATGTTGTGTTCGGGCGCAACAAGTCTCGCGGGTATTATCAGCCCATCAACCAAGGGACCATCAACAGAACGCGCCGGGGCATGAACCAAGCGAAGCGTTCCGCAAACTCAAGGGCGATTGATGCGGCCCTTGCCGGATCGAACACGACGAACGGCGCAACGCATAACGCAAGCGGCGGATGGGGCCGGAGGCATATTGCCAAATATGGAGTGCCACAGTCCGTTGTCAGCATGAACGGCGAGATGTACTACTCTAAGCCGCATGAGCAGGCCAAGATTGCGAGCTTGATTTCTGCCCCGATACCGAACGCTCCGCTACCAACCCAAAACCCTGTTGCAGTAGCCCAGAGGGCCGCCGCCAATACGCCGACGATGGCGCAGGCTGTGGATGGCCGGTTGAACTTCAATCAGCCGGTGAGCACCGTCGATGTCGCCTCGCTTGCGCCGGCCGACTCGCGAAGCTGGACGCAATTCACGCCTGCTGCTCAGCCACAGAACCAGAATGTGACGCCTGTGATGTCGACGGCGGTCAATCCTCCAGACTTGGCCCCGCCAGCTCCCGCTCCGAACCCGAACAGATCGGCATTTCAGGCGGCGCCCTTGCCAACGCAAGCGCCGACGCCACCAGGCTTTGCGCCTGCTCCTGTTCCGACTGCTAATCCTAATCGGGCAAGCCAGGAGGTTGGCCAGCAGCCGACGTTCGCGCCACAAGTAGCGCAGCAGAACGCCGCTAGAAATGTGGAGGTTGATGTATTTAACACACTCAATGAGGCACTAAGTGCCCATGGATATGCTACCAAGTCGAAAGCGGAGCCGACGAGGGTTTCCGTGCATCCAACACCGCTCGGCATGCAAGCAGCGTTTGATCTGGAGGCTAATCACGGGGTTCGTGGCGCCCTTAGTAGAGCAGAGGCAATTAGCACATACTCAAATAACCCTAATCAGACTGGATTTGGAATTAACGGTGCAGAGCTTGGAACGCAGGGGCGTGTCGGTGTCGAAGGCTTAAATAGCGTCATGAGCGGCAACCAGCAGGTTGGCGTTGAGGGGCTAAATGGCCTGATGGGATTTGATCCCGCCAATGCAACTGCAAGCGTGAGTATGGATGGATTGAACGGCTTGAGCGGCTCCGGCCTTTCTGCGGGGCTTGATCTTGGAGAGATGGGCGGCCCCGTTAGCGATGGTTTTGACTTCGGTGGTCTAGGGTTTGGATCGGGTCAAGCAACAGATGCGATGGGTGCAGAAGGCCTAAGTTCTGCCGCCGACTTTGGCGAGCAGGACGCGGCATCATTGGACGGTCTAAGCGGTGCCATCGGTGGTGATCTCGGCGGGTTTGGTTCCGGCAACAGCGCCAGCACATCAGGCGTAGGCGGTGCATCTGTTGGCCAGGCCGACGACACTGGAACATCAAGCATTGGCGCAGAAGGCGGCCTGGGCGGCGTGGATAGTGATGCTGCGAGCGGCGCCGAGGGTTCAGATGGTGACTGCGTCATCGCGACAGCCAACATGGCAACCGGGCGGATGTCCCGTGCCGATCGCGCTCGAGCAATCCGCCTCTGCAAGCAAAAGCTGCACGGCCACTGGATAGGCGAAACCGTCCGCCTTGGGTATCGCAAGTGGGGCCGATCGCAGATCGCCAAGGGCAGAGCCCGCGACTATGCCGACGAGTTCAACAGATGCGTCCTGCAGAAGACATGGGCCGACACGATCAATCTGTATGCCCGCTGGTCGCAGTTCTTCTGCATTGGCGTCATCGAGCGCTTGAAAGGGAATGACGAATGATCCCGCTTCCTACCCGCAACCCTCAGCGTCAATCCGGTGGCTTTGGAATGCCGAGCTACAGCGGGCCTAATATGGGCATGATCCTCGGCGGGATCGCTGGCATGTCAGGCGCTAACCCTGCCCCATACTACGGCATGGGCAAGAACTTTGACGACCAGCGCCGGCAGGCGGCCATGCGCAAAGCGTTCATGCAGAAGCTTCAAGATCCGGCATTGCAGAGCGCTATTCCTCAGTCTGTCAAAGCGATGCTTCCGTTCATGCAGCCAGAGGCGGCTGCGCGGACGATCATGCAGTATCAGTTGAGCCAGGCCAAAAAGGCCCCGGCTGGCCCGCGATACATGAAGAGCGGCAACGATATTGTGCAGATTGGCCCCGACGGCAAGCCGCAGGTCATCCACCAGGGACGCCAGAGCCCGCTTGACGAGATGAAAGGCCGCTTGCTGCAAGGATTGATCGGGGGCGGAAATCCGCAGCAGGGCGGCGTCGTACCGCAAAGCGACACAGGCGGGGCCACCATCCAACCAATGAGCGACACACAGGAGCCGCCAGCAGCTCCTAACCTGATCCGCCCGCAAACGGCTTCGCCTGGAGGCCAGCAGCCAGGCCACTGGATGGACCAACTTTCTCCGGAACAGCGCCGCGCGATGGGCCTCAACATGATTTCCCCTGGCATGGGAAACATTCTGCTGAAAGATCGCAAGGAACAGCAATACGGCGAGGCCGCGACCAATGACGTACAGAAGAAGATATTGAATGCAGAGGCGCTTTATTCCCGAATTCAGGGGATGCGGGAAACGTTCGAGCCGAAGTTTCAAGAGATCACGGGGAGGGCGGCCGGAACGGCTTATTCTTTCCTGGCAAAGCTTCGCGGGGCTGACAGCCTTACGCAAGAACAGACCAAATACCTGACGAAGTACTCGAAGCATCGCCGCCGGGGTGCGGAAAACCTGAACCTGTACATCAAGGAAATTACAGGCGCTCAGATGTCGGAAGCCGAGGCCAAGCGCTTGAGCCAGGCGGTGCCGGTCCCTGGCACCGGGCTATTCGATGGCGATGACCCGGTAACGTACAAGTCCAAGATGGACGATACCATGCGCTCGGTCACCCTTGCGCGGGCGCGGTATCACTACCTGCTTCGCAAAGGGTGGCAAGGCACGCAAATGAGTGCCGAAGACATCGCGCGATCAATGAAGGAAGGAAGGCCACCAGTTTCTCTAAAGCAGATCGAAGGCCTGATCGACCAGCGCGGCAACCAGCTACAGCAGCAGTTGCGCCGGCAGGGGCTCAACCAGTCCCAAATTGATCAGCAGGTGATCATTCAGCTAAAGGATGAGTTCGGCATATGACAGGCTGGCTAGATAAGGTCCAGAGCGCTCCGTCTCAGCCTTCCGGGGGATGGCTGGACAAGATGTCAAAGCCGCGCCCTGCTGCGCCCGTCCAAGGCGTTGTCGTGGACAATACGAACGCCATCGACTACACCGCGCCGGTTGAGCAGGTCCGCAACCAGATACGTGCGTTGCCGGAAGATCAACAGCGGTCTGCTTATGCCAAATGGGCCAAATCCTATGTCGGGAATGAGCGCAAAGGCGGTGGAAATTACTCAGATATTATCCGCAACCTTGCGCGCGGCACGGGCATTGGATCTTGGCTCGACGAGGCTAACGCAGTTACGGCATCAATTCCAAATGCCTTGGGCCTCGGCGGCCCGAATTACGATGAGGCCAAAGCCTATCAGGATGAAGTCAACCGGGCCGTTGATCGTGACAGCACAAAGCTAGGAAGCCTGCCGGTTATCGGAGATGTCACGGTCGGCGGGGCAACCAAACTCGCAGGCGGTATTGCTTCGCTCCCGGCAATGATCAAGCCATTCCAGGGCGCATCAGCACTGCCGACAATGGGCAACCTGGCAGCATCAGGCCTTACATATGGAGCCCTATATGGAGCGGGTGAAGGTGATAGCTTAGCGCAACGTGGTCAGAATGCAGCGGTTGGCGCTGGTCTTGGTCTTTCGCTTGGTCCGCTAGGATATCTGGCCGGCAAGGCGGTTGGAAGTGCTGCAGGAGGTATTGGGCGAGGCGCGCGCAATGCCTATGAGGCAGCAACCGGAAAGATGCAGAAAGACGGTCTATACGCCCAATTGCCGAACGGCGCACGGCGGCCAATGCATCCCGGTGCCGTGCGCCGTGTGCAGCGCGCATTCAGCGATGACGATTTTGCCAACAGCACGAGAGCGTATAACACACGTTCGGCAGAACTTGGCGGTGAGGGAATGCTGCTGGACTTTGGTCCAAACTTGAACGCTCAAGCGAATGCGCTTGGGAATCAGCCAGGCAAGAACATGCAAATCGTTCGCGGGGCTCTTGAAGCCAGGGACAAGGGATCACAGGCGCGGATCAATGCAGTTTCGGATCGGGCGATAGGTCCTCGCGTTAACCTGCCTGAGACGGTTCGCAACACGGTTAAGCAAGGATCCGACAACGCGCGTCCGTATTATCAGGCGTTCTACAATACGCCGATCCCGGATACGCCGAAGCTCACAGGGCTCATGAATCGGGTCAAGGCGTTGATGCCAAATTTCGAAGAAAAGATTGGCCGAACCTTGCAGGCTGACGGTGTTGACCCGAAGCTTTTGGACAACAAGGCGATCATCTACGACTACACCAAGCGTGTGCTCGATGACGCTTGGGAAAGCGCTGCGGGCCGCAATGAGAAACGCATCATCAACAACATACGCCGCGAGTTGATCGAAGAGGTCGAAGGTATCGAGAAGCGCTTGCACAACGGCGGCAGCATGTGGAAGGCGGCCCGCGAGAAATCCGGCGCTGGCCTGCAATTCGAGGAAGGCACCAAGCGGGCTAAAGAGTTGTTCGACGATAAGGTGTCAATGGCTCAATTCCAGATGAACAATGGAAGCCAGACGCCTATGGAGCTGGAAGGCCTCAGAATGGGCGGCCGGGAAATACGACGCCAGCGCATGGACACTGCGCGGACTGCATTTGCAAATCGCGACGCGCGGCAAGGCTCTAAGGGGCGGCAGTTGCTATCCGGTGAAGAGACGCGGCGCAAGATCCGCGAAGTTGTGCCAAATCCTCGAGACGCAAACGAGATGGTTCGGACGATGGATGCAGAGGGCGTGTTCGCCGCATCTTCAAACGATATCCTAGGCAACTCAAAGACCATGCCGCGCCAGCAGGCGGCAAGAGAGTTCCCTAGTGCCGTTCCGACAGTAGATGCCGCCAACGAGGTCGGCAAGAAAACACTTACCGGCATGGGTATGGAAGCAGCCTACCGCATTGCAAACGGAATTCTGCAAGGCGCTTTGGATGAACGGCGCATGATGATTGCTGTTGATGCCGCTAACATGCTGGTGATGAAGGGTGCCGATCGCAACAAGCTTGCCCGGTTCTTCCAGGAGCAGGCGCGGCGGCAAGGAATATCTCAGCAGAGGCGTGAAGCACTTGCGCAGGTGGCCACAGCGGTCGCCAGAGGCGCGCGTCCGACCATCACGTCAGAAGCAAATTCAGAGCAATAATCGCAGCGAGAAAGAAAAGAAGCCAGCGAGCTTGTGAGGCGGTGGTCTTGGGAAACTCAAGCCACTCTCTCAATGGGCGAATTAGGGGGCGCGGCTTGTAGCCTTCCGCCTGCAATTCTTCGCCGGTCTTTACCTCGGTTACGCGTTTCATCCCGCAACCTAAGCACAGAAGAACATCGATGAGCAAGTATGATTGGTCGACAACAGCGGCCGACAACGATGATGCTGACTCCGGCATCAACTGGACCGAAGGCCAGCCGCCATCATCTGTGAACGGCTCGGCCCGCCAGATGATGGCCGAGGAAGCCAAGTGGCTCGCTGACACGCAAAAGGCCATCACGTCGACAGGTTCGTCTAACGCCTACGCGGTGACAACCTCGCACAGCCTGTCAGCTTATCCTGACGGCTTCCAGGTGTACGTGCTGCCGAACCACGATAGCACGGGGGCGGCAACCATCGATGTCGATGGAGTCGGTGCAAAGGCACTCAGGGCGGTTTCTGGCGAGGCCCTGCCGTCTGGTGCGATCAAGACTAATAGCCCGTTCACGGCCCGCTATCGCACGGCCAGCGACGAGTTTCTGATTGATGTTGGTGTATCTACTTCATTTTCTGGAATTCTGTCCCATGAGTCGGGAGGACTTGAAGCGGACGTTTCCGCTTATGAGGGAATGATCGCGGTTTTGTCTGGAGCAACCGAAGAGGTTGCGCTTCGCGCGCCTTCGGGTTCGCTTGCGCCACATATGCAACTGAAAGTCTACAACAACGCGACCAACCCGGCTTATCAGGTCGACATCACGGCGGACGAAGTATTGCTTTACGATTCGTCAAACCGGGAGCACGTCGCCAGCGCGGTGAGTGAAACGGCCGATATAACCGCCAGTGGCGTGAATGGTCTCGATGCGGGGAGCGAAGCAAATTCTACGGGTTACTATATATTCGTCATTTACAACGGGACTGATGTTAACTGCCTCCTTAGCACAAGCAGAACTGCGCCAACCATGCCGAGTGGTTACACTTACAAGGCTCTTGTTGGTTGGGTTTTTAACGATAGCGGCGGTGATTTCTTGTCGTTTGTGCAGAACGGTAAATTAGTAGCGCATGAAGCAGTTGTCGTTCTTTCAGGAGCAACCAACGCAAGCCTTGTATCATTCTCAGTTGATCTGCCAGAAAATGCAACGTGCGCTCAGTTTTATTTCAATTTTCAGACCAACACGACAAACAATAGAACATTTAATGTTCAGCCGCAGTCGAGCGGAACAAATGGCGCTTTTGTTGGCGGTGGCAATTCTCCATCAGCCACAGCTAGAACGTATGGAGGGTTTTGGATAACACTGGATAGCACAACACAGGCATATTATGCCAATGGGTCGGTGGGGACAAACCTAACTCTATATCACGTGGGGTTCTTATTCGAATGACATACGCAATAACGCCGATGGGTACAGGTGAGCGCGTTGGGGCTCGCAAAATTAAAGACGGTTGGCCGTTGGTTGCGGGTGAGACTTTCACTGCTGCGCATTGGTCGAATGATATGGTCCTAGCAGATGATGAATTGTCATTGCGGGTCGGGACGGCGAAAGCGGATTTGATAGACGGAATCGTGGCCGAGCGCCAGAGGCGTTTATCATTAGGCTTCGATTATGATTTCCAGGATGTCCGTGGAGTTCATAGGGTCGGCACGACTCCCGAGGACATGACAGGATGGCGTGAGGTTATCGACTTTGCAAACGCGCTCATTGATACGGGCGACACCACTACAACAATCGCGATCGTTACCGACACTGGTCCGACAAATGTAACAGCACCGGAATGGCAGGCCGTAATGCTTCAGGCTGCAACTGTGCGGCAGAGAATATGGGCTAAGTCATTCGTTTTGCAGGCGATGAATCCAATTCCAGAGGATTACGCGAATGACAACTACTGGACATAAGGGCGTAACGAACGCGATTGTTGAGCAAATAAACAAGCGCCACACAACCACGGTGGAAAGCCGGGAAACCGAGCGCGTTCCGGCTGACATAATTGCTCGTATTGAAGCTCTTGAGGACCGTCCAGTCGCTCTGCAACCCGTCAATGATCAGCAGGTCATTCCCCGCGCCATAGGCGATCTGACAGTGATGGTCGAGGGGTTCCAAGGAAGTTTGTCGGACGTTGTTTTGAGGATCGATCGCCTCGAGCAGTCACCACCAACAGAGCCGGCAGAACTGCAAGAGGAAATCAACGTTCTAGGCAAGGAATTGGCCGAGATGTCCGGCGCGGTACTAACGCACGTCTCGGCCCTGCTGCGACGCGTACAGGCACTAGAGCAGCGGTTTGCTGATCTGCCGGTCGAACTTGCTCAGTTACAAGCCGAGCGGAGGAAAGCATGATTTCAACGCACGCACTTTTGACTTCCGTCAGTTGGACAATCGCGCTTTGCAGCGCTGTGCTGACCGGAATATTTGGGGCAACGTTCGGCGGCGATAACTGGCTTTTGATCGGCGTTTTCTTCATCGTGTTCAGCCTGATATCTGCTCTTTGTCCTATTCTAGTAAACACGTTCT
>Ga0070751_1000723_pt1 | contig 20106 bp, 20 predicted proteins | sample VirMetDEL_Aug_28_FD_78514 | JGI IMG/M metagenome (GOLD analysis project Ga0070751, IMG submission 78514) | Aqueous microbial communities from the Delaware River and Bay under freshwater to marine salinity gradient to study organic matter... | ecosystem: Environmental > Aquatic > Marine > Coastal...
CATCTGCGCGCGCTCGGCCTGGCTGCGGATCACCTGGGCGGCTTCCGCCTCGGTCATCTGCGCCATTTTCTGGCCGTTCTCGCGGAACACTTCCACGGCGCGGGCCATGGCGCCCAGCTCGTCGCGGCGCTGCGCCCCGCGCACCTCGACATCGAGGTCGCCTTCGGCCAGGGCGGCCATGGTCTGGGTCAGCCGGCTGATCGGCTTGGTGATGCTGCGCGAGAACAGCAGCCCCAGGCCGGCCACCACGGCCAGCAGGGCCGCGCCGATCATCAGCATCATGTTGCGCATATTGGTCACCGGGGCGAGCACTTCGTCGGCCGCCATCACTGCCACCGCGGCCCAGGGCGCGCCGCGCGTGGTGATCGGTGCCGCGGCCACGATCATCCCGGTGGCGCGATAGCTGTCGGTCTCGCCCGTGCTCAGCGTGCCGGCCAGCGCCTGCGTCAGCACCGGTGCGGCAAATGAAGTGCTCAGCGCATCATTGTCGGCGGTGAAGCTGGAATCGCTGCGCAGCAGGCTGTCGCTGCCCACCACCAGCACTTCGCCGGTCTCGCCCAGGCCCCTGCGGTCGCCGATCACCGCGTCGAGCCGCTCGGAGGGCAGCTGGATGGCCAGCACGCCTACCTTGCGGCCCTGCGCGTTGAACACTGGCTTGGCAAAAAAGCTCGCCGGCAGGTCGCCCGCCGCGGCATAGGGGGCGAAATCGGCAAAGACGATATCGTCGGGATTTTCGAGCGCCACGGCCTGGGCGAAGACCTGGCCCAGGCTGCTGCTGGCCAGCGGGCCGTCTTCGGCAAAGCGGGTGCCGAAATCCACGCCCTTGTTGACCGAATAGACCATGAAGCCCTTGAGGTCGAACAGATAGAGGTCGCGATAGCCGCGCCGCCCGATCTGGTTGCGATAGCCGACATGAAAACGCGTATGGGTAACGTCATAGGCCCCCGTCGTGCCCAGCGTCTCCAGCGCCGCCAGATTGTCACCATTGGGATTGCTGTCGACATAGAGCTGGCGCACTTCGGCGGTCGGATCGACCTTGAACTGCAGCCAGGCGCCGCCAAAGTCGCGCAGCGCCTGCACCGTGGCTTCCGAGCGCGAGGTGGCGACCAGATCGTCTTCCACCGCGGTCAGATAGTTCGACACCGCCGCCGCGCGTTCGCTGGCCAGGGTTTGCAGGGTCGTCTCGGCGCTGTTGCGCAAGGCGCTGCTGCCGATCAGATAGCTCGCCGTGCCGACGCCCAGGCTGACCAGCAAAGCCGAGCCCAGCAGGGCCAGGGGCAGCTTGCGCGCGATCGGCAGGGACAGTTTGAGCATGAAACACCTTTGAACTGCGCAATAGAATGGCCGGCGACCTCATGTCGTCGACCCCTGCAGCAAGGCGTTAGTCTAGGGCGATTGCCCTTAAATCAATGTAAATGCGCGCTTCCGTACCAAGACTTCATTCAGCATGCGCGGCTTGTGGCGGGCTGTCGAGATCGGCGTCGTCACCCTCGGCGGCCATGGCCGCGTCGCGCATGCTGCTGCGTCCGGCGCTCGGCGCCCCGACGCCGGCCAGCGCGCCCGGTGCTTCGCTCTTGGTCAGGATCGCTGCCAGCGAGCCGATGGTCGAGCGCAGGTCATGCCGGTGCACCACCATGTCGATCATGCCGTGTTCATAGAGATATTCCGAGCGCTGGAAGCCCTTGGGCAGCTTTTCGCGGATGGTCTGCTCGATGACGCGCGCCCCGGCAAAGCCGATCCGGGCGCCCGGTTCGGCAATATGCACATCGCCCAGCATGGCATAGGAGGCGGTGACGCCGCCCGTGGTCGGGTCGGTGAACACCACGAAAAAGGGCAGCCCGGCCTCGCGCAGCCGCAGCACCGCCACGGTGGTGCGCGGCATCTGCATCAGGCTGAGCACGCCTTCCTGCATGCGCGCGCCGCCCGAGGCGACGAACAGCACGAAGGGGGTCTTGTGATTGGCTGCGGTTTCCAGCCCGGTAATGATGCCCTGGCCGGCCGCCATGCCCAGCGAGCCGCCCATGAAGTCGAAATCCTGCACCGCTACGGTGATGTCGCGCTCATAGAGCTTGCCCGTCGCCACCAGCACGGCATCGTCATAGCCGGTCTTGGCGCGGCTTTCCTTGAGCCGGTCGGTATAGCGCTTCTGGTCGCGGAATTTCAGCGGATCGAGCGGCACGCTGGGTACCGCCACGAGCTTGTAGGCGCCGTCGTCGAAGAAGGTCTTGAGCCGGTCCGCCGGCTTGATCTTCATGTGATAGCCCGAATTGGGCACCACCCACTGGTTCGCCTCGAGGTCGCGGTAGAACACCATCTCGCCGGACTCGGGATCCTTGACCCAGAGGTTTTCCGCGATCTGCGACTTGTCGCCCAGGATCGAGCGGATTTTCGGGCGGACGAAGTTGTCGATCCAGTTCATGGCAGGCCTCGCGGGGTGACGTGACCGTCACCAGAGCTTGAAATTATGGCATTTCTATCAGCGGCGATGCCTGAGGGCAAAGGCCGCCTGCTGGGGGCTGTGGATAGTCTATTGCCGCGCCCGCTTCACCCCGGCGGCCAGGCTGGCCACCAGGTCGCGCACCGCGTCCACCGTCGTCGCGCTGGCCTTGCCGTCCACCAGCGATTGCGCCACCGCATCCACCAGCACCGAGCCGACCACGATGCCGTCGGCATGCCTGCCGATATCGGCGGCGTCCTCGGCCGTCTTGATGCCGAAGCCGACGGCCACCGGCAGGTCGGTATGGCTCTTGATGCGGTCCACCGCCTCGCCCACCGCGCCGCGCGACTTGATCGCCGCCCCGGTCACCCCGGTCATCGACACGTAATAGACAAAGCCCGAAGAGTTCTTGAGCACGGTGGGCAGCCGCTTGTCGTCGGTGGTCGGCGTGGTCAGCCGGATGAAGTTGAGCCCCGCCGCCATGGCCGGCAGGCACAGTTCGTCATCTTCCTCGGGCGGCAGGTCGACAATGATCAGCCCGTCGACGCCGGCCTGCTTGGCCGCCGTCACGAAGCGGTCCACGCCGAAGCTGTAGATCGGGTTGTAATAGCCCATCAGCACGATGGGCGTGGTCTCGTCCTTGCGGCGGAAATCTTCCACCATGCCCAGCACGCCGCGCAGCGTCATGCCGCCGGCCAGTGCCCGCTGCCCGCCCAGCTGAATGGCCACGCCATCGGCCATCGGGTCGGAAAACGGCATGCCGAATTCGATGATGTCGGCGCCCGCCCGCGGCAGGGCTTCCATGATCGCCTGGCTGGTGGCCAGGTCGGGATCGCCGGCCATCACATAGGTGACCAGCGCCGGCCGGCCCGCTGCCTTGAGGGCGGCAAATGTTCTGTCGATACGGGTGGTCATGGTCTACAGCAGCCCCAGATATTTGCCGACGCTCTCGACGTCCTTGTCGCCGCGCCCACTCAGGCACAGCACGATCGACTGCTCCTTGCCCATGGTCGGGGCGATCTTCATCAGCTGCGCCAGCCCATGCGCGCTTTCCAGCGCCGGAATGATGCCCTCGAGCCGCGTACACAGCTGGAACGCCTCGAGCGCCTCGGTATCGGTGATCGGCGCATAGGTCACGCGCTTGCTGTCATGCAGGAACGAATGCTCCGGTCCGACGCCGGGATAGTCCAGCCCCGCCGAGATCGAGTGACCTTCGAGGATCTGCCCGTCATCATCCTGCAGCAGATAGGTGCGGTTGCCATGCAGCACGCCGGGGCGCCCGCCGGTCATGCTGGCGGCATGGCCGTTCTCGACGTCCACGCCGTGCCCGCCCGCTTCGGCGCCATAGAGCTTGACGTCGCGGTCATCGAGAAAGGCGTGAAAGGCGCCGATGGCATTGCTGCCGCCGCCGACACAGGCCACCACGGCATCGGGCAGCCCGCCTTCGGCCTCGGCAAACTGGCTCTTGATCTCGCTGCCGATCACGCTCTGGAAATCGCGCACCATTTCCGGATAGGGATGCGGGCCCGCTGCCGTGCCGATCAGGTAATAGGTGCTCTCCACATTGGTCACCCAGTCGCGCAGCGCCTCGTTCATGGCGTCCTTGAGAGTGCCGGCCCCGGCCGTGACCGGCCGCACTTCGGCGCCCAGCATCTTCATGCGCAGCACATTGGGCATCTGCCGCTCAACATCGGTGGCGCCCATGAAGATGGTGCAGGGCAGGTCGAACTTGGCGCAGACCGTGGCCGTGGCCACGCCATGCTGGCCGGCGCCGGTCTCGGCGATCACCCGCGTCTTGCCCATGCGCTTGGCGAGCAGGATCTGCCCCAGGCAATTGTTGATCTTGTGGCTGCCGGTATGGTTGAGCTCCTCGCGCTTGAACCACACCTTGGCGCCGCCCAGATGCTGGGTCAGCCGCTCGGCATAGTAGAGCGGGCTCGGCCGACCGGCATAGTGCACCGACAGGTCATTGAGCTCGGCCTTGAATTCCGGGTCGATCTGCGCCGCCCGGTAATGCGCCTCGAGGTCAAGGATCAGCGGCATCAGCGTCTCGGCGACGAACCGGCCGCCAAACATGCCGAAGGGGCCATTGTCATCGGGACCATTGCGCAGGGAATTGAGGCTATCGGTGTCCACTGCAGCTCTTCCTTCGCTTGTCAGCCCGGTCCGGCCGGGTGACCGCGGGGCTTGGCTTATACGGCGGCGCGGGCGTTTCGGATGAATGCCTCGATCAGCCTTTTGTCCTTGACCCCCGGCGCGCTCTCCACCCCCGAAGACACATCCACCCCGAACGGGCGCACGGTCTTGATGGCGTCGGCGACGGTCTCGGGCGTCAGGCCACCCGAAAGCATGAACGGGATCGACGGGTCAAGCGCCTTGAGCAGGCCCCAGTCGAAGCTGTCGCCCAATCCGCCCGGCCGGTCGGCGCCCTTGGGCGGCTTGGCGTCGAGCAGCACCCGGTCCGCCACGTCGAGGAAACCGGCAATCTGCGCCACGTCCTCGGCCGTGCCGATCGGCAGCGCCTTGATGATTTCCACCCCGGCCTCGGCGCGGATCGCGGCGACCCGGTGCGGCGTTTCCGGCCCGTGCAGCTGGATCCAGTCCGGCCCCAGCGCCGCCACCTCGGCGACGCAGCTATTGTCCGGATTGACCAGCACAACGCAGGTCTCGATGCGCCCGCGCGCCTGCGAGATCAGCGTGGCGATATCCTCGACCGACACATGGCGGGGCGAGCGCAGGAAATGCATGAAGCCCACCATGTCGGCGCCGGCCGCAATGGTGGCTTCCAGCAGCTCCGGCGTCTTGATGCCGCAAATCTTGATAATCAGGGGGTCGGCCATAGGGTGCTCAGCGCAGCTCCAAAACATCGTCGACATCGGCGGCACTGCTGGCGGGGCCGCGCTGGCTCTTGCGCAGCCGTTCCAGCTCGCCGGTCAGGGTCTGGGCCTCGCGGCGCCAGTGCCGTTCGCGGCGGCGATGCTCGGCCTGGGCAAACCAGGTGGCAATGCCGCCGGCCAGCACGCCCACCAGCAGCACCACATAGAGCACCACGAACATGGGCACGCCATAGCCGGGCGCGGCCGTGCCGTCTCCGGCGGTGAAGGGGTTGATATTGACGATCACGAAATGCTGGTTGGCCAGCGCGAGCACCACCAGCCCCAGGCATAGCGGGACCAGCACGACCCAACCGACGATTTTATTGACCATTGCCTAAATGCCTATGGAGCCCTGGCCCCGTTACGAGCGGTTGAGCCGCTCGCGAATTTCCTTGCCCGCCTTGAATTGCGGTACATATTTCTCGCCCACATCCACCTGCTCGCCGGTGCGGGGGTTGCGGCCGATGCGCGCCGGCCGGTTCTTCACCGAAAAGGCGCCGAAGCCACGCAGTTCGACCCGGTCGCCCCGCGCCATCGCGTCGCCGATCTCGTCGAGGATCGCATTGACGATATTCTCGATATCGCGCTGAAACAGGTGGGGATTTTCTGCCGCAAGCTTCTCGACGAGTTCGGACTTGATCATCCCAGGCTCCAAATGGCGGGCAATGGCCCCGTAAATCTCAAGAGGCGCTGCCAACCTGCCAAAGCGAAACCAGCCCGTCAAGCGGGATGGGGCTTTCGGGCAGGCCAAGCATGGCGCGCGCCTGGCCGCCCAGCAGCGTACCGAGCAGGTCAAACCCCCGCTCGGGCTGCGGCCAGGCCGTTGTCACCTCGATCGCGTCGGCCAGGCCATGTTCGGCCTTGAGCCAGTCCAGCGCCTCCCGCTCGCCGCCAATCGCGTCGATCAGCCCGCTTTCGAGCCCGACCCGGCCGGTGACGATGCGCCCGTCGGCCAGCGCCAGCGTCTGGCCCCGGCTCAGCCCGCGCCGTTCGGCGACAATGTCGACAAACCATTGATAGCTGTCATCGACCAGGGCGGCGATCGAGGCGCGGGGCGCTCCGGTCATCGGCTCGTCGAAATCGGGCTCGGCCTTGAGCGGGCCGGAGGCGACCTTGTCGAGATCCACCCCGATCGTGTCGAGCAGCTTGCCCGCATTGATATGCTGGTACAGCACGCCGATCGAGCCCACGATCGACAGCCGCCGGGCAAAGATCCGGTCGCTGGCTATGGCGGTCATATAGGCCGCCGAGGCGCCCAGCTCGCCGATTACCGCCACGACCGGCTTGGCCGCCCGCAACTGGCCCAGCGCTTCATAGAGTTCCTCGCCGCCCGCCGTGGTGCCGCCCGGCGAATTGATCGCCACGATCACCGCCTTGACGCTGTCATCCTCGGCCAGCGCGGCAATGGCGGCCAGCCGGCCCGGATCGGTGGCTATGGCCCCGTCCACCACCAGCCGCGCCACATGCGCGCCCGCGGCGGCATTGGGCAGGGCGAAGCGCCCCAGGCCGGCCAGCACGGCAATGGCCAGTGCCACGAAGGCCAGCACGCGCCAGCGCCCGCGCGATCGGCGCAGGCGGTCGGCGGCGATGCGGGCATGGGGGTCTTGAACTGGGTGGTCGGTCATGGGGCCTCGCTCTGCAGCCAGCAGGTAGCCGCGGCGCGCCGCCTTGGCAAGCGGTCTCAGCCGGTCTTTTTGGCCGCCTTCTTTTCCTGCGCCAGCACATGGGCCCGCAGCGCCTTGTTGATGTCGGTCTGGTAGCCCTTGCCGTCCTTGGCATGGCGCTTGAACCAGTCGAGGATATCCATATCGAGCCGCAGCGTCGTCTGCTGCTTGTGCATGCGGCGATAGCTCAGCCCCTGGACGGCATTCTCGAAGAAATCGTCGGTCAGCTCCGGGATATCGGAAAGGTCGATCGCGCTGTCCGGGCGCTCTGATAGGGCCTCGAGTTCAGCGATTTGTTCTGCTGTCAGAGGCTTGCGCTCGTCCCACTCGAATTCCACCCGCCGCCCCCGCGCTGGTGTGCCCAAATGTAACTACAGTTTTGTAGCTACACAAGCGCCTTGACCATCAGCCGCGCCGCCGCTTCATAGCTGGCAAGCTTCTCCACCAGTTCGGGCGCCAGCGTGCTGGGGCGCTGCGCGCGAAAGCCGTGCTTGTGCCAGAAGCCCAGCGAGCCATTGACGGCCACCAGACTCATGCTGGCAAAGCCTTGCGCCCGCGCATGGCGCTGGATTTCGCCCACGATCATCGCTGCCGCCCCGGTGCCGCGCGCCTTGTTGAGCAGCGCCAGGTCATGGATGTAGAAGGTGTCGGCATGCTCGGGCAGGGCGCCCAGCAAGCCATTGAGCGGCGGCAGCGCGCCGTGGCGCCACGGATGGCTCAGCACATAGCCCGCCGCCACCCCGTCCAGTTCGAGCAGCCGCGCGCCCGCCGGATAGAGCATGAGCCGTTCGGCAAAGACGGCACTGTCCTCGGGAAAATCGGGATGCACGATCGCGGCAATGGCCTCGACCACGGGCAGGTCCGGTGCGGTCAGCGGCCGCCAGTGCATCAGGTGTGTCATCTTGTCTTTAGAAAGCAAAAGGCCCGCGCTGTGAAGCGCGGGCCCGGGGTTTTGCCTGCAACAAGAGAGGCAGGCGCCACCACTATTCCTTTTCGCGATCCTTGAGCGCGGCGCCCAGGATGTCGCCCAGGGATGCGCCCGAAGCGGACGAACCGTAATTGGCGACAGCTTCTTTTTCTTCGGCGATTTCGAGCGCCTTGATCGAGAGCTGGATGCGGCCGGTCTTGCGATCGTACTGGGTGACGCGCGCATCGACCTTTTCGCCCTTGGAGAAACGCTCCGGGCGCTGGTCATTGCGATCGCGGCTCAGATCCGCACGGCGGATGAACGCGGTCATGTCGCTGTCAGCGATGCGCACTTCGATGCCGCCTTCGTTGACCTCGGTCACCGTACCGGTGACGATGGCGTTCTTGCGGATGCCGCCGGTCTCGCCGGTGTCAGCCGTTGCAGCCGAAGCTTCGCCAGCCGACAGCTGCTTGATGCCCAGCGAGATGCGTTCCTTTTCGACGTCAACATCGAGGACCTTGGCCGAAACCATGTCACCGCGGTTGTAGTCTTCCAGAGCCACTTCGCCCGACTTCTGCCAATCGAGATCGGACAGGTGGACCATGCCGTCGACATCGCCATCCAGGCCAATGAACAGGCCGAATTCGGTCTTGTTCTTGACTTCGCCTTCGATGACAGCGCCCACGGGGAACTTCTCGGCGAAGCTTTCCCATGGATTGGCCAGGGTCTGCTTGAGACCGAGCGAGATGCGACGCTTGTCGGGATCGACCTCGAGCACGACGACTTCGACTTCCTGGGAGGTCGAGACGATCTTGCCGGGGTGGACGTTCTTCTTGGTCCAGCTCATCTCGGACACGTGGATCAGGCCTTCAATGCCTGGCTCCAGCTCAACAAAGGCACCGTAGTCGGTGATATTGGTGACGCGGCCGGTGAACTTGGCTTCGATCGGGTACTTGGCCTCGATGCCTTCCCATGGATCGGACTGGAGCTGCTTCATGCCCAGGCTGATACGGTGGCTCTCGTGGTTGATGCGCACGATCTGGACCTTGATGGTCTCGCCGATCGTCAGCACTTCCGACGGATGGTTCACGCGACGCCATGCGATGTCGGTGACATGCAGCAGGCCGTCAATGCCGCCGAGATCAACGAACGCACCGTAATCGGTGATGTTCTTGACCACGCCGTCGACAACCTGGCCCTCTTCGAGCTGCTGCACGATTTCCGAACGCTGTTCGGCGCGCGACTCTTCCAGGATGGCGCGACGCGACACGACGATATTGCCGCGACGCTTGTCCATCTTGAGGATCTGGAACGGCTGCGGCACGTTCATCAGCGGCGCGATATCGCGGATCGGGCGGATATCGACCTGCGAACGCGGCAGGAACGCAACGGCGCCTTCGAGGTCGACGGTGAAGCCGCCCTTGACCTGGTTGAAGATGGTGCCTTCAACGCGCTCATTGTTGTTGTACATGACTTCGAGCTTGACCCAGCTCTCTTCACGACGGGCCTTCTCGCGGCTGAGCACAGCCTCGCCGGCGGCATTCTCGACGCGGTCGACATAGACCTCGACGATCGAGCCCACCTTGATCAGGCCGTCACGGCCGGCAGCGCCGAATTCCTTGAGCGGAATGCGGCCTTCGGTCTTGAGACCGACATCGATGATCGCCAGGTCTTTTTCGATCGCGACCACGGTGCCCTTGACGACGGCGCCTTCAAGCGGCTCGTTATCGACGAACGAATCCATCAACAGCGATTCAAAATCTTCTTTCGTCACAGTTTGCTGTGCCAAATATCTTCTCCGTTGTGCCGGTGGTTGGGGGTTGGGCATCGCCAGAACGGGGACCCGCCCGCTGATCATGTCAGCAGCCGGCACACGGGCCCGTTCGGAAACGGCGATGAATTTGCTAGTCTTGGCGCTCGCCTCGCAAAGGCCGATTGCCGGGGCCGGTCGCACAAGGTTGGATTTGAGCCCTAGAGCCCTGCCTTGTGCGCTTGGGTCCCATCGACAATCGCGATGGCTGCGCGCAGTGCCGCCTCTATATCGAGAAGCGTCGTATCGAGCAAGTGTGCGTCGTCCGCCTTGTAGAACCCGCCAAAGGGGTTGGCCATGTCGCGGGCGTCGCGTTCTTCTATCTGGTGATAGAGCGCGTAGCGGTCAACCACCAGGCCGCGCTTTTCCAGCTGCCGGGCCCGCCTTTCCATGCGCACCTTGCTGTCGGCCATGATGAACAGCTTGGCATCGGCCTCCGGGCAGATCACCGTGCCGATATCGCGCCCGTCCAGCACCGCCCCGCCGGGCTGGTGGGCAAAGTCGCGCTGATACGCCCGCATCACTTCGCGGACCTTGCCGATCACCGCCACCTTGCTGGCAAAGATGCCCGCCTCCCCGCTGGTGAGCTCGGCCAGGTTGCGCAGGTGATCGGCGTCCAGCGCCTGCGCCGCCGCGATCGCCCGCGCCTCGAAATCGGGTTCGTCGATACTGTCGCGCACCGCCCAGCCCACCGCCCGGTACAGCAGCCCGGTATCCAGATGCGGCAGGCCATAATGCCGCGCCAGGCCCTCGGCCAGCGTACCCTTGCCCGATGCGGCCGGCCCGTCTACGGCAATGATCATGCTTGCGCTCACGTTCTGGGGGTCTTGGTCGGCGGAAACTTGCCGCCGGCGGCGCTCATGGCGGCCACGAAGTCGGGAAAGTTCTCGGCAATGGCCTGGGCGCCCTTGATGGTCACCTTGTGGCGGCTGGCCAGCCCGAGCACGGCAAAGCTCATCGCCAGCGAGCCATCGCCCCCGCTGTCGACCTTGCCGCCGCCCGCCACCTTGCCGTCGCCGGCCAGGCTCAGGCTCTCCGCGCTCAGCGTCACGCCCACCTTGTTGGCGCGCAGCCCGGCCACCAGCGCCTTGAGCCGGTCGTCCTGGCTCGTGTTGCGCCCGCCCAGCCCGTTGATCACCGTCTCGCCCTGGGCAAAGGCCGCGGCAATGGCCAGCGGCGCGATATCGTCCAGCAGCGCCCTGCCGTGGCGTTCGCTGACGCTGATGCCCTTGAGCCAGCTCGAGCGCACCCGCAGGTCGGCAATATGTTCGCCGGCGGCTTCGCGCTGGTTGATGAACTGGATATCCCCGCCCATTTCCAGCAGCGTATCGATCAGCCCGGTGCGCAGCGGGTTGATCAGCACATTGCCCACCACCAGCTCGCTGCCCTTGATGATCAGCGCCGCGACAATGGCAAAGGCCGCCGCCGAGGGGTCGCCGGGCACGTTGATGGTCTGCGGCTGCAGCGCCGGCAGGCCACCCAGCCTGATCGTCACGCCCTCGCTGTCGCCCTCGTCCGGCGTCACGCCGATCTCGGCGCCAAAGGCGGCCAGCAGCTTTTCGCCATGGTCATGCGTGGCCACCGGTTCGTGGATCGCGCTCTCGCCGGCCACCTGCAATCCCGCCAGCAGCAGCGCCATCTTGCTGGTCTCGTCGGCTTGCTCGAGGCTGCGGCGCAGCGGCACCGGCAGGCAGGCGCCCACCAGCATCAGCCCGCCATCGTCCTGTGTCTCCACCCTGGCGCCCAGCGCCTCCAGCCCGTCCAGCAGCGCCGCGGGCAGGGGCTCGAGCGTCGCCGCCGTGCCGTCCTCCAGCGCCGGTGGGGGGCTGAACCGCACCGTCATGTTATAGGGCGCCAAAAGCCCCGCCAGCAGCGCCAGATTGCTGGCCGAGGGTCCCGCGTCGAGCGGCCCTTGCGGCGCCAGCAGGCCCAGCACGCCCAGGCCATGCACCTGCCAGTCCGCCCCGTTCATCTCGATGCGCACGCCCAGCTGGCCCAGCGCCGCGGCGGTCGCCAGCACCGCCTGGGCGGCGCGCACGCCGCGGATCCTGCTGCTGCCCAGGCTGAGCGCCGCCAGCAGCAGCGCGCGCTGCGAAATGGCGGTGTCGCCGGGCGTCACGAAACGTCCGCTGAGCGGGTCGGCGCCGTGGGCGGTCAGCAGGTCTGCACTGGGCTTTGGGTCGGTCATGGCAGGTCCGGACTTAACACGCTCGGACCTGCTATTGCCATCACCCCGTCGGGCTGGGAAGCCCATCTCCACATTTTCGGTTTGACAGGGGCCCGCTTTGCTCATAACCGGACTGACCAATCCCGCGGGCCCCTGCGCCCGCCAAACCCCCTGACGAGGAACATCGATGGCCAGTTCCGACCGCGGCACCAAGCGCACCGACCCTGAAACGGGCAAGAAATTCTACGATCTCAACCTCGACCCCGTGGTCTCGCCCTATACCGGCAAGAGCTATCCGCGCGCCTATTTCGAGCAGGTCGTTGCCACCCCCAAGGCGGTTCCCAAGACGGTCAAGCCCGTTCCGGTTGATGAAGACGAGATCGAGGACGAGGTCGAGGACGACGTCGCCGCCCCCGAGATCGTCTCGCTCGAGGAAGCCGATGCCGAGGAAGCCGGCGACGAGGACATTCCAGAGACCGATGATGTCGATGTCGAGGTCGAGGACGATCTGGGCGACGACGATGCCGATACCTTCCTCGAGGAAGACGAAGACGAGGACGACGACATCGGCTTTGACGTCAACACCGACGACGAGCCTTGATTTTACGTGATTTTTCGGCCGGCTGAGACTTTCAGCCGGTCGAACGAAAAAGTGTCATTTAGGCACTTGCATGGGCCGGGATCATCCAATAGGTTCCGCCTCGCTTCGGAAGGCAATTGTCCTCCAAAGACCCAAATAATGGGGCCTTAGCTCAGCTGGGAGAGCGCTTGCATGGCATGCAAGAGGTCAGCGGTTCGATCCCGCTAGGCTCCACCATTTTCCCCCGTCACCTATCGCGGCCAATCCAGCCGCGGCACGCGCCCTGACCTGCTGCTGGTCGCCCGTTTCCGGCTCAGCCGGCGGTCCAGGGAACGTTATATTTCAGGATCGAGCCCGGCCCCAGTATGGCCGGCTTCTGCGCATAGCCCAGCTCCTGCAGCTGTTTGCCGGTCGCCTTGACCAGGTCCTCGAAGCTGATGGCCTTGCTGCGCTCCAGGATGCTGGCAAGGCTGAAGGTGAAGGCGCCGTGACTGGTCGCGCCATGCCGGTATTCGTAGGAAAACTCATCCTCGCTGCAGGCCTCGATGATCACTGGCAGGTAGGGACCCAGCGCCGAGGGGTCCTGCGCCTTCTTCAGCTTCTCGTATTCCGCCGCCTTGATGCCCCGCAGCATCGACGCTCGCCCCATCCGCTGCGTCGCGCCATCGGTACCGAAATAGTCCACGGCCAGCGTCTTGTTCGGTGTGAAGTCCTTGTTGATGCGGCTGAAGTCGCGGCGCACCCACATCCGGGCCTCCCGATCCCATTTGAGCTCCCGGTGCCGGATGTCGTCCGGCGGCACGATGCCGCGCGGCCGCGCCCCGCCATCGCGGTGAATGCCTCCCGAATGGCAGCAGTCAAAGATCATCACCAGCCGGGTGTCATAGGGCAGCTGGCTGTAGAGGTTGAAGATCTGGTCGTCGGCAATCCAGCGCTCCGGCGTCCAGTCGAAATCCCAGGGCACCAGGGTTTCCACATGGTGGTCCGGCTCGAAGTCCACGCCATATTCGGGCACCCGCGCGCCATGCCCGCTATAGTAGAACACCAGTTCGTCGCCGGGCCGCGGATCGTCCAGCAGCCATTGCAGGCGGCTGAGAATGCCGTCGGTGGTGGCGCGTTCGTTCAGGCACACGCGGATGGCCTCGGCTGGCATGCCACAACCCTGCAGCACTGCGCTCATGGTGAAGACGTCGTTGACGCAGCCTTCGAGGCGCTGCGCCGGGTCGGGATAGTCGTTGATGCCCACCAGCAGCGCCTTCTGCATCTTCTTGCGCGGCTGGGCCGGCGTCTTTTTCAGCGGCACCCTGGCCCGGCGCTGCGCCATGCTGCCCGTGGCGGCCGCCGCTATCGGCTTCCAGACATTTTCGATGGTGGCGCGGTGCCCCAGATAGCTCTCCGGCGCATGGTCGCCAAACCCGTCAATGTCGAAGGGCGTCTCGGTCTGGCGGAAAGTCGGCATTTCCGGCAGGCGGATCGGTGCGGTGAACACGTCGTCATAGGCATTGTAGAGGTGGCGCCAGTTGCGCACGCCCAGCGGCAATATGCGCCCATTGGTCAGGTTGCTGATGACGAAGGGGTTACCGATCTGCGAACCGAAGGTAATGTAGTCCGCCTTGGCCAGCTGGTCCTTGATCTCGGCCTGCTGCGCATCGGCATGGCTGAAGGCATTGTAGGTCACCAGCGATCCCAGGCTGTGCGCCAGGATGATGTCGGGCTGCTGCGCCGCGACGGCGTCGAGGATGCGCTGCCGGCTGCGCCGCTTGAAATCCTCGTCCTCCACCCAGGCCACGACATAGCCGGCGCTCCACTTGATCTTGTCGGACAGGTCCGACAGCACGCCGCGCGGCCGGCCGATGCTCGATATCCCGCTTTTGGTCAGCTTCCATACTGCCGCGGCGCTATCGAGCCAGGATATGTCGGTGCTGTCGAAAATGTCGTCATAGGTGACGAAGTCAAAATCCAGCGTCAGGCTGTCAATGACCGGAAAGGCCGCGCGCACCGCCGCCGGCCATTTGCTCTGCCAGTCCGAGTTCCGGTGATCCCCCAGTCCATGCACGCCAAGTATCTTCAAAGTCCGGTCAACCATGTCATCCCCTCCGCGTCAGTCGACCGGAGAAAGTTACTGCAGATGAAAAAGCATAAAAACCGGCTTATGCCCGAAATCAGGAATTTCTATTCCAGCAGGCGCGCCGCGCCCCGGATCGGCGCGATCTAGGATTGCGTCTTGCCGCGGACGCCGCTCCGGCGCCAGGCCGAGGCCGGCCGGATTGACCTGCCGCCCCGCGCCCCGCCATGCTGCCCATCCGCCAGATTCGGATGCACGCCTTGCCCAAAGCCCCGCTCACCCTTGACCCCGCCCGCGCCCGCCAGCTCTGGCTCGCCGCCCAGCGGCTCGACAGCTTTGCCCCCTTTGGCGCCGGGCCCGAGGCGGTGCGCGCCGCCATTGCCCATCTGGGCTACGTGCAGATCGACACCATCAATGTCATCGAGCGCTGCCACCACCATATCCTGTTTGCCCGGCTGCCCGATTATCGCCGCGCCGACCTGGTCGCCGCCCAGTCCGCCGACAAGTCGGTGTTCGAATACTGGACCCATGCCCTGAGCTATGTGCCCGCGGCCGATCTGCCGTTCTTCCTGCCCGCCATGCAGGCCTATCGTCTCAAGCCCAGCGCCTGGTACGGCTCGGTCACCCGGGCCGAAAGCCGCAAGATGCTGGCTCGTCTGCGCAGTGACGGTCCGCTCTCCATCCGCGACATCGATGACGATGTCCTGGTCGACAAGGACCATCCCTGGGCCAGCCGCAAGCCGAGCAAGCGCGTGCTCGAAATGCTGTTCTATCAGGGCCGCGTCACCGTCGCCGCCCGCCAGGGCATGCTCAAGACCTATGACCTGATCGAGCGCCACTTCGGTTGGGCGACAAAGCCAAAGCCGGCCACGGCCCGCCAGATCGCCGCCTACAAGCTCGATCGCGCCCTGCGTAGCCAGGGCCTGGTGAGTCTTGATTCCATCTGCCATCTCGATGCGCCCAGCAAGCCCCTGGTCAAGGAGCTGATCGACAGCCGCGTCCGCGCCAGAAAGCTCGTGCCCGTCCGCCTCACCGGTCAGGACAAGCCCAGCCACTGGGCCGCGCCGGAAACGCTCGACGCGCCCGCCGCGCCCGCCGGCGCCCCGCCCGACCTGGTGCATATCCTCTCGCCCTTTGATCCGCTGGTCATCCAGCGCAAGCGGCTGAAACTCTTCTTCGGCTATGACCACCTCTTCGAGGCCTATCTGCCGGCCGCCAAGCGCCAACTGGGCTATTTCGCCTTGCCGGTGCTCATGGGCGACAGGGTCGTCGCCGCCCTCGACCTCAAGACCGACCGCAGCGCTGGCAAGCTGCTGATCCAGCAGCAGACCTGGCTGCACGATGTCGGGGCGGAGGGCAGGGTGGCGGTGGACGAAACGCTGGGAAGATTCGAGCGGTTTCAGCTCGGGGATTGAGGGGGAGGTAGGATGAAAACCGTATTCGCATAGGCACTGGAATTTCTGTCCCCATTGCGGTCATTTCAGACCTCGTCCATCGTCGCGGCATGTAGTCGATCAATCTCCAAAAGACTAAAATCCGGGGCCGCGTTTTTAACTGGAGCAAAGAGGGCGGAATATGTTCAGAGCGAAGACCGTTTTGGTAATTGGTGCCGGTGCCAGCGTCGAAGTCGGTTTGCCGATGGGATCGGAATTGTTGGAGCAAATTACTCAACTGGTAGATATTAAGTTTGACTACAGCCGACAGACAGCAGGTGATCCTAGCATTGTCCAGGCGCTCAAGCTGCATCTGAACGAAGGGCGCGAGGTCACTAAGATCAATGAGCATATAAAGGCGGGACGGCAGCTCAGCGAGTCTGCAAAGCAGGCTCTTTCCATCGACAATGTCATAGATGCGTTGGAAGATCCACAAATAGAGCTTGTGGGTAAGCTTGGTATTGTTCAGGCTATTTTGAAGGCGGAGGCCGCAAGCGAGTCTTTCAAATACAACGATTACAAGCCGGATTCACTTGAACTATCAAGTTTCAGCAATTCTTGGTATAGCAGTTTTACGAAGCTTTTGACTGAGAATGTCCGAAAGAGCCAGATCAGCAGAATATTTGATAATTTGAAAATTGTTAACTTCAACTATGATCGATGCTTAGAGCATTATCTGCCCATCTCGCTCGCCTCCTACTATGGTGTTAAACCTGATGCGGTTCGCGAGATCATGCAGGGGCTGATCATCCACCGGCCCTATGGGGTTGCCGGTAGGCTACCTTGGCAAGAAGGCCATGCTCCTAGTGTGCGCTTCGGCGAAGGTTCGCCACAACAGCTGGCCGACGTAGCTCAGCAAATTCGCACCTTTACCGAGCGAGTTGAGGAGGGTGAGGAGTTGGCGGCTATGCGAGCTACGATAGCGGATGCTGATCGTGTCGTTTTCCTAGGTTTTGCGTTCCATCGTCAGAATGTCAAATTGCTCGCTCAAAGGACGCAGGGCCATTCCGAAATCGTCGCAACGGCGTATCAAATCTCTCAGAGCGACAAATCCGTAATTGAGGACGAGCTTGGCAAAGCGTTTGAGCACGACTTCATGATAAAAGATCAGCGCATTCGACTTGCAGATATGACATGCGCTCAATTTTTCAAAGAGTACTGGCGGACTCTCACTGCAGAAAAGGGTGACCACGAACCTCTCAGTTTGGGTGAATATTCGCCCGAGATTCCGCTATTTCCTTCTTTGCCGCGAATAGGAAGATAGGCGATATTGGGGGAGGCAAGTTTGACTTAACAAGCAGTCCTGTTGCGGAAGCCGCCCCTTGGCCTCCCGGTGCATGACAGTCGTCTGGGTTAAGCATCGCAAGTTTCTCATACATTCCGCAAATGGACTTTCGCCTGACGCCCCCACCGAACCGATCCCCCCGCCCCCGACCTTCCCATCCCCACCCCCCCGCGCTACAAGGCTGGCCGCGAACGGGGAACCACAATGGCCACTTTTACCGACATGGCGCGCCGGGTGTACAACCACACCTGGAAGCTCGATCCGATCGTGCGCAGCCTGCTCGATACCGATTTCTACAAGCTTTTGATGCTGCAGATGATCTGGGGGCTCTACCCCACGGTCGATGCCACCTTCAGCCTGATCAACCGCACCCGCTCGGTGCGCCTGGCCGACGAGATCGACATTGATGAATTGCGCGCCCAGCTCGATCACGTGCGCGAGCTGCGCTTCACCAAGAAGGAAATGATCTGGCTGGCCGGCAACAGCTTTTATGGCAGCAAGCAGATCTTCTCGCCCGCCTTCCTCAAATGGCTCGAGACCTTCCGCCTGCCCGACTATTCCCTCGAAAAGCGCGACGGCCAGTTCGTGCTCGAATTTCCCGGCCTCTGGGTCGAGACCTCGATGTGGGAAATTCCCGCGCTCGCCATCATCAACGAGCTGCGCAGCCGCGCCGCGCTCAAGCATTATGGCCCCTTCACCCTCGACGTGCTCTATGCCCGCGCCAAGGCCAAGATGTGGGAAAAGGTCGAGCGCCTGCAAAAGCTGCCCGATCTCAGAATTTCCGATTTCGGCACCCGCCGCCGCCATTCCTTCCTCTGGCAGCGCTGGTGCGTCGATGCGCTCAAGGAGGGCATTGGCGACAATCTGACCGGCACCTCCAACGTCAAGCTGGCCATGGATACCGATCTGGAAGCCCTGGGCACCAATGCCCATGAGCTGCCCATGGTGCTGGCGGCGCTGGCCACCACCGACGAGGGGCTGCTCGCCTCGCCCTATCAGGTGCTGACCGATTGGGAGCGTTATTACGGCGGCAATCTCAAGATCGTCCTGCCCGATGCCTTTGGCACCGATGCCTTCCTCCGGCACGCCCCCGACTGGGTCGCCGACTGGACCGGCTTCCGCCCCGACAGCGCCCCGGCCATCGCGGGCGGCGAGCGCATCATTGCCTGGTGGAAGAGCCGCGGCCGCGATCCGCGCGACAAATTGCTGATTTTTTCCGACGGGCTCGACGTCGACATGATCGAGGAGGCCTATCTGCATTTTGACGGCAAGGTGCGCATGGCCTTTGGCTGGGGCACCAACCTCACCAATGACTTTGCCGGCTGCGAGCCGGACGGGCCAAACCCCGGCCTGGAGCCGATTTCCATCGTCGCCAAGGTGAGCGAGGCCAATGGCCGCCCGGCCGTCAAGCTCAGCGACAATCCTGCCAAGGCCACCGGCACGCCCGAGGAGATCGCGCGCTATCTGCGCCTCTTCGGCGGCGCCGGTCGGGTTGGACACGCCGTCAAGGTGTGATCTAGGCGCCACTCCTTCCATAAAGTGCCGCCCGCGAACAAACTTCACGCGGACTGGTGCGTTAAGAGCTCGGGAACCCTCATGCACTATCTTGGCCTGGGGGCTCCTCAGGGGCCTGAATGACTTTAGAACTGATCGATATCGCTGTCCGGGACCGCCAGTCCCATCCTCGCCTTGCCGGCCGCATCACCGGCCATGTCAGCGCCGTGCTGACCGAAATACTGGACGGCAACGAGCACCGGCACGAGCTGTCCATCCCGGTCTGGGCCGACGTCGCCAATGACGCCGAGCCCGCCGATATCGACATGGCGCTCATGCTCAAGGCCGCCAAGATCATTGCCCGGCTCAAGCACACCATGGCCGCTGCCGAATAGGCGGACGGGCTCGCTCAGGGAAGGGTAAGCCGTTCAGGCGGTCTGCGACAGCGCCTTGACGAATTCGCGTTCGGCCCGGCTCGGTCCCTCGCTGCGGCGCGGCACGGCGGCGGGCTCTTCCGGCGTCGGCGCGGCCTCGTCCGCCTCGGGCTGCCGGCGTCGCCGCCCATAGAGCAATCGGGCCTGCGCCATGCTGGCATTGCCCAGCAGTTGCCGCTCGCTATGCACGAACCAGCCGATCGTCACCATCACCACGGTCCAGATTGCCAGGATTTGCCAAGCCATGACGGCCTCCCATCAGAACAGGAACCAGTCATAGCCACTGCCGGCCATCTGCCCAAGCACAAGCCGCTGTTAGGATTACCGGCTAAAATTGTAACTATTGCGCGCCGCGCCGTCTCAGGGCTTCTTCTTGGTCTCGGCATGGATCGGCACGGCATAGAGCTCGAGCCGGTGATCCACCAGCCGATAGCCCAGCCGCTTGGCGATGACTTCCTGGATCGCCTCGATTTCCTCATTGCGGAATTCGATCACCGCGCCGCTGCGGATATCGATCAGGTGGTCATGGTGCTCGTCCGGGATCAGCTCGAAACGGGCGCGCCCGTCCTTGAAGTCGTGCTTGGTGACGAGCCCGGCCTCTTCGAACAGGTTCACCGTGCGATAGACCGTCGACAGCGAAATCCGGTCATCGACCGTCGAGGCCCGGCGATAGAGTTCCTCGACATCGGGATGGTCAGCCGCCGCCTCGATCACCCGGGCGATGACGCGCCGCTGGTCGGTCATCCGCATGCCCTTGGCGACGCAGGCCTCTTCCAGCGTTGGCTCCGTCTGGCTCTTGCTCACGCCACCGCTCCCCACGCGTCTCTCATCCAACCGGGTTACCCAAGATCGCGCGCCATGACAAGCGCCGTCGCCGCCGTGCCGTCCGGCTTGGGGTAATAGCCCTTGCGGCTGGCAATGCGGGCAAAGCCGTGCCGCTCATAGAGCTTGATC
>Ga0070751_1000725_pt1 | contig 20101 bp, 17 predicted proteins | sample VirMetDEL_Aug_28_FD_78514 | JGI IMG/M metagenome (GOLD analysis project Ga0070751, IMG submission 78514) | Aqueous microbial communities from the Delaware River and Bay under freshwater to marine salinity gradient to study organic matter... | ecosystem: Environmental > Aquatic > Marine > Coastal...
ACCTTGAAGCTATGCGTGTTGATGTGGAGCGTAAGCTAGTCAGTCATCACCCTGATGCGTTACGCAACGACCCGATACTGCGTGCTGATACAGCGAAGGAAGCTAGTGCTATGGCACGCAAGATGGAAATATTCATGCAAGGAGTGCAGTGATGGGATATAGAAGCGACGTTGTGAACGCTATTGCGTTTGATGGTAAGGACAAACTGTTCAGTTTCCTGACTGAGTGTAGGCTCAACAATGTTATAGACAAAGAGGGACTTGACTGCTACCAAGTAAAGGTTCACAAATACAAGCCTTACATTGATGAGGTAGCTAAGTTTGTATACATTTTACACGCTGAGTTTAATGATGTTAAATGGTATGAATCTTACTCAGGTGTTAAGCAACACGTAGATATGCGTGAGTTAGCTAACACCAAAGGCTTTCCCACATGCTATCTCAGGATAGGAGAGGACCTAGACGATATAGACCAGATTGTATTCGCCGAGCATGACACTGAGGAAACATTTGAGTTTTTCTGGTGGGACTATGGCTATGAAGTAGAGCGTTCGTTCTGCTTAGACAGAAACGACACCACGCTTACCATGCAAGACTTTCTTAAAACTAACAGGAGTAGTGATGATGGACAACAACCAGAGACTAGCGAAAGCCAAGACACAGTTAGTGCTTGACCACCCCTTCATTGGCACGATTGCATTACAGAAACTTGAGTTCGAGATTGCTGATGAGGAATGGTTCAACGATATGGGTATGCCTGCAACTGCGGCAGTATCCCCTGAGAAGGCTGTGTTCTGCAAGCAATTTATGGAAACGCTTACCGATGATGAACTTAAGTTCCTAGTGGCACACGAGTGTATGCACCCAATGCTTGAGCACAACTTCAGGTTAGGTGGTAGAGACCCTAAAGTGTTTAACCAAGCCGCAGACTATGTTATCAACAAGTTACTGATTGATGACCGAGTGGGTAGTATGCCTAGCTGTGGGTTACACGACCCTAACATCTACCAAGCGGGTAATGGTGTGTCAGAAACTATCTACAACATACTCAAGCAAAGCCAGTCTGATGAGGGTAGTCCTGATGGCAGTAGTGGCAACGGTGGCAATCGCATGGACAGTATCGTGGAGTCTAAAGGCACACCTGCCGAACAGGAACAACAGGCTTCGGAGTGGCGTATTGCAGTAGCACAAGCAGCTCAAGCCGCTAAGATGATGGGCAAACTAAGCGCAGGTATGCAACGCCTAGTTACTGAGATACTGCAACCACAGGTAGACTGGCGTGATGTGCTTAGTAAGTTCCTTGAGAAGGCACGCACTGATGAGCGTTCGTTTGCCAGACCTAACCGTAGGTTCGTATCGCAGGGTATGTATCTACCAGTTACCAGTGGTGAACAGGTGGGTGATATTGTGTTCTGCATTGACTGTTCAGGTTCGGTCAGTGAGCATGAGCTTAACCAGTATGCCGCCGAGGTGCGTAAGGTGCATGAGGACATCAAGCCTACGAGGTTGAGTGTTCTATATTTCGATCATCAGGTATCTCATATCGACATGTTCGGACAAGATGATGAGATTACTATCGAGCCTCATGGCGGTGGTGGCACAGCGTTTAGCCCTATCTTTAGCACACTAAACGAGTTGGAGATTGAGCCAGTAGCGTGCATTGTGCTGACTGACTTGTGCAGTCATGACTTCGGTGAAGCACCTGAGTATCCAGTGCTTTGGGTATCTAATCATGGGACAGAAGCTCCCTTCGGAGAGGTGGTGAAAGTATGAGCAACATACCAGAGGAAGTTATAGATAAGTATCGTGACATAAATGTAGACCATGACTGGTGGGAGTTTGTGTATGACAACTTCACCGAGCGCATGAAGCAGGTGGGTATACATGTAGAGAAAATGATGTTCTCAGGGTTCTGGTCGCAAGGTGATGGTGCTTGCTTCGAGGGTTGGGTAGATGACCCTGACTTGTTTATGATCAAGCATGACCTAGATGAACAGTATCCCTATGTATACAAGACACTGGAACATGATGGCACATTGAATGTGGTTTCTTGCCATAGCGGGAATTACTACCATGCACACTCAACGACAATATCCGTAGAGGTAGACGACTTTGACTGTTTACTTCGGTATGACTACGAGACTGAGATACAACATGCAGTTATAGATGTGTTAGATGAGAAGTTATCTCAGGAGTTACCTGACTTCGAGCAATCATGTGCTGAGATATTTAGAGATTACATGCACGAGTTGTATGCGACCTTGCGTAAGGAGTATGAGTATCTAACAAGCGACGAAACAGTAATCGAAGCAATCAAAGCCAACGAATTATACCTGCCCGAAGTGGCATAACCAACGAAGGAGAAGCAACATGGCAACAGTTAAAATTACCGAAACACTAATCGATGGAGTCGAGTGTAATATCCGCAAGCTTTTTGAGTCCCGTATAACAAGTTTGAGAAACCTATTAGATGGCTCCCCAACACTAGATGTTATTTTCGCAGAGTGGTATGCACCATACAAAACGGTAATCAGTCAGGTTCCCGTAGAGTTTCTATCCCTAAACGATAAACTTTGCTTTGTCTATAACAATATGACCTTTGGCGAGCAAAAGTTCTCAGACAAAGTTGCCTTACCAGTAAACTCAATAGACACAAACAGGTTTGAGTTTAGACCTAGTAGTTGGAGTCCTACACTCCGAGTGTTAGATGTCCCAGAGAACGACAAATTACTAGTGGAAGTTAAGCAATCTGTCAGTCAGCGTAAAGATATGTTAGCCGAGCGAGATGCTATGTGCGATAACGTGCGTAAGCTACTCAAAAGCCATGCAACCCTAGCTCCTGCGCTTAAGAAGTGGGCGCCACTGTGGGATTTGCTAGATGAAAAGTATCAAGATCGCCATAAGCAAGTGGTTACCCGAGCGAAGCAGTCCACTGAAGCTGAGGACTTGTCTGAGATTGACTTTGATGCCATGACTGGCACAGTGGTGGCTAGTAAACTCATGAAATAAAGTGCTTGCATTACAGATTTAGTTGGTGTAATGTAAAGTTGTTGAACAAGGCTTGCCCCCCTCTACCTGACTTCCTACTACTCCTCCTTCTGGGGTAGAGGTGGGGCTTTTAACAGGAGAGCGACATGGTAGATGTAGATAGCGACGATGGTTCATGGGCTGGTTATATTGCAGACATGGAACGGATTGGTAGGTTGCGTGTTGTATCTGATGACAAGCTACGCATAACAGAACTAGAAAAGCAATTAGAAAAAGCACAAAAATATATAGCAAAACTAGAGAGAGCTAACAGGATACTGGCTGAACTAGTAATTAAATAGGAGCGACGATGGATATAGTTACCATTGACTTGGAAACTTATTATGGTAAGGACTTATCCTTATCTAAGATTACTACCGAAGCATATGTAAGACACCCCCTGTTTCAGGTTATAGGTGTAGGCATAAAGGTCAACGACGGGGAAGTGGAAACCTATTCGGGTGATGATGTTGCAGGTTTCTTAAACAAGATAGACTTCTCAGACAAAGCAATCCTCTGCCATAACACAGCTTTCGATGGAGCAGTTCTATCATGGCACTACGGTATCAAGCCTAAGCTATGGTTGGACACGCTCAGTATGTCTAGACCATTCCATAAGACTACCGTCGGGGGTTCTCTTAAAGCACTAGCCCAACACTACAAACTAGGAGCCAAAGGCACAGAGGTTATCAACGCTAAGGACAAACGGCGTGAGGACTTTACATCTGAGGAGCTGGCTAGGTATATGGAATACTGCGCCAATGATGTGGAGCTAACCTATAAGTTGTTTAACAAACTCAAAGAGGGCTTCCCTCCCTCAGAGATACGCATCATAGACCAGACAATCCGCATGTATACCGAACCAAAGGTGGCGCTGGATAAGGATAAGTTGCGACAGCATTTGTCGTCAGTCAAGGATAACAAACAGAAACTTCTTGACAGGTTGTCTACCTTTGGAGACCCGGCTGCGCTAAAGAAAACGCTTATGTCTAATCAGAAGTTCGCCGAGTTACTGACAGACTTAGGTGTAACCCCACCCACTAAGGTGAGTGCTAGGACTGGTAAGGAAGCGTATGCGTTTGCCAAGACTGACAAGGGAATGGTAGACCTACTAGACCACCCAGACCCAAGTGTCTGCGCACTGGTTTCTGCACGCATGGGTATCAAATCTACCATTGAGGAAACTAGGACAGAGGCGCTTCTAGCTGTGGCTGATCGGGGTGCTCTACCCATCATGCTTAACTACTACGGTGCGCACACTGGCAGGTTCTCAGGTGGTGATGGGCTTAACTTGCAGAACCTACCTGCTAGGAAAGGCAAGGCTATCCGTCAGGCTATCTCTGCGCCTGAGGGTAAGGTGATTATGGGGTGCGACTTGTCCCAGATTGAAGCACGTATGCTTGCATGGGTAGCAGGGCAGGATGACTTGGTAGATTCGTTTGCCAACGGTAGAGATGTTTACTGTGAGTTTGCAAGTGAGGTCTATGGTCGTGAAATTACTGCAAAAGATAAGACGGAAAGGTTTGTTGGTAAGACTTGTCTAGCCAAAGGTACTCTTGTACTATGTAAAAAAGGTTGGGTTCCTATTGAGGAAGTCAAGAAGTCAGACCAAGTGTGGGACGGAGAGGAATGGGTTCAACACGAAGGCGTGATAGCCACAGGGATAAAAGAAACGATAGACCTGATGGGGGTACAGGTAACTCCGGATCACTTAGTATTGTGCGGGACCGAGTGGAAGCGTGCAGACTTAGCGGAGAAGAACGACTATCTAAAGTTCCAGCTATTGGATCGAGGTCAGGAAAACTTACCATCACAGGGTATCGAATTGGTGCGGAAGGTGCAATCAAATACCTTCTGGTCGAGTGCGACTGTGGGGGAGGTGAATACCAGACAAAGAACAGATACAACGGGAAGTACCCGAGACAATGCAAGGTATGCAGTTCAACAGGACAATCGCAAGAGCGGTTCCAGAAGTACCGCGATGCCATGCCAGAAGCAGACCACAGAAAGCGATTACTATCAAGACTATCAGCAGCGATATCACGATGCCATAACCCTAAGACCCAAGCTTACAAAGACTATGGCGCAAGGGGCATATACGTCAGCGAACATTGGCGTGAAGATGTTACGGAGTTTCTCAGATATATTCGGACTGTTGAAGGCTGGGATAACCCGAACCTTGAGATCGATAGAATCGACAACAGTAAGGGGTACGAACCCGACAATCTTAGGTTTGTTACTAAGAGAGCAAATCTTAGAAATAGGAGAACGGTGTCGAAACTCCAACAGGAAATTAATGACTTACGACGTGACCTCCGCCGGCTCAAGGCACAGGTTCACAGTGATGACCAAGAAGGGTCCGATAATAGTTCATAACTGTATCTTGGGACTGGGTTACCAGTGTGGTGCGGCTAAGTTTAGGGAAATGTTACGCCAAGCATCAGTTGATATAGACGAGTTCGAGGCGAAACGCATTGTCCACACATATAGAAACAAGTATGCACAGATAGTTGGACTGTGGAATAGGTTAAACAGTAGTCTTGTTCACATGATACATGGTGGACAGGTAGATATAGGTCCCTTCTTCATAAACCAAAAGGGTATCCATCTACCAAACAAACTAAAGATTGTTTACCCAGCGTTGCGGCCAGCTAATAACGCATACGAATACCTCGCCGACCAGCGTGCATACCGAGCATATAAGAGTGGGGAGGACGTAGCAGATAACAAGTGGGTAAATATCTACGGTGGTAAGATGACCGAGAATATTATTCAAGCACTGGCTAGACTTGTCATTACACACCACATGACGGAAGTGGCTGACCAGTGCAAAGATGATGCACAGATAATATTTCAGGTGCATGATGAGATTGTAATGATGGTTCCTGAGGACAAGGCGGAACAGGTACAGGACAAGGTGGTTAGCATCATGTCTACTCCACCATCTTGGGCAACGGGACTTCCTGTGGCGTGCGAAGCAGGTTACGCCCATAACTATGGCGATGTTGAAAGAGGATAACAATGACTATTTGTACAGCAAAAGAAGCGATTAGACGTATTGACAGTACCCGAATGGACAGCCCAGTGATGGTTACTAGAGTACATAAGTATGGGTATGTAGATGTGTTCTACTACAACGTGACCCATGCTCGCAGGTTGGCTAGAGCCAAGCACCCATCAGTAGTTGGTGTTTACCACAGGGGTATGCCTGAAGAACAGATCGTAAAAGAAATAGAACAAGCATCCAAAGAGTTACCAATACCGAAATGAAACTAAGTCATTCTTACTCCGCTATTAAGCTATATGAGAACTGCCCCCTCCGCTATTACAGACAGCGAGTTATCAAAGATGTAGTAGATGAAGGGGGCGAAGCCAGTATCTATGGATCTCGTGTGCATGAGTTACTTGAGAAACGCTTGGCGGAAAATGCAGAGTTACCAAAAGAAGTTTCTAGATATGAGCCTCTCTGCAAATCAGTTGAATCCTTGTGCGAGAAGGGTGGAGAACTGCATGTGGAGAAGGAACTTGTTCTGACAGAAGAACTCAAAGTAACTGGATGGTGGGAACCTGACGCTTGGTTGCGGAGTAAACTTGACATCCTAGTTTTATTAGGCGATAATGCAATCGTAATGGATTGGAAGACAGGTAAGCGTAGAGCTGACTCCTTCCAGATGGAAATGTTTGCGGCGCAAGTATTCAAGCATTATCCTGAGGTCACTAAGGTAAAGACATCACTGGTCTGGTTAAAGAGCATGGCTCTAGATACCGATACGTACCAGAGAGAACAATCCAATGACCTATGGGTAGGCATCATGAGTAGGATACGTCGCATACATGATTCGCTAGAGCATGACAACTGGCCTGCTAGACCCAGTGGTTTGTGTAGGTTCTGTCCTGCTCGACACGATTGTGATTATGCATTGTTATGAGTAATACGCCAGAAGGCAAGATAAAACGTAAGGTAGTGAAAGTTCTTAAAGACCACAACGTGTGGTACTTCTTTCCTGCCAGCAACGGGTTTGGTAGAGCAGGTATACCAGACATTATTGCAATAGTAGATGGGTTGTTCGTAGGCATAGAATGTAAAGCTGACCCAACAAAACAACCAACAAAGCTACAAGTACAGTGTGGTGAGTTGATAACGAAAGCAGGTGGGCAGTGGTTTTTAGTGCGTAGTGCTGAGGACTGCGAACAGTTGGATAAACATATAGAGAATATGAAGAAGCGAGTTGTGAGTGTTAGTCGTTGAAGAAGCGAAGGCACTGGTACTTAACCTAAAGAACCCAGAGCGGGTACTGACGGCGATACCTACTGCCAAACCACATACGATACAGGGCAAGCCAGTGGTGGTTACACCGCATAGGCTGGACGAGGTAAAGATACTTAATAATCTAGGTATCAAAGCTCCCTCGCCTATCATGCATTATTACGACTGGCGTGGTCCGTTCACTCCGTATGATCACCAGAAGGAAACCGCTTCGTTTCTAACTATGCATCAGCGTGGTCTGGTGTTGAACGAGATAGGTACTGGTAAGACACAAAGTGCTTTATGGGCGGCTGACTACCTGTTACAAATCGGGAAAGTTAAGAAAGTACTAATCATATCTCCCTTGTCTACGCTAGAACGAGTGTGGGGTGATGGCATCTTTACTGGGCTAGTGAACCGTAAGTTTGTTACATTACACGGCTCATCAGCTAGACGGTTGAAGCTACTTAATACAGAAGCAGACTTCTATATCATCAACCATGATGGGTTCTCGATCATATCTGAGCAAGCCAATGGCATGTTCGACTTGGTGATCGTGGACGAAGCGGCAGTGTTACGTAACCCTTCGACAACTAGGTTCAAAGTATTCCGCAAGTGGATGGATAATAATCCAGAAACTCGTTTGTGGTTGATGACAGGTACACCAACGCCTAACTCTCCTACTGATGCATGGGCATTAGCCAAGCTGGTCAATAGCCCCACTTGTACTAAAACATTCACAGCATTTAGGGATCAGGTAATGGCGAAGGTAGGACAATGGAAGTTCATGCCAAAACCAAACTCAGTGGATACTGTCAAGAACATACTGACCCCTGCGATTAGATATAACAGGGAAGACTGCTTTGACCTACCGACTACGGTTACTCAGACACGTGAGGTAGAACTATCCAAAGAACAGAAGAAGCATTACCAACAGATGCTCAAACATTTTATTACTGAGATGTCTGAGAACCAAGAGCAAGGTAGGATCACGGCGGTCAACGAAGCAGTCAAGATACAGAAACTTGTTCAGATAGCTTGCGGTGTGGCGTACGACGATGAAGGGCAAAACATTGAACTCGATGCCTCCCCCCGTGTAAACTTAGTTAAAGAATTGATTGAAGAAGCAGGGGAAAAGGTGATACTATTTGTTCCCCTGACAGGCACACTTCACATGTTGAAGAAACATTTGGAGAAACATTGGACGGTTGGTGTCGTGAACGGTAGCGTATCAACAGGCAAGCGCAACCAGATATTCCACGACTTCCAGCATGAGAAAGATCCTCATGTGTTAATTGCCCACCCCGGGACTATGGCGCATGGATTAACTCTTACCTCAGCGTCCACGATTATTTGGTACGGTCCGATCAACCAGAACGAGCAATATGTACAGGCAAATGGTAGGGTCGAGCGTATCGGTAAGAAACATGTATCTAACGTGGTACATATACAGGCAACCAAGCTAGAGCGGAAGATGTATGACAGGCTACAGAACAAACAACAGCTTCAAGGCTTACTGCTTGAGTTAATACAGGAAGAAACAAATGAGAGGTGACACATGGAGAACAAGCAACCAACAGTGGGTGAGGTAATCAAAACCTACATGGCTCTGCGTGACAAGAAGGCAGAGTTAGAATCAGAAGTTAAAGAGCAGGTGGCTGAGATCAAAGAAAAGATGATTAAGCTAGAGTCTTACCTCAAGACCAAGATGGATGAGAACGGGCTTACCAGCTTTAAGTCAGACTTCGGCACTGCGTTTCTCACTACTACTGACTACGCAAACGTAGCAGACTGGGACGAAGTCGTGCAGTTCATCAAGGACAACGAGGCTTATGACCTGTTCGAGAAACGTGTGAGCAAGAATGCAGTACGTGGGTATATCGACCAAAACAATGCTGTACCCCCCGGCATTAACTACGGAACAAAGCTAAGTGTAAACATTCGTAGACCCAGTGCGAAGGGTGACTGATGAAACCTATTAATTTTGTAGGCAAGGTGGCTAAAGTCGACGGTGGTTTCATCCTATCCGTTGAAGGTGAGCTTATTCACTGCGAAAAGCCAGACGAGATAGGTAGAGCATTTGTCAGTAAGTTAGTAGAGAAACGAATAATGCAAGACTATGATGACCACATTCAACAAATGGAACTAGAGTTTCCAGATAACAAGGAGAGCAACAAGTGAGCATATATAAGAAACTAGCTTCGGCTAGAAAAGACTTTCACTCAAGACAACTTAAGAAGTCAGGACTAAACAAGTTTGCAGGATACTCGTACTTCGAGTTGAGTGACTTCCTAGTCCCCGGCCTTGAGTGTTTTGAAACGCAGGGCTTAGTGCCAGTGATTAGCTTCGGCGAAGACGTAGCCAAGATGGTTATCTATGACACAGATTCAGAGGCGACCATCGAGATCACTAGTCCTATGTCCTCAGTAGAACTCAAAGGGTGCCATCCAGTGCAGAACTTAGGTGCAGTACAGACCTATCTGCGTAGGTACCTTTGGGTTGCGGCACTGGAGATCATTGAGCATGATGCCGTAGATTCAGCACCACAGGATGCGAAGCCAGCACCTAAGAAAGCAGACTCTAAGACACTAGCTAAGTTGGAGAGTTTGCTTCAAGAAACAGGGCGGGACGCTTCCAAGATGCTGTCATATTACAGTGTATCTTCGCTCAAAGATCTTACAGTGGCGCAAGCAAGTGAGGCTATTGGTATGTTGCAGAACGCACCTAAGCCAGAGCCTGAACCAAAGCCGGAGCCTAAAGCGAAGGCAAAACCAGAACCTAAACCAGAGTCAGCAGACGGTGCCAACAGTTTGGCAGACGAGATTGCCGCTTTGGTAGGTGAAGTAGACGACTAAAACTAGGAGAAGTAAAATGAACAACTATCAACAGAAAGACAACTCAGGCGCACTGTTTGCTAATGCAAAACGTGAGAAGGACAGCCACCCTAATGCAACTGGTACCGCCATGATCGGTGGTATTGAGTACTGGGTTAGCGCATGGACTAATACATCTGAGAAAGGTGTGGTCTATCAGGGCTTGAAGTTCGAGCCTAAGGAAGCTAAAGGTGGTGCTACCAAAGGAAATAACGGTGCCGTTCCGTTCTGAGGACATCCCTTTCATCGATGCTGGTACCGTCCCGACAACGTCGGGCGGTACTTTAAGGGCTGGCTATGCACGTATAAGTACCAAAGGCGGAGTGTTCAGTGCAGTTAATACTGATACTGAAATAAATGCCCGAGAAATACATGTAATTATCGTGGGTGCTAACCCCAAGCTATCGAAGACTTGGTATGCAAAAGAATGGTCTGATGATGACAAGCCTTCAGCACCTGATTGTTTTTCCCTTGACGGAGTAACACCAGACTTATCTATTGAGGTACCACAGCACCACATATGTGTTACCTGCCCTCAAAATGCGTGGGGTTCAAGAATTACCGACAAGGGACAGCAGGTTAAAGCTTGTTCTGATCAGAAAAGATTGGCAGTAGTTATGCATGACAACCCCAGTGGAGAGGTGTTGTTATTACAAGTAACACCAGGATCTCTAAAGGGATTGAACCAGTACCAAAAACAACTTTCAGTACGTGGCATACCACCTGAGATTGTGAAGACTAAGATCAGCCTAGACCCAAGCTCTGAGTATCCGAAGCTGGTGTTTACTTTCGCTGGATTCTTAGACGAGGAAACACAGTCTATTGTCGATGACCTGTTTGGATCGGCACTTGTGCGCCACATAACTGGAGAAAAACAACCTATAAAACAAGGACTTAAAAATGAGTGAACAACCGGCTTTAGATTTTGGTAAAGTAGAAGCTCTGCGCAAGCACATGCTTCTGACAGTACAACAGCTTTGTAAACTATTCGGAGTTTCTCGTATGACGTATTACAGTTGGTTGAAGGGTAAAAACATCCGTCACCACAATGATGCGAAAGTACGTAGAGTTCTTAAAGTTTTACTGGCTACCATGCACCAACACGAATGGCCTACACCTGATGTCATTGGGTCTAGTAGCGTAGAGCGGTTCCAAAAACTGAAAGACATTATTGGTGATGATCTGTAACAATTAACCAGCGGAGATTTCCTCCGCTAAAGACGGGGTTTATGGACACGTTGGAATTTCTTCAGCGGGTTCTGCCGACGGAAGGATTTTATGTCACCACTGTTATTAACGAAGATGGCAATAAACAAGGATTTTTCCAGAGCATTGAAGAACTCGCAAATGCTATATCTGGTTTAGATAGACGAGGTAACAATACTTATTTTGCTCTTTCTTCTTTTATCGAGAAAGGTAGCAGAAAGCAAGACAACGTCAAAGCCACTAAGGTCTTAGCACTGGACGTGGACTGCGGTGAGAACAAGCCTTATCCATCGTGGAAGGAGGGGCTGTTAGCACTGTCTGCGTTTGTTGAGGAGATGGACTTACCTAAACCTATGGTAGTTCACTCTGGTAACGGACTGCACGTTTACTGGGTACTGACTAGGGAGCTACCACCTGAGAAGTGGAAGCCTTTGGCTAAGGCTCTTAAGACAGCTACCATTAAGAAAGGGTTTCATGTAGACGCTGGCGTTACAGCCAACAGCGCACTAGTGCTACGTCCTGTGGGTACAACTAATCCTAAGAATGGGAACCAAGTTAAGCTATTAATAAACGCTAGTGTCTATAGTGTTGAGCGTATGTACACAAGTTTGTGTAACTACTTACCCAAAGATACTGCGGAGCGTAAGGACAGTGGTTTATCAGAGTCGCTGAAAGTAGAGAACACCCTGCCACCAGCTAACCCAGCGCTGGTTATGTCCAAGTGCCAGCAGATAAACTGGGCGGTGAAGCATCAGAGGGAAGTGACTGAACCTATGTGGTACAACATGCTGGGAGTCGCTGCATACTGCGAGAACCCAGAGGAAACTGCTATTGCGTGGAGTGAACAGCATCCCAACTTTGATCCCAGTCACACGATCAAGAAGCTTGAGCAGTGGAAAGCAGTAACCACAGGCCCTGCTACATGTACTAAGTTCGACTTAGACAGACCAAACGGGTGTAAGGGTTGTCCTTTCTTTGGTAAGGTCGGTAGCCCTGCTAGATTGGGCATCCAATATAAAGAAGTTTCTGTAGCACAGGATGTATTAGATCCAGTAGCTAGGGAAGTACCGCTACCCAAACCATACAAGCGTACTGCTGATGGTATTAAGGTTACGATTGATGAAGCCGATGTAGACGTTTGTAACTTCGACATATATCCAGTAGGATATGGTAAAGACGAAACACTTGGGTACGAGACCGTTAGGTTCCATTGGAATAGACCACACGTAGGGTGGCAGGAACTTGTACTTAGACAGGCACACTTGGCTGACGGTAGCCGTGATTTCCCCACTGCTATTGCAGATCAGGGGATTGTGCTTTACAACAAATATCAGACCATACAGTTTCAACTTATGTTAAGAACTTACATGGAAGAACTACGCCGTAGGCGTGCTATGACTAACATCTACTCCACCATGGGGTGGAAGGAAAACTTTAACCAGTTCGTGCTGGGCGATACGATATTCCGTAGGATGCCTGACGGTACAGTGGAAGAAGAAAACATCTCCCTTTCTACAACCATGAATACTTCCAGTGGGGATATGTTTGGTACAGCTGGCGATATACAGCAGTGGACACAGTTTACTAGTCTCACAGAGAAGGCAGACTTGCTGACGCATATGTTTGCACTATGCTTGAGTTTCTCTGCACCACTGTATGCATTTACTGGACTGAAGGGATTGACCATATCCCTGTATGGACCAACAGGTGGTGGTAAAACACTGGCACAGATGTGGATGCAGTCTATATGGGGTAACCCAGATAAGCTACACTTCGCCGCTAAGTACACGCAGAACACCCTGTTTGCCCGTATGGGACTGTACGCTAACTTGCCTATGACTATTGACGAAGCCACTATTATGGCTGATAAAGACGTGGGTGACTTCCTGTATTGGGTTAGTCAGGGTAGAGATAAGGCAAGGCTGAACCGCAACGCTGAGGAACGAGACGCTAAGACTTTCTCGATGCCTGTAACCTTGTCCACCAACAAGTCTATGGCTAGTAAGTTGATATCGTCTGGTCTTGAGACAGATGCACAGTTCGCCAGGCTTTTGGAAGTGACAGTCAAACCTACAGATCTTTTCACAAAAGACAGTGAGGCAGGGCGTAAGGTATACAACTTCGTTAATAACAACTATGGCTATGTCGGTAGAGCATTCATAAAGAAACTACTTGAACTTGGTCCAAGCGGTATTCGGGCTTCTATTGACGAAGCAAACTCTACCTTCAAACAGAAGTACCAAGCCACCTTTACTGGTGAGGAGCGGTACTGGGAGCAAGCTCTGGTATTGGCAGACCTAGCTGGATCTTTTGCTAAGGACTGGGGGTTGATAAACTATGACTACACCAAAGGTATTGAGTGGGTACTGGCACAATTAGGTGCAATTCGTAGAGCAGTACTTGAGAATAAGTCTGATAGTTTTGATATACTAGGCGAGTACATGAACGCCCATGCGGACTCGGCACTGACTGTGTTCCATCAAGGCACTCAGAAACCTATGGTGGATCATGCTCGGTTACCACGTGGTAGTATTCATGTACGGTTCGACTTGTATCGCAAGAACGCAGGTGACTATTTTGATTCGGGTACTATGATGATTGACCGTACCCACTTCCGTAAGTGGTTGTCTTCGCAAGGTGCTGATTACAAGGCGTTCATGCAAGATATTAATGACGAGAATATTAACGCTACCCCAAGGTCACAGAAGGCGTATCTTGGTAAAGACTCTCCAATCAGGGTAGGTCAGACGTATGTGGTTGGTGTAAACTTGAACCATCCAAGACTACAGGGTATACTTGATAAAGAAAACGAGAACGTAGACGATATGGTCTTCGGTCAGTTGAAATCGTTATAAGGCTAGGGTCGACTATGCGCCAATAAGACAGGCGCTAATGTGTCTATAACTGTTGAAACAGTCCTTACCCCGCGCGGTGGTCGAGAGACCACCCGACCCTTTTAATAGCCCATCAGATTAGCCACGTTATCCATATCATCCCTAGCAGCAGTAGGTGATGACTTACGCAGTCTCTCAGCAGCAGGCCTTCTGGCTTCTCGCAACGATCTGTTTGCGTTCTTCCTGAAGTTCCTAATCTCCAGTGCTGTGCCACGTGCGCCTTCGTTCCACTCTCGAACTGCGTCCTCAATAGCTCTAGCCTGAACCTCATCACCTGCGATCTTGGCTTTGATCCATCCGTAGCGGAAGCCTGCACTTACTTCACGTTGATAATCAGTGAGTCGTTTACTAATCCGTATCACTTCATACTGCTGCGCAGCAGCTGCTGGGTAGAAGCCAAGCAATCTAGAAGCAACAATACCCCAGTGCATTTCATCAGAAACAACATATCCCCGCTTATCTACGATAGCTCCTGACTGCGTGTAAGCTAGAGCGTCACCAAGCATACGCATACCAGTTACTGGAGCTTCCCTGAGAACATCTTCAAATGTTACTTGTTTGGTTGTAGCAGCTTTAAACGAATTAGAAATAAATGTCCCAACTCCGTCTATCATTGACCACGCTGGGCCTGCTACTTCAGCTAATTCCCTAGTGGTGCTAGAGCCTGCTACAAACAGTGCAGTGCCGGGAATAAAGTCGCCAAGAGAGGTACGACTAGATAAGTCAAAAGGTAGCGCACCTCGAAGCATTCCTGAGAACACGTATGGAGAAGCTCCAGGCATTACTTGGTCTACTAATTTGCTTGCCTCATAACGCACACTTCCCATACCTAACCCAAGTCCTTGCGCTATGGTATCAATCATATCCTCCAAGTCTTCTGCGAACGGCAGACCTTGCACCCCAGATAACAACCACAGCGTGCCTAACATCTGTAACTGTCCTTTTCTAGGCAAACGAGAAAGTGTTTGGATAGACGTAGTAGGGAAGATCTTATAGATGTACAGGAATGATTGTAATCCACTTCGCCAAGCCGCTGGTCGGTTAGTTACTGAGTAATCACCTAAAGTTGTTTCAAGAGTTTCGACAGCAAATTGTCTAGCAAACTCAGCAGCTTGTTTTTCTGAAACACCAGAAGCCACTCGTCGTTTGTACTCAAGCCTATAGGCAGCTAAACCCGCAGATCTACGAGAACCTCGCTCAGTGGCATTAAACGTCCACATGTATCCTTCGATTGTTCTGCGTAATGCTGCACTCTTAATACGCCCCAATGCTAGTTCTGTTAGCGAGTTCATCTGGGCTGGGATCATTACCCCTCCACGTATCTCTTGCGCCATAAACCTAGCTTCATGAGGTAACAAGTCGTACTGTTTCTGTAATGACTCGCTCTCTGCAATTTGATCGTAAAACTCGGCGGTGTTTAGTCTAGTATCAGCAATAGACTTAGACAACCCTACTTTGTTCATAGCCCTAAACAGTTCTCGGTTCACGTCGCCAAATGCAAAGCCTCCACCAAACCCATTCTTTGCATTGTAGTGCATCATATAGGGTAAGTAGTTTGTATACAGTGCCATGTAGTTAAGCGCACCTGTCGCAATAGAACCACCCAACTGCATGATACTTGTTGACGCACGAACCGCAGATACTACAGGACCACGGGCAAAGTCTGATTCGTTTATGTCTTTGTTTTCTTGGATGAAGTTCATCAGGTTAGCAAACTCATTGAAATACTTCATGCCTTGTTCGACACCATCTGCTGGTTTAGTCTTGTTGTACATATACAAGTAGCGGGTATATTCTTTAGTAGCGTAGTGAACTTCCCCCGGACTAGCATTCGGATTATCTTTGACAGCCTCCCAGTTAGCTTTTAATCTAGCCAGCTTTTCTTCGTCACCCAACCATTTCTTTCTGGTCTCAGGTATACGGAAGTTAGTCAACTCAGCAAGACGTGGTCGCATAGCTGTTTTAGCAATAGTGGATGCACGTCCCTCAACGTGCTCGGCAACAGCTCGCAAAGCATCAGGATCGAAACCTTCAATAAACTCACGCTTCAGTTTGTTTCTGGCTCGGTTGTTCTGCGTAGTTAGGTCAAGGATTATTCGCTCTAGTTGCTGTGGTGGCAAGTTAATACCGTAGCGCTTAAGTCCTTGCGTGAAAGAGTTTAGGTTCAGGTTATCGGGAGTAGCTACTGTGCTTTTGATTACTGCTGCTCTTGCTCGTAGCGTAACTTCTTTTTCCTCGATAATTCCTTTGCTGGTATTGAGCGCTTGTACTTTGTACGTATTGCCTTCAAAAATAGCGTTTGTTTTATCCCTAAGATTGACACCATCCGCTTCAGTTTCAACTAGCATATAAGCTATTTGGTTTTTGTAATCTTTAGTTAGCGTTACTTTTTTACCTTCAGAATCAAACGCTTCGATAATTACTTCTACTGATCCTCTGCGTGCTAAGGGCACATATCCTGTTGCCAAGTTATGCCGCACGTATATGTCAGCTTGATCTTCAGCCAGTTCGTTTAGAATCAATTCTTTCATGCGGTTTTGAACAGAGAACCTAACTGTATCTGAACTCTCCTCATTTATTTCCACGCGCTCTGCTTTAAACAGCTCCAATGCATTGCTTAGTTGCACTGGATCTACGTCTGGGAAATACCTAACAAAAGCCTGCGTTCTTTCTGCTGCTATTTCGTCAGTATCTGCACTCTCCATAGCAATAAGTGCTCTGTTTGCTGCAACTATAAAGTCATTTGCGTTCTTTGCAGCGTCAGTGTCAAAGGTGATATTACCGTCTTCGTCTCTTGACATACCCTGTGTATACAAGTCACGGTATCTGTCATATATGCGTAGTAAAAGCTGTCGACTTTGGTTGCTTAATTCTCCTGCTTCAGTGATATCAAGACCAATGTCCCTAAAACTGGCTTCTTTATCTATTAGGAAAGCTGCTCTTTTAGCTTCTAGTAATTCTAACTCTACATCCCGCATTACTTCCCTAGCAGCTATGTAACCCTTCCACTCGATACTGTTTTCGGTTAACCCTTCGATTCCAGGGACATTTACGGTTTCTTTTACTTCTTTACCGTCTCCGTCTAAATAAGTATTGGTGTAAGAAAACCCATCGCGCATTTGCGTAAGAGATATATTCCCTATGCTAAACAGCCTGTCAATTTCTGGCTGGTTTCTTACCAAATCACCGTTCTCATTTAGCGTAAACAGCGAGTCGCCATCCAAAGAGGAAGCATCAAATTTATTCAATGCGTACCTCAGACCTTCATAGAGGTAGTAGTTCACGGTTTTAACTTGTTGCTTTGTGGCACCACCAATCCCCGCCACGTTGGACAATGCATCTAGCACTGCTCTATCCAGCATTGGTGCTAGTTTCTCTTGTGCCGCCCGTCTTACCTCCATAGCTTTAGCTCGGCTAATACTAATTATTTCGTGCCCTTCGCTCAGGCCTTCATTTTCTCTGGCTCTAAAGCTAAACAGATTGAACACACTGTTTTTGAACTTATCCCACTTAGCCGGCGTATTAAGTGGTAGGTCTTTGAAGAACTTAACTGCTTTATCTATGCTTTCTTCAGGCAATATCTGCAGTGTGCCAGCCATGATGTTATGCTCACGCAGGTTATAAGTAGGAGCAAATCTACCTGTGCCATCTGGGTCTCCGCCTGTCTCTATGTCTTTCATCCGACTGATTACTTCTGATGTTGTAAACATAGAGCTGCGATTGCCGTTACGAACATAGCGTCTAGACTGGTTAATAAAATATCTAGCAGCGTCATCTGAGAATTTAATGCCCAGTTTATTCAAGGCGTTCCTGATAAAGTTCTTTATGCGAGCAATTAGGTTTACATCTAGCTGCGCTGCATAGTCTGCTAAGTACTCCTCAACAGCCTCAGCCAAAGACATCTCTGGCTTGGCGTTCATAGTTGCATCTACATCTTGCACGAGCGCACTGGTTTCTCCACTTGTATCGTAGATAGCTTTCATGAATTTGTTGAAGTCACGAGCAGACACAATCGAACGGAAGCCAAAGTGTCCCAACGTTTCGTGCGCCAGTACAAAATTCAGGTGGCTTGTAGTCTTAATACGATCAGAGAAGATGATTACTGTAGCATCTGCACCAGTACCAAACGAGTAGCCTGCAGCCAGTTTCGTATCGAAGTCACCTTGTGGTCTAGCAGCTACAGCCCGTTGATATAACTCTGGGTTCTTAGCTTGTAGATCTGCCTGCGTGCGGAAGACAAACGTCTTGGGCTTAACACGTAACTTGTTTCTGAATGTGTTGATCAGCATCCGAACCCGGCCGATTTCCATAGGCTTAGTAATTGGATCCCCATCAAGTGTGGAGAACCTACCAAACTCTGCAAAATCTCCTAGTCCTAACTCAGTGATTCGTTCCTCAGCAGCAGCATCCCACTCTGAGAAGTCAGTCAAGATTCTTGGGGCGGACTCGGCATCTTCCGTAGAAGACACAATGGCCCTGCCATCTCTTTCAATTATGCGAGGGCTACCATCGGCAAGGAAGTAATCAGCCAGAGTAGTCTGTCTAACCGGATCAACTTCGAAATCTTGCTGCCCGTTTTCTACAACTTTGGCATACAGTTCGGTTAGATTCTTCCTGTAATTTCCCAGAGTGTCGGTTCTGGTTCTACCAACCAAGGCGTTGATGCGTTTAATCTCGCGGCTTAGCGCTTCAGCATTTTCAAACCCTTTGTCTGTAGATACCTGCTCTCCTGTTTCTACGTTCTTTGCAATTTCTTTATCGGCTGGGCGCATGTTATCGGGCAGCCTAGCAAAACCAAACCGTTTGTAAATCGTGTCAAACGTACCAGTGCGCAAGATAAACTCAAACGTAGGAGTAAACTCACCTTTTATGGTAGTTGCTGGTATTTGTTTAGATTGGTACCTAGCAAATTTAAGTACGGCATTTCGTACAAAGTTATCCACAGGCAATTTGTTAAGGTACTCAAAAGCTAATCGGTCAAGTCCTGCTCGTTTATTGTTGGAGTCAGCATTGTGCCCCCAGTCCAGCAGCGTGGTAATGCTTTCCTCATACAGCGTTGTATCTTTTGTTGTGTCAATAATACCGATGAGGTCATTAACAAAATCAGCATCACTAGAAAGAACTACATCTTCTTGAACAGTTTCTGCTTGCCCCTCGTCAGTTTGCTGCGTTTCTTGGGCTTGGCGGATGATGACATCTTCTTCGCTCGCTCTGGGAGGTCTTTCGACACTGGGTACTCTCGCTCCCACTTCTGGGCTAACTCCGGCTGGTTCGCGTGCAGGTACCGCCGCTGGGCTTGGCTCTTGAATGGCATCTTTTTGCTCCTGTGTTTGTGCTTCTCTACCTAAAGTTACGGTCTGAGCGCCGTCATCTGCTAGTGTAATCACAACTTGCTGTACCGGTAAGCCATACTGAGTATACTGAGCAAGCACTTCGTCCGCAGAAACCACGGTATCGGATGCTGCCTCAGCACTATCAAGTAAAGTATCTATACGGTTAGAGAGAACGCGCAAGCGTTTCATTAAAGATTGTGCTTCAACAGGAGCTTCAGAAATATTCTTAATTCCTACTGCATATCTCATAACATCCTGCTCGGAAAGCCCGTATTCAGTCTGAGCGTACACAACAAGGCTATCCAATTCTTCTTGCGCAGCGATGGCTCTATCTTCTATCTCTGATTTAGTAGATGACCTTGCTTCAACCGAAGTATCTTTAATTATGGCTATAGGTCTAGCGGCGCTAGTAGTCAAGCTATCAGCTTGGTAGTCTTTATCGCGGGGTTTCACATCTTCGCGGCGCAAAACCAAAATTGTATCGCCCTCACCAGAGAACGCTTGCCCATCTAGACTTCTGCTA
>Ga0070751_1000735_pt1 | contig 19890 bp, 14 predicted proteins | sample VirMetDEL_Aug_28_FD_78514 | JGI IMG/M metagenome (GOLD analysis project Ga0070751, IMG submission 78514) | Aqueous microbial communities from the Delaware River and Bay under freshwater to marine salinity gradient to study organic matter... | ecosystem: Environmental > Aquatic > Marine > Coastal...
GGCGTGGACATGGAACATCGGCGTGATCGGCATGTACACATCGTTGCGGTGCAGGCGGCCCTGGCTGGCCGCACTGCCCAGCGCGGCCATCCCCGCCAGCGAGTGCAGCACCAGCTGCCGATGGCTGAAGTAGACCCCTTTGGGCCGGCCGGTGGTGCCGGTGGTGTAGAACATCGTGGCGCGCGTGTTTTCGTCGAAGTCCGGGAAGTGGACGACGGGCGTGGCCGCACGCAGCCCGGCCTCGTACTCGGTCACGAAACCGGCCGGCAGCGGCTGATCGGTCTCATCCTCCAGCAGGATCCGCGTGCGTAGATCCGGCAGCTGCCCATCGATGCCGTCCAGCACCGGCAGGAACGCGCGGTTGGCAAGGAGCACGCGCGCGCCGCTGTGGTTGAGGGTGTAGGCGATCTGCTCGGGCGCCAGGCGGATGTTCACCATCATCAGTACCGCACCGAGCATCGGAACCGCGAAGTAGCTTTCCAGATAGCGGTTGCTGTCCCAGTCCATCACCGCCACGGTATCGCCCTGCTTGACCCCAAGGGAGGTCAGCAGCCCGGCCAGCTGGCCGATGCGCGCCTGCAGCGTGCGGTAGTCGAAGCGGACGCTGTCGCCGTAGACGATCTCCTGCTCGGGACGCACCGCCAGCGGCGTGAGCAGCAGCTGCTTGATCAGCAGCGGGTAGGCATGGGCGTCGGGGGCGGGGGCGTCTGCGGCGTTGGCAAGTGGCATGGGGGGTTCCTGGTGGGGCGCGTGTCAGCGGCTGCGGGCGGCGGGTATGGACAGCTGCTCACGCAGCAAGGGTGCGTCCACGCGTGGCGTTGGCTGGATGCGCGCATCCTGCGGCAGGGCGCTGACGGGATCCTCAAGGTGATCCCACACCTGGTCCATCGCTGCGAACACGTAGGGCAGCAGTGGCACATAGCGTTTGCGGTAGTCGGGGAAGGCCAGCAAGGAGTCGAAATGCTGCGCGTTTTCAACGCGCCAGTACGCAATCTGCGCCCCCGCCTTGCGTGCCAGCGGCACGTAGCGATCGCTGGTCATGCTGATCGGCACCAGCCCGTCGTCAAGGCCGTGAATCACCACGATGGGCAGGCCGCGACGCGGAGCCTTGGCGGTCGCCTCGGCGATACCGGCGCGTACCCGTCGGGCATCAGCGCTGTCGCCACGGCCGAGCGCGCGCAGGCAGTTGAGGCCCTCCAGCGGATCATCTGCCGCCGCGTTGCCATCCACCAGCACCACGCCGCTGCCCGGCGGGATGCCACTGCCTTCGCTCCACCAGGTGGCACGCAGCGCCGCCGCGGCCGGGCCGGGGATGCCGTCAGCGGCCGCGGCCGAGAACCGGTACGCACAGGGATGCTCGCCCGCCCCAAAGCGCCCATAGGCCGACGCATAGGTCACTGCGATGGCGCGCCACAGATCGAACCCGGTCGAGAACGCGCCAGCCCGAAGCGCGGCGTCGCTCAGGCCTGCATCGGCCAGTTGCTGCCGTGCGGACAGGGCCTGTGTGGCGGTGTCATCGCCCCGCACCTGGCCGGCGGCTTTCAGCAGGGCGCACCGCTGGCTACCGGCTACCGTGGCCTGTGCGTGCAGCGGCGGTTGTGGCAGATCCTGCTGTGTCAGCAACGCGCAGGGCATCAGCAACGCGGCCTGGGTGACGAAGTCGTACAGCGGCGGCGCGCCGGCCACCGAGACATTCGGCTCGCCGGCCACCATCGCATCGAACCAATCGCCGTCGATCTCCGCGGCGCGCAGTACCGCGCCACCACCATTGGAGACACCCACGCCCAGCGTGCGCGTCGTGGCCGGCGTGAACGGGGCCGCGTCGGGGTAGGCGCGGTCCAGCGCCTGCAGGCCGAACTGCAGCGCCTGCAGCAGATGCCGGCCCCAGTCGGCTTCCGGGTTGTCGCCCGAATGCGCGTGCTTGAACGCAATGCCGTGCGTAGCGTGTGGCGTGACGGGAACGAAGGCCAGCGCGCCCTGGGAGGCGGGCGTGCCGTCGGCCTGGACGCCGACCTTGGCGTCCAGGTCGTAATAGTCGCTGCCGGTGCCCTTGTCGGTATACGCAACAGCGCAGCCGTGGGCCAGGCCCCAGCTGCCGGCCACCGCAATGGCGCCGTAGATGCCCCGCGAACCGGAGGAGGCGGCCACCACCAGACACCTGCGTGCGGCATCGAAGGTATCGGGCACCTGCACCAGTACGCGATGCGGGTGGCGTGCACCGGGAATGCGCGCATAGGCCGAGAACTCGCGGCCGGGTACCGCCTGCAGCGTGCCGTAGACATCGCCGAACCCGCCGCCGGGGGTCAAGTCGGCAATCCCGCGCCAGCTGCTCCAGATCGCGCGGCGCCGGGCTTCGTCGGCCGTGGGCTGGGCCGGGTTGGCGAACGCCGGCGCGGTGGTCGAGCGCAGGGCGTCGATTCCCAGCCCGGCGGTCAGCAGGTCATCGTTGCCGCGATGCCCGGTTTCCCGCCACTGCTCGAACACGGGCACTGCAGCGGTGGAGCGGGGCGCGGCCGCATCGGCGACGGAGATGCCGCCCGGCAACAAGGCCAGCGCGGCGCACAGCGGAGCAAGGGAGCGGTGGATGTTCATTGCGCCACCGTAGCAAGCCCGTCATCGCGCGCCAGCGTACCTAGGTACCCGTGCCGAGCCGTGGGCGATTTGCTAACCTCGGCTGGACATGCCGACCCTGCTCATCGCCGATGACCATCCCTTGTTCCGCGCGGCGCTGCATCGCGCGGCCGAGGAAGCCGTTGCCGACCTGCAGATCAGCGAGGCCGATTCCCTGCACAGCGTGCTCGAGGCGATCGAGAGCCAGCAGATCGACCTGATGCTGCTGGACCTGCACATGCCCGGCAACCACGGGCTTGCCGGGCTGGCAACCATTCGTGCACTGCAACCGGGGCTGGCGATCATCATCGTGTCGGCCAACGAAGAGCCCCACGTGATCCGCCGTGCCATCGACCTGGGCGCGGCTGGTTACCTCCCCAAGAGCTCGGGGCTGGCCGACCTGCAGTCGGCGTTGCTGAGCGTGCTGGAGGGAGAGCGCTGGATTCCGGCGCTGCTGCGCGAGCCGGTGGCCCGGGTGGCGCCCTTCAGCAAGGACGCCGACCTTGCCGCGCGCCTGTCCAGCTTGTCGGCGCATCAGTACCGCGTACTGAGTTTGGTGGCCGAAGGGCTGCTCAACAAGCAGATCGCCGACCGCCTGGGCGTGCAGCTGCGCACGGTGAAGGCGCACATGACCCGCATCATGGGCCGGCTGGGCGTACGCAATCGTGCGCAGGCCATCCGTGTGCTGCATGAAATGGGGCTGGCCGATCCTTCGCGGCAGATGGACGAGGCGCAGGACGCCTGATCCTTCGTCAGGGAGCGGCCGGTCGGGCTGTTGCCAGCAGATGATTGATCGCCCAGCGCAGCGCCAACGGCTTGAACGGCTTGTTCAACAGCGACAGCCCCGCCTCGCGCACGGCGTCGCGGGTGTCGCTGCCGGTGTCGGCGCTGAGAATGACCGTCGGCCGCAGCCCATGTGCCGCCACCAGACGCTGCCAGAGCTGGACCCCGGTATCGCCCGCGTCAAGGTGGTAGTCGAACAGCCACAGCGCAGCGTCGGGTGCGTGCGAACCCACCGCACTGGCGTCACCTGCGGCGATGACATCGCAGCCCCAGGAAAGCAGCATCTGCCGCATGGCTTCCAGCGCGGCCGGGTCGTTGTCCACCACCAGCACACGGATGCCCTTGATGCTGCTGTTGCCGGCGACGGGTTCACTGCGCGGGGTCACCGGCGGCGTGGCCCGGGCCACGGTAATGGAGAACGCCGCGCCGCGCTCGAGCACGCTGTGCAGGTGCAGTGGTGCATGCAGCAGGTCGGCGATCCGGTGTGCGATCGTCAACCCCAGGCCCAGGCCCTGGCCATTGCTGCGGTCGCCGCGGTGGAACTCTTCGAACACCACTGCCTGCTGCTCCGCGGCGATACCGGGGCCACTGTCATGCACTTCGATGGACAGCGTATGGCCAGTGCGACGCACCCCCAGCAACACGCCACCGCTGCAGGTGTAGCGGATGGCATTGGCCAGGAAGTTCTGCAGCACACGGCGCAGCAGCAGCGGGTCGCTGTGTACCCAGGCACGGGTGCGCACATGACGGAACTGCAGGCCGCGCGCCGCAGCCAGCACCGCGAACTCCTGCGCCAGCGGATCGAGCACGCTTGACAGTGCAAACGGGCGTGGATCGGCCACCAGCCCGCCGGCCTCCAGCCGCGAAATATCCAGCAGGCCCGACAGCAGGTCATCGGTGGAATCCAGGGCGCCACGGATCTGGTGCAGGAAGCTGCCGAGGAAGTCGGAGTCGATGTGCTGCGACATGGCGTCGGTCAGCAGCTGCGCGGCATGCAACGGCTGGATCAGGTCGTGGCCGACCGCAGTAAGGAAGCGCGTCTTCGCCACATTGGCCCGTTCGGCCTCCTGCACGGCGTGCTCCAGCCTGGCGGTGCGGTCCTGCACGCGGCGCTCCAGGGTTTCGTTGCTGCGCTTGAGTGCGTCTTCTGCACGGCGGAAGGCGGTGACATCGGTGAACGTGGCCACGTAACCGCCGCCGGGCATCGGGTTGCCGCGGATTTCGACGATGGTGTTGTCGGGGAAGATCCGCTCGGACAGATGCGGGGTGCCGCGCCGCATGTGCACCACGCGGCGCTGCAGTGCCTTGTCCAGCGTGTCACCGGGGCTGTCGCCGATGTTCAGCTGCCCCAAGGCCCACGCCGTGAGGTTGACCACCGGCTGGCCCACCTGCAGCAGCGCCGGCGGGAATTTGAACAGCGCGGCATAGCGGCTGTTCCAGGCGACCAGCTGCAGCTGGGCATCGACCACGCTGATTCCCTGGCTCATGTTCTCCAGGGCCGCTTCCAGCAGGCGCTGGTTGAAGCGCAGCACCTGGGTGGCTTCGCCGACAGCGCGGGTGACGGCGTCCAGCGGCGCGGCGCCGCCATCACGTGCGGCCTCCACCAGCAGCCGTGCCATGCCCGCACCGACCACGGCGGTGAGTTCCCGTTCGATGGCGGTAACCCGGTCATCATCGAGCATCTGCCCGGCATGCCCGTCCATCAACTGGCGGGCCCGCTCCTGGCCGAGGAAGCGACCGGCCGTCTTGCGCATCGACGCGGCGGCCACCGCGTCCCGCTGCAGGGGCATCGAGGGGCGCACCGCGCGCGACACCAGTACGACGGTCGCCAGGTTCACCGCCAGACTGGCGCCCATGCTGATGGCGATGTGTCCCGGCTGCATGCGCAGCGAGAACATGGCCAGCCAGTGCAGCCCGTCGGGGCTGGACGACGGTGGCGGCGCAGGGACCACCATCGGCAGCAGCACCAGCCACAGCCACACCAGGGAGCCCAGTACGATGCCGGCGATGATGGCCGGCGAGGGCGTGCGCGGGCGGTACACGGCAAACAGCACTGCCGGTGCCAGCTGCGAAAGCGCGGTGAACGACATCAGGCCGAAATCGCTGAGCGCCTCGGTGCCGCTCATCGCGCGGCTGTACAGCCACGACATCAGGAACACGGCGACGATGCCGGCGCGCCGGAAGGCGAGCACCCGCGGGCGCAGGTCGGCGCCGGTGTTGAATCCGTTGACGCCGCTCAGCAGGCGTGAGCCCACGCCGTGGTTGCCCAGCATGATCGACAGGGTCAGCCCCGACAGGATCATCATGCCGGTGGCCGCGCTCAGGCTGCCGAGGTACGCCAGCAGCGCCAGCACGTGATGACCACGCGCCTGCGGAAGGGCCAGCACATACAGGTCGGGCGACACCGCGTGCGGCAGCTGTGCGGCGCCGGACAACGCCATCGGCACCGACGGCAACCCGATCAGCAGCAGGTAGAGCGGAAACAGCCAGCGCGCGGTCTTCAGGTCCGACGGCTGGCGCAGTTCGACCACGCCCACATGGAACTGGTGGGGCAGGGTGAACGCGGCCATCGCACCAAGCGCCACCATGGTGAGGAAATCCGGAATGACCGCCGGCGGCGGCAGGTGCGCCATCTTGTCCAGCAGGGGCGTGCCCGCCTGGTGCACCGACAGCCCGGCATACAGGCCGATGGCCAGCAGTGCCGCCAGTTTCAGTACCGATTCCAGCCCCAGCGCAACCACGATGCCGCGGTTGTGCTCGGTGGCCGAGGCCTTGCGTGCGCCGAACAGCAGGGTGAAGGCCGCCATCGTCAGCGCGAACCAGAACGACACGTCCAGCTGCCACCCGACGGGGGCGAACTGGTCCCCCAGCAGGGCGCCGAGACCCTGGCTGACCGCTTTGAGCTGCAGCGCGATGTAGGGGATGATGCCGAACAGCGCGACCAGGGTGATGGTGACGCCCAACCCCTGGTCCGCATGCAGCCGCGCGACCACCAGGTCGGCGATGGTGGCACTGTTGTGTTGCTTGGCCAGTCGCCCCAGCCGTGCCAGGAACGGCAGCCCGAAGGCGAAGATCAGCGCCATGCCGATCAGTGTCGGCGGAATCGGGAAACCCCATTGCACACCCTGCGAGGCGGCCCCGTAATAGGTCCACGCCGTGCAATGCACGCCCAATGACAGGGCATAGATGGCCGGCCAGACCCTGGAGAGCCGATGCCCCTGGCGCTCCCCCCACAGGGCGACGCCGAACAGCAGCACGGTCCACGCGATGCAGGCGAACAGGACGATGGTGGGCGTCAACATCGCTCCAGTGTAGAGAGAACCGCCGCCGTCGGGCAGTAGGCCGGCGCGGTGGGGTGGGGCAGCGCGGCGCTAGGCGCTGAGCACGATCAGCGAGAGCTGCTCGGCGACCAGCGCCACCTCGCCGCCGGGAACCCGCTCGACCGTCTTGTGCTGGGTCAGCAACCATTGACCCGGGCTGCGTGCTTCCAGTGACACCAGCCGCGAGCGCACCCGGACCTCGGCGCCGCTGGGCACCGGCGCCAGAAAGCGGACTTTGTTCAAGCCGTAGTTCAGTACGTGGGCGATGCCGGGGAAGCCGGTCAGCGCGGCCACATCGTCTTCGACGGTGAGGGAGAGCAGAAGGAAACCATGCGCGATGGTCTGCCCACCCGGCAAGCCGGCCTGTGCGCGGGCCGGATCGACGTGGATCCAGTTGCGGTCCCCGGTGGCCTCGGCGAACGCATCGATGCGTGATTGCGTGATGCGCGTGCTGCCGCCCAGTCGCTCGCTTGCTGCCCACTGCCCCAGCGCCTGCAGCGCGGCCGGCAGCGCACCGATCCTTGCCGCGTCCGTCATCGCACGTCCGCCAGCAAGGCCAGGATCGCGTCACGCGCCACCGGCTCGGACAGCGTGGGTGCATGACCCACCTCAGGCACTTCAACCAGCCGGGCGCTGGCCGATGTGGCGGCCATCTTCCGCGCGACATCGGGCGGCAGGATGTCCGACAACGCCCCACGCACCACCAGCACCGGCACGCGCGCGGTCAGCCCGCGCACCGCGCGCCACAGCACCGGGCGCAGCAGCCACAGCACCCACGGTCGCGTGGTGCGGATCACCGCCGGGTCGTAATCCAGCTCCAGCAGCCCATCGTCGCGCTGGCGGAAGGTGTTTGTGGCCATCGTCCGCCAGTCGTCGGCGGTGAAGCGCGGGAACGCCGCCTTGCCGATGGATTCCACATAGGCCGTGGCCTGCGCCAGGTCCATCGGGGGTACGGGCTTCCCGGCGTACTTGCCGATCCGCGCAAGGGCCTCGCGCGGTACCTTGGGGCCGGCGTCGTTGAGCACAGCGGCAGCGATGCGGTCGGGTGCACGGGAGGCCAGGGTGATGGTGACCAGCACGCCCAGCGAGGTGCCGATGAAGACCGCCTTGTCGATGTGCTGCGACTGCAGCAGCGCCACCATGTCGTCGGCATATGCACGCGGGTTGTACCCGGACGGGTCCGGCGCCCGCGCCGAACGTGCACGCCCGCGCAGGTCCACGGCGATCACGCGCCACCCGGCGGCGGTCAGGGATTGGGCAAGGGCATCGAAGTCGGCCGCATTGCGGGTCAACCCCGGAATGCAGACCACCGTGCCGCGGGGCGGTTGCCCCGCAGCCGGCGCATGGTCGCGCGCATGCAGGCGCAGGCCATCGCTGCTGTTCCAGTACAGATCATCGTAAGACGGCGTCATGCAGAAGCTTCCTAGAAATCGTAACGGACGCTGAGGCTATATTGGCGCGGCGGCCCGTAGAAGCCAATCAGCGTGCCGACCGCCGGAATGTTGTAGCCGGTGGTGCGGTATTCCTTGTCGGCCAGGTTGGTGCCCTGCAGCGAGAAGGTCCAGGCGTCATCAAGCTTCCAGATGACCCCCGCGTTGACCAGTCCGTAGCCATCCTGGCGGATCACCGGGCTCAGGTCGGTGGTCGGCCACACCTCGCTCTGGTAGCTGTAGCTCACCCGTGCGGACAGGTTGCCGCGGTTGGCCAGATCGGTGCGGTATTCCACGTTCAGCGCGCCCGAGAACTCCGGGGCGTTGGTGAACTTCATCCTGTCGGCCACGTTGATGCCGCGATCCATGTACTCGTCGTACTTGGCGTCCAGCCAGGCCAGGTTGCCGGAGATCAGCCAGTGCCGGCTGGGCAGGTACTGGTACTCGATTTCCAGCCCGTTGATGGTGCCGGCGCCGGCATTGGTGAAGTCGCCGAAGAAAGCGTCATCGATGCCGTCACCATTGGTATCGATGCCGGTGAACACCGACAGCTGGATATCCTTGTACTTGTTGTGGAAGGCCGACAGGTTCAGGAACAGGCGCTGGTCGAGGAAGGCCATCTTGCTGCCAATTTCGAAGCTGTCGACGGTCTCGTCGTCGAACGGCTCGGCCGAGCGCGGCACGGCCACGGCATTGGCACGGATGTTGTAGCCGCCCGACTTGAAACCGCGCGTCGCCAATCCGTAGACCATGATGTCCGGGGTGACCTGATAGTCCAGCGACACCTTCGGGGAGACGTTCGTGAAGTTGGTCTTCTTGTCGAAATCCGCCGCCACCGCGATGGGTCTGCTGAAGGTCGCATCGGCGTAGAAGCGGTTCAACACGATCGCGCGTTTGTCCTCGTCTGTGTAGCGGGCGCCGACGTCCAGCTTCAGTTTGCTGGTCAGGTCGAAGGTCCAGTCGCCATACAGCGCGATGCTGTCGGTCAGTACCTTGCCGCGGGTATCGCCGAACTGCAGGTTGAAGAAGTTGTTGCGGATCTGGCCACCGGCTTCACCGCTGAACTGGTACAGGCCCACCACGCCGCGTACGCGGCCGCCGGCATCATAGTTGAGCTGCACCTCGTTGCTGACCTGGTTGTCGGTGTAGGTACCGCCCACATCGGCCAGCTTGACTGGCGTGCTGTCGAAGTCGATGTTGGCGTCGCTGTCCGACTCGCGTTTGGCCACCACGTACTTCAGTGCGAGGTCTTCGTTGGGACGCCAGTTCACCGTGGCCGAAGCGCCCTTGGTCTCGACGCTGTTGAGGTTGCGCATGCCCGAACGGATGTCGTAGCGGTCATCCATCGGCTGATACGCCGGGATGAAAGGATTGGGCGCCAGCATCTTCGAGCCGCGCATGCCGGACTGGTCGTCGATCCAGTCCAGGGCGAACTGCACGTCGAAATCGTCCCCGGCGTACGCACCCACGTTGAGGCGCGCCGCGTTGATCTGCTTGTCACTGACCGGCTGGCCATTGAACGTATTCTCGCCGAAGCCGTCGCGGTTCATGCTGGCCACCGCCACGCGCGCCCGCAGGCCGCTGTCGGCACCGCCAACGGGACCGCCAATGGCGGCCTTGGCATCCAGCTGGCCGTAGTTGCCCACGGTGATCTGGCGAAGCCTTCGTTCTGGGTGGGAAGACCGCGCGAGATGTACTTGATCGCGCCGCCGATGGTGTTTTTGCCGTACAGCGTTCCCTGCGGACCGCGCAGCACTTCGATGCGCGATACGTCGAACACGTCCAGCAGTGCGCCCTGCGGGCGTGCGATGTAGACGTCGTCGAGGTAGATGCCCACGCCCGGGTCCGCGCCCCAGGTGGGATCGGACTGGCCGATGCCACGGATGTAGGCGGTGACCGTGCTGCTGGCGCCGCGCGCGGCGTAGATGGTGAGGTTGGGCACCTGACCATCCAGGTCGCTGATGTCCTGGACATTCATTTTGTCCAGCGCCTCGGAGGTGAAGGCGGTGACGGCCACCGGCACCTCCTGCAGGGTTTCCTCGCGCTTGCGTGCGGTCACCGTGATGCTGTCCAGGTTGGTGGCCGAAGCGGTCTTGCCTGCCGCCGGTGCGGCGCGTGGCGCCTCCTGTGCCAGTACCGGCCCGGAGGCCAACAGCGCGCCGATCATCAGGCTCAAGCAATTCCGTTTCATTCGGTCCTCCCCCAAGGCATCACGTGGCGAATGGCCCATTGCCACCCATGGAACCTAGGCTAGCGGTGCCACGGCGCACCGGCGAGTGGACCTAGGTCCAGTCGGCAGCGACCGCCAGATCCGGATACTGGGCGCGTCCTCACCTGGAAGCGCCGTATGTCGCTACTGATCGTACTTGCAGCGCTGGGGTTCCTCATCCTGGTGGCTTACCGCGGTTACAGCGTGATCCTGTTCGCGCCCATCGCCGCGCTTGGCGCCGTGCTGCTGACCGACCCCTCGCTGGTGGCGCCGATGTTCACCGGCTTGTTCATGGACAAGATGGTCGGCTTCCTCAAGCTCTACTTCCCGGTCTTCCTGCTGGGCGCGGTGTTCGGCAAGCTGATCGAACTGTCCGGCTTCTCCCGCTCCATCGTGGGTGCCGCGATCCGGCTGTTCGGCCCGCAGCGGGCGATGCTGTCGATCGTACTGGTGTCGGGCCTGCTCACCTATGGGGGCGTGTCGCTGTTCGTGGTGGTGTTTGCGGTGTATCCGTTCGCAGCGGAGATGTTCCGGCAGAGCGACATCCCCAAGCGTTTGATCCCGGCGACGCTGGCCGTGGGCGGTTTCAGTTTCACCATGGATGCATTGCCCGGTACGCCGCAGATCCAGAACATCATCCCGACCACGTTCTTCGGCACCGACACCTGGGCGGCGCCCGTGCTCGGCACGCTGGGCAGCATCTTCGTGCTTGCGGTGGGCATGGCCTACCTGGAGTGGCGCCGCCGCGTGGCGCTGCGCAGCGGCGAGGGCTACGGCGACCCGGCCTCCCTGGTGAACGAGCCGACCCCCTTCACGGGCACGCATCTGGCGCACGCGGGCATTGCCGTGCTGCCGCTGGCGCTGGTGTTCGTTTCCAACAAGCTGTTCACCCTGGGCATCCCGCACTGGTACGGCGGCGCGCACAGCTTCGTGCCCTCCATCATGGGCAACGCCGCGCCGGTAGTGCAGGACGTGGCGAAGATCGGCGCGATATGGGCGGTGGTGGGGGCGCTGGTGGTGGGCATCCTGTCGGTGCTGGCGCTTGCCTGGCGGCCGGTGGTCGCCCAGTTTGCCGACGGCACCCGGGCGGCGATCAGCGGTGCGGTGCTGGCGGCCATGAACACCGCATCGGAATACGGCTTCGGTGCCGTAATCGCTGCATTGCCGGGCTTCATGGTGGTGGCCAATGCGCTGGGCGCGATCCAGGATCCGCTGCTGCATGAAGCGGTCACGGTGACTGGCCTGGCCGGCGTCACCGGCTCAGCCTCCGGCGGCATGAGCATCGCCCTGGCGGCCATGTCGGAGACCTTCATCGCCAACGCGCAGGCGGCCGGCATCCCGATGGAGGTGCTGCACCGTGTCGCCTCGATGGCGTCCGGCGGCATGGACAGCCTGCCGCACAACGGTGCGGTGATCACCCTGCTGATGGTGACCGGGCTGACCCATCGCCAGGCCTACAAGGACATTTTTGCGGTAACCGTCATCAAGACCCTCGCGGTGTTCGTGGTGATCGGCATCTACTACGCCACCGGCTGGGTGTGACAGCGGCGTCGCAGCACCCTCTGGCCGGCCGGACCCCGAGGATTCCCGGAACCACTTCATCCACGACTCACGCATGAGGATCTGGCTATGAACTCTGGAATCAATTCGATCAAGGCGGCGCTGCTGGTGCTGTGCGCCTGGCTGGCAACGGCAGGCAGCGCGTTCGCGGCAGGACCCGCCGGGCATTGGGATGTGGGCCTGTTCGGCAACATTTTCGGTGCCCGCGAGTACCAGGTATGGGTGCCTGCGGGCTACGACGACACGCAGCCGCTGCCGGTGCTGCTGGTGCTGCACGGCTGCGTGACCGGGCCAAACCTGATGGGTGAGGCCTCCGGCTTCAACGACGTGGCCGATACCGAAGGCTTCCTCGTGGTCTACCCCCGGCAGAACGTCACCGCCAACCCCGCACGCTGCTGGAACTGGCAGCTGCCGATCAACCAGGCCCGGGGCAGCGGTGAGGCCTCGATCCTGGCCGGGATCGTGGACCAGGTGAAGGGCAGCTACGCGATAGATCCGCGCCGGGTTTACGTGACCGGCATTTCGGCTGGCGGCGCGATGACCTCGATCATGCTGGCCTGCTATTCCGATGTGTTCGCCGCCGGTGCGATCCATTCCGGCGGCATGTACAAGGGCGCCACCACCGTGTCCGGCAGCGCCTACGCGCTGTTGGCCGGCAGCATCTATTCGCCGGACAGCAACGGGCGGCTGGCCTGGCAGTGCTCCGGCTCGCCGACGCCGCGACCGATCCCGGTGCTGGTGTTCCATGGCACCGCCGACAGCACGGTGAACCCGGTAAACGGCCAGCAGGCCGTACGCCAATTCCTGCAGACCAATGACCTGGCCGACGATGGCCTGGACAACGACTCGGTGAAGTACGTACCGACCAGTACCTACAACGGGCAGGTACCGGGTGGGCGCGCGTATCGGGTTGACACCTATGCCTACGGCGGCAGGACGCTGGCCCAGCATTATGTGGTGCAGGGAATGGGCCATGCCTGGAGTGGCAGCCAGACGGGGTTGCCGTTCACGGATCCGGACGGGCCCGATGCAACGTTGATTACGTGGCTGTTTTTGAAGGATCAGCTGCGCTGAGCCTGTAAACCCCCGGCCCGCGCAAGGGCCGGGGATTCCGTAGAGCGGACCGTTGGTCCGCTGCCGTCTCGGCATGGCCCCCGGTCGGTCGCCACCCCGACATCCGTTACAGGCGCACACGCCGTCGATCCGCTATCGTGGGAACCCTTTCGCCCTCCCACCAAGCGCCGACGCATGCAAGCTACTTCGATGATCACTCGAAACAGGCAATGGCTTAGTGGCGTCGGACTGTGCGCTGCGCTTCTACTCGCCGGTTGCGCCGAAAAAAAGGCCCCAGCGAAGGACCTGGCCGCCGACATCGACGAGGTCGCAGCAGCGCTCATCGAGCAGCCGTTGCTGCACTCAACCTCGATCGCGGTGGTGTACCGGGGCAAGGAGTTCATCCGGCATCGCGGCGACATGGAAGCAGGGAAGCCAGGCCCTCCGACCGACGCGACCCTCTACGAAATCGGCTCGCTGAGCAAGACCCTGGCCGGCACCCTGATGGCCAACGCGGTCCTGGAACACAAGGTGGGCCTGGACGACGACGTCCGGATGTACCTGCAAGGCGACTATCCGAACCTGCAGTACAAGGGCGAGCCCCTGCGCGTTCGCAATCTGCTCTCACACACCAGTGGTCTGCCGAACATGTTGCCGGCGCGTGCGAACACGGCGCTCGCGGACTTCACCGATCACCGTACGCCGGGCGAACTCAACGCCGTGTACGCGGGTTATGGCCAAGCGGACTTCCTGAGGGATCTGCACACCGTCCAGATCGGCAGGCCGCCCGGAAAAGAGTACGCCTACTCAAGCGCCGGCACGGAGCTGGTGGCGCATATCCTGGAAGTGGTCTACAAGCGCGACTACGAAACGCTGCTGCGCGAGTTCCTTGGCGACTCGGTCGGGATGACTGGGGCCAGAATCCGACTGGGCGACGCCGAGGCCGCTCGCCTTGCGATTGGCTACCACAGCGACAATCCGGTGCCGACCACGCCGATGCCGCAGTTACCCTGGGGCGCTTCCGGGAACGTGAAGGCGACCGTTCCCGAGATGGTGAAGTACCTCAAGTTCCAGCTGGCCGCTGGGCCGGTCGTGGCGGAATCGCAACGCGCCCTGGTCAAATTCGATCCCGAATTCAGCGTCGGCTACTTCTGGAACATCGGCAGCGGCGACGCCTTGAAGGGCGTCTACTATGCGCACCATGGGGGCGTGCCACGGTCGCAGTGCTATATCTACATCGTGCCCAAGTACGACCTGGGCATATTCGTGATCACCAACCAGAGCGGCGACGATACGGCGCATGCCATGGAGGCGGCGATTGACACGCTGGTCGAGAGAATCGCCGCGCGGGAGAAGGCTGCGGGTTCGGCCTGAAACACCGGGCCGAGCCCCGACCGGCTGACCTCAGCCCGGCAGCTCGCACTTCATCTTGCCGTCCACGTAGTAGGGCTTGGGCACATTCGGGTTGTCGCTGGTCTTTTCGAAAACCACTTCAAACGAATCGGCATCCGGCGTGCCCTTGCGGTCGGTGCAGGCGTCCTGCAGTTTCTTCTTCACTGCCGTGATGCCGGCATCGCGGTTGGCGCCGTCCGCACTGTTGGTCAGGTTGACTGTTTCAGCGGACGCAACGGCACTGAAACCCATCAGGCAGCCGGCAATCATCAGCGTGTGCAGTTTGGTCATGGCGCTTTACCTTGTGGACGCGAAGGGGGCTCCAGCATAGGACGGCGCGGTGAAGATGCCGTGGTCAGCTGGCTCGGGGCGGGAAGGGCGCCTGGCGCAGGGCGGGGCAAGCGCGTGCGTCACGCTTGGGCCGTTCCCGTTGCTGCTTGCCCTCTACCTGCAGTTCCGTGGCTGGAAGTGGGGAGAGTGGGGAGCTGTTTTCGATGTTGGCTGGGTGGGTGCCCTGCTCATCTTTGGACTGACGCTCTTGTATCTGCTCGGCTGGATGTTGATTGGGCAACGTAGACGGCTGGATAGCTACGTTGCCTTGCTGGAGGCTTCCATCCAGGAGCCCGAACCGGATACGGGCTTACAATGACGAGCGCCAGATTCCAGCGCTTGAAAACCAGAAGCCCCCATAGCATGGCCACCTCGATGAGAACACTGGCGTTGGTCGCATTGTCACTTTCCCTCTGCATCCCACTTGCCGGATGCATCACTCCCTTCCGTGTCAAAGCGCGCGCCTACGCCACGGCCGACATGGCCTCGCCTGCGAAGCCCGATTCCCCGCAGGCGTCAGCGCCCCCGAAGTAATCCTGGAAGAGGGAGCCTCAGGCTGCTTCAGCGTCATTGCGCATCGATGTCGGTGACTCGGTCCGCTGCGTCCGGCGATGGCAGTCGTCCAGGCGTCAGCACAGGTCTCGATACGGAATCACGCGTGATCAGCTGGTGCGCAAGAACCTGGTTGACCTTGACGCGTCCGGAGGAGTCCGTGCGGCGAATCTCCCGCAACAGGATGTCTACCGCACTGTCTGCCATCTCTGCCACCGGTTGATGGATGGTGGTCAGTTCCGGCCATACCATCGTGGCGGCGGAGGTGTCATCGAAACCGACCACCGAAAGATCACCCGGCACCTCCAGACCGCGACGATGCGCCACGGAAACAACCGCCGATGCCATGTCGTCGTTGCTGGCGAAGATCGCGCTGGGCGGCGGCTGCAGGCTCAGCAGCCGCTCGGCCGCGTCCAGTCCCGAACGGTAGGTGAAGAAGCCGGGTTGGACGAGCGCCGGGTCGTAACCGATGCCGGCGTCGGCCAGCGCGTCCCGGTAGCCCTGCCAGCGGTGTGCACTCGCGGTCTGGTTCGGATCGCCCTTGATGTACCCGATGCGGGTGTGTCCGTGGGCGATCAGGTGGGACACCATGTCGTGGCTTGCCTGGCGATCGTCAATGCGCACGCAGGAAATCCTGTCGTTCAACTGGCTGGACGCAATCGAAACCACGGCGACGCCGGCGGCGACGAACGGGTCGACGATCGCTTTGGATTCACACAGGGGCGGTGGAAGAATCACGCCCGCCACGCTGTTGGACAGTTGCCGTGCCGCCTCGCATCGTGCCTGGGTGCCCAGCTCGTCCCAGGTGGCGATCACCAATTGCGCCGCCGCCCGGGTGGACCCGCGTAGCGCACCCACCAGCAGCTCGCGCAGGTAGCTGGAACTGGGATTGGTGTAGATCAGCGCGATGCAGGTGTGTTGCGCTGCCGCCAGGGCGCTTGCGGCAAGGTTGGGCCGGTAGTCCAGTTCGCGCACGCTGCGCATGACCCGTTCCCGATTGGCGTCGCGCACGCTGGCATGGCCGTGGATGACGCGCGACACGGTCATCGCCGACACCCCGGCATGGGCCGCAACGTCGTCAATTGTGATGCCGCTCGCTTTGCGACGGGCCGCTTTGGGGCTGTTCTTCAAGGGCTCGGCTCCTTTGCTGCGCTGCATGATGACAAGCGTTATCCCGGGTGATTAGTCTGCGCCCGTGACGTGATGGTAGCGCTACCACTGTGCCGGGGTAAGGCCAGCGGGTACCCCCCCTTTACCACGCGGCTGTTCTGGCAAGCCTGCAAGCGAGTTGAGTCGCAGTGAGCGCACAGCGCGCTGCGATGTTCGGTGTGGAAGACGGGCATCGCCCGTACGTGCCCCCTGGAGGGGCGGTACATCCATTCGATCGTATGTCAGAGGGGAGAGTCATGAGCGCGTTTTCGATCCGTCATACCCCAGGCCGGAGGGCTCGTTCATGAGCCGTACGCTGGCGAAGTTCACATCCAGGGCCATGTTCACGTTCGTGGGCGGCGTCCTGGTCATCAATCCCGCATTCGCACAGGACGCGGCAGCGCCGGCACCGGTTGCCCAGCCGCAGACCCAGCCCAGCCCGACACAGCTGGACACCGTACAGGTCACCGGTATCCGCAACAGCCTCAGCCAGGCGATGGATATCAAGCGCGACTCGGCCGGTGTGGTGGACGCGATCAGTGCCGAGGACATCGGCAAGTTCCCCGACACCAATCTGGCCGAGTCTCTGCAGCGCATCACCGGCATCTCCATTGAACGTCGTGATGGTGAAGGTGCACAGGTAACCGCGCGTGGCTTTGGTCCCCAGTTCAACATGGTGACCCTCAACGGCCGCCAGATGCCGGGCGCGGATGCGTTCGGCGCGTCGGGCCAGGTGGCCATCGGCGGCGTGGACGGCGGCACCCGCGCCTTCAACTTCGCCCAGTTGGCGGCCGAAGCCATCAACGGCATCGAGGTCTACAAGACCAGCCAGGCCAATGTGCCCAGCGGGGGTATCGGCGCCACCATCAATATCCTGACCGCGCGCCCGTTCGACCATGAGGGCACTGTCGCCAGTGTCGGCGCCAAGGCCGTCTACGACCAGAGCCAGCCGTTCGCCGACGACCTGACACCGGAACTGTCCGGCATCTTCAGCTACAGCAATCCGGACAAGACCTTCGGCGTCGGCGTCAGTGCCAGCTACCAGAAGCGCAAGGGTGGCTCGGTGCAGGCCACCAACAACTACTGGAACATCCAGCCGTGGACCGGCACGATGCCCGGCAACCCGACGGTGGTCAATGCACCGGCGGTGGGCGCGCTGTACGGTCGCCCGAACGACCTTCGCTACGCGTTCTCCGAGTTCGAGCGTGAGCGCGTCAATGGCCAGGCGGTGCTGCAGTTCGCGCCGACGGACGCGGTGACGTTGACCCTCGACTACACCTATTCGACCAACGAGATCACCGAGAATCGTGGCGAGCAGGGCATGTGGCTGCAGAACAGCAACTACACCGATGTAACGTTCGACACCAGCGGTGCGGTCGCTACGCCGATCTATATCCGTGAGATCGCGGGCACCAAGGATTTCGGGCTTGAGCAGCAGCGCAGCATGCAGAAGTACAAGCTGGGATCGCTCGGCTTCAATGCACTGTGGAACGTCACCGACCGGTTCAAGCTGACCTTCGACGCGCACAATTCCAAGAACGAAAGCCGGCCGAACGATCCGCTCACCGGGGGCGGCTCCATCTTCAGCAGCATCGCCGGCACCAACAACTGCACCACCGGACCGCATTGCGGTGGGTCATGGGTGCAGGAAATGAACTTCAACAACGGCCTGCCGGTGGGCACCCAGGTCTGGTACCCGAGCACGGCCGATGCCATCGCCAAGACCAACGGCGTGGTCAACCCCGGCTTCGTGCCGGGCGAGATTGGTTCGCAGGTGCTGCGCATCAATTCGCAGAGCCAGATCAGCGAGATCAAGCAGGGTCGCGTCGACGGTGAGTGGAGCTTCGACGAGGGTCGCTTCCAGTTCGGCGTGGACTCGAGCAAGCAGACCACCCACCGCATCCAGGCAGCGGAGAATTACAACACCCTGGGTGACTGGGGCGTGGCCAACGTGGACGGGGATGTTGCCAACGGGCTGATGGACCTGCTGCAACCGGTCAACATCGTCGGGTTGTTCAACGACTTCAACGCCAATAGCTTCACGGCCTGGCGCGGCGATGCCGGGCGCCTGGCGCAGTGGGCGGCGGACAACTATGGGGCCAACCTCGGCGTGAGCCCGCAGCGTGCCGCCGATAACCTGGTGGAGGAGAAGACCAAATCGGCTTATTTCCAGGTCGAGCTGGACGGCGAGCTGGGCGGCCGACGCACCAATACCCGTCTGGGCGTGCGCTATGAAACCACCGATGTGGTGTCCACGTCGGTCATCGCCATTCCGGAATCCATCGAATGGCAGTCCAACAACGACTTCCGCGTGGTGTTGTCCGACGAGCAACAGCCGTTCACCGAGAGGAACAGCTACAGCTACATCCTGCCCAACCTGGATTTCAGCATCGACCTCATGGACGACCTGAAGGGGCGCGTCTCGTTCGGCAAGAGCATCGCGCGTGCGCCGATCGGCAACCTCTACGCCGGCCCGACCGCACAGCAACCGTTTGGCTCGGTGCTGATCGATCCGTCTTCGCGGGCCAGCGGCACCGCGCAGAACCCGCAGCTCAAGCCGCTGGAGTCGGACAACCTCGACCTGGCACTGGAGTGGTACTTCGCTGACGCCAGCTACCTGTCGGTGACGTACTGGAACAAGTCGGTCGACAACTTCATCGGCAACACCATCGTCCAGGAGAACCTGTACGGCCTGCGGGATCCCACTGCCGGTCCGGATGCGCAGGCCGCCCTGGCCTTCCTCAACAGCGGCGCCTGTATCACCCAGGTAGGCGCCCCCAATGCGGCGGCGTGCTCGGCCAATGACACCGCGCTGTTCACCGCGCTGGCCCTGCTGCGCAACAACCCGGCCGGGTTGGGCGCCTACAACGGTACCGACGCCCAGGTGCTAGCCACCGAAGCGGCCTACGACCTGTACGGCACCGCGGCCGACCCGCTGTACCAGTTCAACGTCAACCGCCCCATCAACCAGAACAAGGCCAAGCTGCATGGCTGGGAGATCGGCGGGCAGTACTTCTTCGGCGACACCGGCTTTGGCGTTCTGGCCAACTACACCATCGTCGACGGCGATGTCGGCTACGACAATGCGGGCGACCCGGGCATCGACCAGTTCTCGCTGACGGGCTTGAGCGACACGGCCAATGCGATGCTAATGTACGAAAAGTACGGCTGGTCGGTCCGCCTGGCATGGAACTGGCGCGACGAGTACCTGATTCTGGCCAACCAGGGGGCCAGCCGGAATCCGTACTACGTGGAAGCGTACGAACAGTGGGATCTCAGCGTGAACTACACCCTGGATGATCACTGGTCGTTCGGCCTGGAGGCGATCAATCTGACCGGTGAAGACGTCCGCTGGCGCTCACGCACCTCCGAGATGATCGTGAAGCTGGCCGACCAGAGTCCGCGCTACATGCTTGGCGTTCGTTACAGATTCTGAAAGTGGGGTGCCGCTGCGTGCGCAGCGGCACCTGTTCACGGCTCCTGAGGAGATTGGACAGCACCA
>Ga0070751_1000736_pt1 | contig 19864 bp, 18 predicted proteins | sample VirMetDEL_Aug_28_FD_78514 | JGI IMG/M metagenome (GOLD analysis project Ga0070751, IMG submission 78514) | Aqueous microbial communities from the Delaware River and Bay under freshwater to marine salinity gradient to study organic matter... | ecosystem: Environmental > Aquatic > Marine > Coastal...
CAACGTTCAGAAGATATGGGTAATGGATTGTGGGAAGTATTTAATAGAGTACAAGAAAACATCATGGAAGGTAATTTTGAATACCTAACAGTTAAAGGTAAACCTCGTCAAGCTCGAATTATTAAAAACTTCAAACAAGATCAGGATTTAAATAAGAAAATGTTTTCAAAAGCTTTAGAATACGTAGCATAATGAAAAAGTTAATTATATTTAGTTTAATAAGTTTCTTCTGGGCGTGCAGCCCAGAGGAGCTTATTTCACCTTATCCTTGTTTAGATGGGGATTGTGGTGCATATTTTGAAATTGATCCTTTAGTATCACCTGGTGTGTATCAAGATAATAATGGATATTGGCATATTGAACATCAAGGGTTTAATTATTTTACAATTAAGGGTCAATTAGATGAATTACACCCTGATTATGTTGTTAATGGGGTACCATTAGTAGAAACGGTATTTGATTCTGATTATTGGGTGTGGATTAACGGGATTACATTTACAGTACCGTTATATAGTGTATTAGGTTATTTTACTGGGGGTGGATATTTAAATCCAATACCCGTTGGTAATCTAACGTATACTATTGAAGATATGGCGCAAAATCACCCACCACTTAATATAACAGGTTATCAAATTAATAAAAACCAATGTTTAGATTGTCCATACTCAGAAACTTTAATAGGTACTTATAGTAAATATAACTATACACCTCAACAACAAATATTTTTTGATAATGAGATGGTAGGAGATACTGCAAAAGTATTTATAAAATCTACATTTAATAGTGATTTAGGTCAAAGAGTTGAAATAGAAAAAGAATTTAAAATTGTATTCGAATGAGTGTAACACGAATTACCCCAAAAGAAGCTAAACAGTATATCCCATTAAAAGAAAATTATGGTAATACTGAAGTTGAAAATGCTACATATTTTACTTTAACCCCTTCAAAATCAAAAGAAGGTTGGGAAGATGTAACATATTATACAAATAAAAAATATGGGTTATATTCAGATAAAGGAGAAGGTGATCAATGGGTATATGTATTATCGAACCCAACAATGCCCAGTTTACTTAAGATAGGTTATACTAAAAATTTACCTGAAGAAAGAGCAAAACAAATATCTGCTGCTACAGGGGTTGCCTTACCATATAAAGTTGAATGGGCATACAAATGTTTTAACGGAGAAACGGTTGAAAGAGAAGTCCACCACAAATTAAAATCCAAACGTGCTAATAATAGTAAAGAATTCTTTTGGATTGATTTGGAAGAGGCAAAAGAAGTAATTAACTTAATAGGAAATAAATATAAATAATATGATACTATATTTAACATTTGCAACCTTATGGACTTTTATAGTAGAGTTTGTATTTAATCAAGATGGTGAACAATTTGGTTGGAAGGAAAGAATTATAAATTTTATAATTGCTCCTTTTGCATTCGTTATTTTTATTCACACATTAATAGAAGAATCATTTAAATAATTAGTCATGTCAGAACAAGAAAAATTAGAAGAACAAAAAGCAAATTTAATTAATGATCTATTAGCTGTATCTACAGTAATGGAAGAAGTTTGGAATTACCATCCAGATAACCCAGATCAAAAAGATGTAATCAAGGAATATCAAACCCTCTTACAGATTCAAAAAGATATTGAAGCTGAGCTTAAAGAGTTAGGATAGGGTAAATTTTAATATGTATAATAGATGAAAGAATTTAATGCTAAAGTTGTTGAAAAATATGGTTTTAAAGCATACCGTAAGGGATTTTTTAAACAATGGCAGCAATTAACTTCATCTATTAGCGAAACAGAAGATATTAGTTTTGATAATGCTGCTCAAAAGGCATATAAACAATTAAAACTACAAGGAAGTGAATAAAGATAAAATATTTAGTTTATTTGACGATTCATCTGAAGCTCAAGAAAAAGTGAAAGAGCAAAAAAAATCATTAGCTGTTTTTAATAATAGTCCTTACCATAAACTAGGTATGTTTACTAAATTAATAGTAAATCATTTTATATTCCATGCTAAATTAGAAAAATTTCTAAAAAAAGAAGAACCCACATATAATGTAGAATCTACTAGAGAGGCATCTGAATTTGTAGTCTTTAATAGAGCATTCAACTATCTTAACCAGATAAATCCATTAGATAAAGAAGTTACGTTTGCTGTTTTAGATTTTGATAATAAAATATTAACTAAAACACTAGAAAGCGCACTTATATATTTTGAAAATCTAGAAGAATATGAAAAATGCGCACACATACACAAATTCCAAAAAATTTTAAAAGAAAGTAAAAGATAACGTGCCCCCCCAAATTCCTATACGTACCTTGATATTACAGGGTTTTGGAAAAATGGAATAATAAGGGATGGAGATCAAGGAATAATAGGGGTTTAAGGGAAACCCTGTTTTAAATACAAATAAGTCATGAGAAATAGAAATTTATTAAATCGAAAATTAGATAACTTAGAAGCTACTCTAATTACATTACAACAAATTGTTAACAGGCAATCACCAATTGAAACTTATAAAGCTAATATTGTAAAAGCTCAAGGGTTAGTTGAAGATATTAAAGATATGGTTGAAAGAGAACCAATGTCTCCTGGAGAAATGAATAAAATTTAAATATAATAAAGGTTATGAAACTAACAGCAGAACAAATACAAGCTAATTGGGGGATATTCTTGGATAATATCAAAACACACATCCCAGGAAACCGAGGAGAACAATTAACTAATTTTTATAAGAGATATGAAGAGCGCATTATATTAATGCCTGCTGCTCATAAAAAAGAATACCACTCAGCATTCCCAGGAGGGTATGTTGACCACGTAAACAGAGTGGTTCGTTGCGCCCTAAAGCAATACGAATTATGGAAAGAAGAAGGTGCTGATGTATCTACTTTTACATTAGAGGAACTTGTTTTCTCTGCTATTAATCATGACTTGGGAAAGATGGGGGATAAAGACCATGAAGCTTATATCCCCCAGACTGACCAATGGAGAAGAGATAAACTGGGTGAAGATTATATGTTTAATAAAAAATTAGCATTCGCTTCTGTCCCAGATAGAACATTGTTTTTACTCCAACAACATGATATTTCTTATACATTTAATGAAATGATAGCCATCCAAACACATGATGGTTTATATGATCCAGCTAATGAAAAATATTTAAAAGGATTTATGCCAGAACAAAGACCTCGTACAGCTTTACCGTTTATTTTACATCAAGCTGATATGTTAGCTGCCAGAGTTGAATGGGAAAAAGAATGGCTTCCAAAGTTCTCTCAAGATAGCGTGGAGCCCCAAAAGAAAAATTATACATTAAAATCGAAAACTAGTTCAAAATCTAAGGCACTTAACACATTATCAAGCCCAGGATTAAAAAATATGCTAGATAATTTATAATGTTAGAAATAATAATAGGAATATTAGGAGTTTTAGTCGTTGTCTTAGGATATACGACTTTTAACCTTTTAAGAAAAAATGAGAAAGCAGAGGATATCATTCTTTCCCAAAACATATTCATAAATAAACTCTCAGAACAAATAGATACATCCCAAAAACGTTTAGAAGAAATAGACGAAAAAGGAACATTTCAAGGTGATGATGAGATAGGTTGGTTTTTTAACGAAGTAAAAATAATTCAAAATGATCTTTCACGGTTTAAAATCGACCAATAACCAATGGCCCCTAAAAAAAGAAGAAAAAAGAGTAAAAACTACTTTACTCAAGAGACAGAGGACTATATAGTAAAATATAATAGTCTAGATTCTATAGAAGATGAAGAGTTAAGAAGTAAGATATATGAAAGACATATACACTATCCTTTTTTTAAACTCACTCAAAACATAATTCACACTTTTAAGTTTTACCATACGGAAGTAGAAAATTTAGAACATCTACAACATGAGATAATTACTTTTTTATTATCTAAAATACATTTATTTGACCCAACAAGAGGAGCAAAAGCATATTCTTACTTTGGTACTATAGTAAAACGTTGGTTGATTTTATATAATACTAAAAATTATAAAAAAAAGATTAATAAAGTAGGGGTTGACGAATTATCTAAAGAGGGCTCATCTCATATATATAGTATAGGGGATGATAGAATTAAAAGTGATTTAGATAAGTATGTAGATATTTTTGTAGCCCATGTATCAGAAAATATATTTGAATTATTCCCAAAGAAAAACGATGCTCAAATAGCTGATGCAATTTTAGAATTATTCCGTAAAAGAGAAGATTTAGAGGTATTTAATAAAAAAGCACTTTACATTTATATAAGAGAAATGGTAGATGTAAAAACACCAAAAATTACTAAAATAGCCGATAAACTCCATGATATATTTAAATCTCAGTACATATTTTATTTAGAGAACGGCTATACTAGATTCTAACCCCTCTCTATATCAATATTTATAACCAAAATATTATGGGAGCACTAGACAATGTAGTATTCGGAAAGAAAAAATTCTCGGATATCCTTAATGAAATTTATGATAACCAAAAAAGAAAGGAAAAACAAATTTCTGGTTTAATCTCTGAACTCAAGCCACTTATAAATGATATAGGTGATGCCACTTTAATCGTTCCACTTATTAAAGAATATATGGAAATTGGCGTTCGTAACGATGAACAATTAATTAAAATGGCAACTATAATACAGCGTGCGCTTAATAATAGTTCAAGCGATGATTCATTGGGGATTACAGATGAAGAAAAAGCTGAACTAATGGCTGAATTAGATAAGCTTAACGAAAATTTCGAAGAAAAAAAAGATGAGTAAAAGAGGTTTTACAGCATTAAATGATAATTTAAACTCTACTCCAAAACTAAATAATTTAGATACAGGTGGGTTAGTATCTAGTGTCCGTGTTGTTGATATCATATTAGATAACCAACACCCTAAATTTAATGATTATGGGGGGTGGAATGGTATTGGTACTATTGAATGTGAAAAAGTAGATATAAACCAATTCGAAAAAAAAGAATTAACTATTGCTACTCCTTTATTACCTTATTTAAAAAATTATCCGTTAGTAAATGAAATAGTACTTTTATTTTGTTTACCTAGTAGAAATTTAGATGCCGGAAGCAAACAACCTAATTATTATTATTTAAACCCTATTAATCTTTGGAATCACCCCCACCATAACGCGTATCCTAGTAATATTAGATCAAATGAAATTCCAGTTTCACAACAAAAAGATTACCAATTAATTGAAGCAGGATCAGTTAGAAGAGTAACTGATGAATCCACAGAAATAAATTTAAATTCTCCTAATGCCAATGCTGGAAGTAATGGAGGTACCTTTATAGAAGAGTTAAATATTCATCCTTTATTACCATTTTCAGGAGATAATATATTTGAAGGTAGATTTGGGAATTCAATACGTTTAGGAAGTACTTCAAATACTTCTAATATTTTATATCAAAATAATTGGTCTAGTTTTGGTAATAATGGTAATCCTATTACTATTTTAAGAAATGGTCAAGACCCAAATAATACAGATGAGGGGTGGATCCCTACAATTGAAGACATAAATAAAGATTTATCTTCTATATATTTAACTTCAAATCAAAAAATACCATTAATTTCTAACTTTAGATCATACCCTGCTATAACTGGGGTACAACCTGATACTTTAGGTAATTATAATAAACCTCAAATAATCCTTAACTCAGGCCGTTTAGTTTTTAATACTAATTTAGATAGTATTTTAATAAATTCTCAAGAACATATAGCTTTATCTGCTATAAATGATGTAGGATTATTTTCTAGAAAGGGTAATATTAATATTAGAGGAAATAATGTAAAATTAGGGGGGGTTAATGCTGTTGAATCCTTAATTTTAGGTAATACTTTTTTAACTCAATTTGAAGCTTTATTAGATGCTATGCGATTTTTAGCAGATGCTATAACAGAAGAACCTAACTTAGCAGTTAGTGCTCCTATGGCTGATAATTTAAAGCTAATTATAGATGGGTTTAAAGGTCAAATGGGGATAATGTTATCTAAAAATGTTCAAACTACATAAACATGGCTACAGAACAGATAATATTACAATTAGCAGAAAAGTTCCTCCAAACTAGTAAAGGTAAAAAAATACTAGGCCAAGAATTACCTACTCAAGAAGTAAATAAACAAATTCAAGAAATTGCTCAAAAAGCAGAACTAACAGAATCTGAATTAATGAGTTTAGGGTATGTAACTGCAGCCCAACAAGGAATAGAACAAGCTAATCAACTACAACAAACATTTGATTTACCAAGTGAAGAATTAAAAACTATAGGTTTACAATATGCTAGAAATTATGGTTTAGATATTAATAGCTTAAGTGAAGAAGAATTAATTAATTATGGTAGAGAACAATTTATAGCATTCGCTACCGACCAAACTAATAGTATAGATTTTGCAAATATAGATCTACCCAGTCTCAATAACATAAGTTTACAATTTCCAGATTTAAATTTAGATTTTGGAAGTGGCTTAACCCCAGAGGAAAGAAGAGCTAGAAGAGATAGGAGAAGACAAAGACGTAGAGATAGAAGAGATGCTCGTAGAGAAGCTATAGAAAGAGCAAAAGCAGAAATACGAGCTTTAATAAGAAAACAACGGCAAGATTATACTCCTACTTTAAGAACTTTTATTATAAGTGGGAAAGTTTATGGTGAATCAAAAGAAATTTTTGATAAATGGAAAGAAATTGATAATAACCAAACATTATCCGAATCTGAAAAAAGAAAAAGGAAATTAGACGTAACTACAAGTGAAACTGATGGTTCATTTGGAGGAGTTAAAATAAGTGCTGTATATTTACAAGCAGGAGATGAATCTCCTTCAGTAGATGAACAAATAAATAATCTTTTAAATGTTCAATCTCCTGACCCAGATTATGATTTTTCTAACGCTCAAATATCAGATGTAACCCCTAAAGTTCCAGATGTTAAAGAAATCAATCCTTTAGATACAGTTGAAGGAGTGGAATATATTCCTTATCCAAATAGTTTAATTTTACCTCCTGAACGTAGCGATGGATCTAAATTTACTGATATAAGTTTATATTCTTTAAAACTTGAAAATTTAACAGCTGAAGAAATCCAAGCTTTAACACCTGCAGAAAGAAGAGAATTTAGAAGAGCTGAAAATCAAGAATTAAGACAGGCTAGATTAGAAGAAAGAGAAGAATTAAAAAGATTAAATTTTGAAGCTACTACTAATCCTGTAGATGGAAGTTTTGATATTAGCATTAGAATCCCAGTTTTACCCATAAATAATAAAGCTTTATTAAATTTATATTTAGTATATACTAAACCTGGTTATGTACCTAAATATCAACCTATTTTAAATAGAGATAGAACCGTAAAAAGTGATTTAACCACGGTTCAAATAAAATCAATTGATGTAGAAGTAGAAAGAGTAAAACTACAATTTCAAAATTCTTCAAATGATATTTTAAATAAAGCAAAAACCTTAGGTTTAAGTTGGGTTGAAATTGCTTTAGTACAAAGAAGAAAAAGTATTTTAAGAATAACAAATGTTATAAAAGGTACTTTATTTCCCTTACTCTTAGGGTTATTAATTGAATTTGGTATAACTTCATTAACTCAAAGACGCCAAAAAACCTGTCCTTCTACTGATAGACTAAAATCTGTAGTTCAAAGAAGAAATAGAGTAGTTAGGCAATTAAATACTATATATAAAAGCATAGCAGCAAATACTGCTATAGCAGCAGCCGCTTTTGCATTAGCATCAGCATTAAAATCAGGTAGAATAACAATTCAAGGTTTACCAATCCCACAAGCACTTGGTGTACCCCCAGCTAAAGATTTTGGTGGTTTAATTTCTGCCCAACCTACATCATTTCAAAGTAAATTAGAAAATATAATTACTTTATTAAGAACATTAGAAGAAGAAAATAAAGAATTAAATCGTGAATTGTTGGTAGCATTACTATTTGCAGTAGCAAGTACTATTGCAATTATAGCTTTATTAAAAGCAATAGATGGATTAACTGAAGAATGTTCTCCAAATACAGAAGTAACATTTGATGAATTATCTAAAGAATTACTAAGCTTAACAGAAGAACAAACAGAAGAAGGAGAACCCCCAATAGAAAGTTTAAATGGGTTTTTCTTTTCCGTAGAAACTGAGAAAAATAGTGTTGGGGATTTAAAAAGAAGATTTGCAGTAGCTAAAAATAAAAGAGGAATAACTCTATTAAAAGGTGATCCATCATTTAGTGCAGTTGATCAAGTATTAATAGATGAACTAGTATTTTACATACAACAAAATAATTTAAAAGCTAATTAATTTAATATTTATAATAAATCATTATATATGAAATTGAGTCAATTAAAAACAATCGTTAAAGAAGCAGTAAAAGAAGCAATTCAAGAGGAAATGAAAGATATCCTTTTAGAAGCAGTACGCTCCCCTAAACAAGTAGTTTCAGAATATAAACCTACAAATTCTACTGTAGGTACTCCTTCTCCTACTAACCCAGTAGCAACAAAAACCAGAGAAGAAATTAGAGAAAACTATATGAATGTTTTAAATAGCATGAAACCAGGAGCAAATGGTACTTTAAGTGCTAATACTAATAGTATGCCTTTACAAATGAATGGTCCTGTAGATACTACAAGCCCAAATGGCAAATTACCTGAAGGAGATGTACCTATGGATATGATAATGGGATTAATGAATAAATAATAGTTAAATGGCATTTGGTGCAAGAAGAGTATTTCCGGTTGATTTAAATCTAAGAAGAGCAGTAGGAATAGACCTACCTCTTAATGGTGATGCTGTTTTTGACCAAAATTATACAACAAAAGATGCCATAAAAAGTAATTTAGTTAATTATTTATTAACAAACCCAGGAGAAAGACCTGCAAACCCATTATTTGGAGCGGGGTTAAGACAATTTATTTTTACTTCTATAGCAGATGATAATTTAGATTACATAAGAGAAGATTTACAAGATAAAATTAATAACCAATTTAATAATATAAGATTACTTGATATAAACATAAATGAAGATCCTGATAATAGTACAATAATAGTACAAATATATTACTCAGTTCCTAATACTAATATTAATGATAATCTAATATTAAATTTTTCATAAGCAATGGCAGTTCAAAGAAATATATCATACATTAATAAAGATTTTGCGGATTACAGATCGCAACTTATTAATTTTTCTCAAACGTATTTTCCAAATACCTATTCTGATTTTGATAATACTTCAGTTGGAATGATGTTTATAGAACAAGCATCTTATGTTGGTGATGTTCTTTCCTTTTATTTAGACAATCAGGTTCAAGAAACATTTTTACAATATGCTAGACAAAATAACAATATATTTGAGTTAGCGTATATGTTTGGGTATAAACCAAAAATAACAGGTTTAGCTACTGTAGATATAGATTTTTATCAATTAGTTCCCTCTAAAGTTCAAGGATCCTCCACAATACCAGATTATGATTATGCTTTATTTGTAGGAAGTAACACTTCAGTTTCCACAAGATTAGGAGGAAATTATATAATAGAAGATTCAGTTGATTTTTCAGTTTCAGGATCGGGGGACCCAACTAATGTGTCAATAGCACAAATATCAGCTGGGGAACCTACTTATTATCTTTTAAAAAAAACACGTAAAGCAACTTCAGGGACTATAAGTTCAACTACTTTTGCATTTGGAGATTTTCAAGAATTTCCTACTGTTGATTTAGTAGATAATAATATTTCCCATATTATAGATGTATTTGATTCTGATGGAAATGAATATTTTGAAGTTGATTACTTAGCCCAAGAGTTAGTATTTGATAGTCTTAAAAATACAAATACTAATGATCCAAATAATTATCAAAATAGTGGAGATGCTCCTTATATTTTAAAAACTAAACAAGTTCAAAATAGATTTGCAACACGTTTTAAAAACCCAACTACTTTACAAATTCAATTTGGAGCAGGAAACCCTGCAGATACAACAGAAGAAATAACACCTAACCCAGATAATGTAGGTTTAGGATTACCATTTGAAAAAGATAAATTAACAACTGCATTTAGCCCAACTAATTTTATTTTTACTAATACTTATGGTACTGCTCCTACTAATACTACTTTAACAGTAAGATATTTAACAGGAGGGGGAGTAACATCAAATGTGCCCGCTAACTCATTAATAGTTCCAAATACAGATGGACTTAAATTTTTAAAATCTAACTTAAATAATACAACAGCTCAATATATATACGATTCATTTGCTACTAATAATCCATCTGCTGCTACAGGAGGACAAGATGGAGATAGTTTACTAGAAATTAGACAAAACACATTATCAAATTTTAGTACACAATTACGTAATGTTACAGCTGATGATTATTTAATTAGAGCTTTAAGCTTACCTAGTAGATATGGTGGTATAAGTAAAGCATATATTGAAAAACCACAAATACAAAATACAGATGCTGATTTAGATTTGTACATTTTAACAAAAAATGCTAATAATAATTTAATTTCTACTTCTAACACTTTAAAAAATAATTTAAAAACCTATCTTAATCAATATAGAATGATAGGAGATACAATTAGTATTAAAGATGCTTTTGTAGTTAATATAGGAGTTGAATTTGAAATTATAACTTCACCTAATTTTAATAATAATGAAGTTTTAAATAATTGTATTACATCTTTAATTAGTTATTTTAGAATAGATAATTGGCAAATTAACCAACCTATAATTTTAAGAGAAATCACTTCTATATTAGATAATGTTCCTGGAACTCAAACTATAAAAAGTGTTAAAATAAATAATAAAGTTGGAACTAATTCAGGATATTCTCAATATGCTTATGATATAGATGGAGCGACACAAAATGGTGTTATTTATCCTTCTTTAGATCCAAGTATTTTTGAAGTAAAATATCCCTCAGATGATATTAAAGGACGAATAGTAACATTATAAAAATGGCAGTATATAAAATATTTCCTATAAAAGACGCTTCTCTATATTCATTTTACCCTTATATGAATACAGGGATAGATTCTATAATTGAAACAGGGAACTTAAATTTAAATTTTGACCCAGTTCCACAAGTATTTAGATTTTTAGTAAAATTTGACCAAAGTGAAATTGAAAGTGTAATTGATGATAAAGTTAGTGGAAGTTTTTCAGCAGATTTTAAAACTTACATAGCTCAAGCACAGGGCATAGTAGAAGAAACTACCATAGAATTATACCCAGTTTCAGGTTCTTGGAATAATGGTACGGGTACGTATTTAGATTCACCTTTAACAACTAATGGTGTTAGTTGGAGAGCCAGAACTTTTTCAGGATCAGGAGGTACTAACTGGCTAACTGGGGGATATCCTACTTATGTAACGGGTTCTTATTCAGGAAGTTTTTTAGGAGGGGGGAATTGGTTTACAGGATCGGATGATCCTAATAATATAGATTTAACTCCATCTCAAACTTTTTCTCAAAGATCAAGAAAAGATTTAAAAATAAATGTAACAGATATTGTAAATATTTGGTATTCTAGTTCAAATTCAATAGGAGGTTATACTAATATAGCTAATGAAGGATTTTTAGTAAAGTGGGAAGATGCTGTTGAATTTAGTAAAGCAGATGCTACTCAACCTATAATGCAATTTTATTCTGTAGATACTAATACAATTTATCCACCTGAATTAGAAATAAAATGGGATGATCAATCTTTTGAAACTGGTAGTTTAACTGAAATCGCTACCCAAGACTTATTTGTAGCACTAGACAACAACCCAGGAGTATTTTATAGTGAAAGTGTAAATAGGTTTAGGTTAAATGTGCGTCCTGAATATCCTGTTCGTACCTTTAGAACAGCATCTGATTATACCATAAATCAATATTTAAATAGTAGTTCATTATACGCTGTACAAGATTTAGATACAAATGAATATGTTATAGATTTTGATTCTAATTATACTAAAATCTCATGTGATGAAAATGGAAATTATTTTGATATTTACATGAATGGGTTAGAACCAGAAAGATATTATAAAATATTAATTCAAACTACTATTAGTGGAAGTACTATAGTTAAAGATGATAGATATTATTTCAAAGTAGTTAATGGGTAATGGCTGAAGAAAGAAAAATAGATTTAAGAAAACAAGTATTTGGTAAATCTGAATATTTAAAAACAATAGATATTTCTTTTAGGGAACTAGGTGTAAGAACTGTAGCAGAAACTCTAGAAGATGAACCTAATATTGAAGAGTTCTTTGCCCAATATAATTCTCTTTTTTATGATATACCTGCTCAAGGTGAAACAAACTCACATCAATTCTTAGTTGAACAAAGTGGTGAATATATTAATTATAATGATCAAACAGAAGAAATTCAAGCTTTAAGAGCTGAAATAGCAAATTTAAGAAGAGAAAATTTGAATTTACAAATTAATAATATAAAAGAAGTAGCAGGAGAAGGGGTAGAAGGAGAATTAGAAGCTTTAAATAAACAAGTTGCCGAAATAAATGCACAACAGGAACAAGCTACAGCTCAAATTTCGCAAACAACAGAAATAATTGAAGAATCAACTGCTGACCAAGTTCCTGTAGGTCCTAATACTAATACAGTATATTAAAATAGAATATTCTAGTTAATATGGAAGAAGAAAACATTGAAATATACCAGTTAAACGCTGATACTTTTGAAAGAGAAGAATATAAATCTTCTGATGCTAGTTTGATGTTACAAACTAACTTAGATACTTCTTTTGATAAAGATAGGGATTATATTGAATTTTACATTTATGATGAAAATAAAAATTTAATATATCCCGAAAATGTTGTTCCTTTAACAAACTATAGTGTTAGAGAGGGAGATGTACTTTTATCTCCTTCTAGTGACTTAAAAATGTTTGGGTTTGACACAGGCAAATTCCATATACTTTATAATTTTTATAGAAAAAGATTAAACTCAGATTCTGTTTCTAAATATTATATTAAAGAAATTTCCTCAGATAGAACAGAAATTAGATTAGCTAGCAATAATATACCAAATGATTCAATAGCAGTTGGAGCTGAAACTTTTAATAGTTACAGAAATATATCTAATTATTTTGTAGATTTTTATTTAAATTTTGGTCAAAATAATGTTTTTATTGCTAATAATTTAATATTAGATACTTCAAATGCTGGTGATAATAGTTTGTTAATTAAACTTTATGAAGCATTACCTTTAGATTTTGATGTAAAAAGTCAATGCTGGATAGTAGAACAAATATCTGATCCCCAATTATATCAAGTCAACTTCCCTTTTATTCCTAGAATAGTAGATAGCTTAAATTATATCTCGGGACCAAATTTTAACTTGAATGTTAAAGATGAATTTGGGAAATCAGGACAATTATATTCATATAATACACTAATAAATTCAGATATTACTAGTTCAAATAGTCAACTTCAAAGTTTACTAGCTGAAAAACAAATTAATATCAATGTTAATTATGAAGATTTTAATGAATTTGTACATTTTAGTTCAGCTAAAACTCGTTTAGAAAATTTTTATTATAAAGTAGGATTAATTGAATCTGCTAGTAAACAAATATCTGATAATTTAGATTCTATTACTAGTGATACTTCTTTAAGTCCTGCTTTCAGTTCTAGTAAAGCAGTATATGAAGGTCAAATTAATGATATCATTAAAAATTTTGATGGATATGAATATTTTCTTTATTTCAATAGTGGTTCTTCAAAATCATATCCTAAATTAAACACTACCCCACCATATAATTTATACCCTACAGCAAGTACAGAAGTATTAAATTGGATTGGTAGCGCTGATCCTAATTCTACTTATTATGGAGGAATGGCATTATCCGCTTCAGATTATGATCAAGAAAATCAAGATTGGTTATATTGGGCTATTCCAGAATACTTAAGAACAGATCCAGAAAATGCTCGTTACGAATTATTTTTAGATATGATGGGTCAACATTATGATAATGTTTGGCTTTACACTAAAGATATTTCTAAAAAATATGATGCAGACAATAGAATAGATTATGGTGTATCAAGGGATATTGTAGCCCAAGCTATTAGAGATTTTGGTATTAAATTATACTCAAATAATTTTAACACTGATGATCTATACACAGCATTTTTAGGTTTAACTCCTTCAGGTAGTTTATTCCCTTTCCCAGAAATAACAGACACATTACCCGCAGATACTGGGTTTGAGTATGTAGATACTAAAATATCTTCTTCAAATGATGTAATATCATTAGACAGTACAAATAAGCGATTATATAAACGTATCTACCATAATATACCTTATTTACTTAAAACTAAAGGTACAATAGCTGGTTTAAGATCATTAATTACCTCTTATGGTATCCCTGATACTATTTTAAGGATAAATGAATTTGGGGGTAAAGATAAAAATGAAAATCAAAATTGGGATTATGAACAAAGAGTATTCAATTATGCTTTTCACACTTCAAATAATGCTACTAATTATGTAACATCATCTTTTAACCCTAGTAATGATTTTAATCCTGGTAGTGGAGCAGCTTCCCCAGGTACTGTTCAATTTAGATTTAAATCCGCCCCTATACCCACAGGTTCAAATAACCAACCATCCCCAGATATTAGAGATAATCAACTTTTATGGTTAAGTGATAGATCTTATGATGCCTCTTTTAGCACATTAGGGACGGCTGTGGTTTTAGAATATACTGGATCAGGGTTTACAACAGGTTCTTATTCAGGGTCTATAGCTAGTCCTTATGATACATGGGGTACTTTAAAATTTTATCCAGATTTATCTTATAATTCTGATGTAACCTGTAGTGTATTTGCTCCTTTCTTTAATGGAGACTGGTGGTCAGTACAACTTACTTATACTGGAAGTGGAATAGGTGGAGCTAGTTCAACTGTTTCAGCATCTTTATTTGCTGCTAATAAAATTGATGGTAAAGTTGGATTTAGTGGATCAGAATTAAAACTTGCTTTAGATAGTAGATCATATTTAAGATCAAATTTTGCTGCTTTAAATTATCCATCAAATAGAACCATTAATAGTACAGTATACCAACCTTTTTCTGGGTCATTCCAAGAATATAGAATGTTTGCTCCAAATGTTGTTATTAGCGAAAGTAAATTCTTTGATTATACCTTAAACCCATATTCAAACGAGGGCAACACAGTTAATAGCACACCAGATGAATTGATGTTTAGAGCTGCCTTAGGTAGTCAATTAAGTAAAGACAGTACTATTCTTGGTATACCTACTAATATAGCACCAACATCTATTCACCCTAGAGTAACAGGATCAGCAGTACAAATTACACAATCATTCAGTAATGGTACTAGTGATTATTTTACTTCACTCCCAAGTTTAAAATTTGAAAGCCTATATGTAGAAAATAAAGAATCTATATACCAAGATCAAGTTATAGCTGGTATTAAAAATAGAATAACAGATAAAATTCAAGTTGGTAGCGCTATAATCCCTGAAAGACCATCAGGATCTAATTCTTCTGTAACAGCTTTATCTGCACTAAGACCTATACAACAATCAGCTTTAGCAAGTGCTAGTTATAGCCCTAGTGTAGATTATTTAGAAGTAGCTTTTTCACCCCAAGATCAAATAAACGACGATATAAATGCTCAAATAGGATATTTTAATTTAGGGGATTATATAGGAGATCCAAGACAAATATCTTCTTCAGCAAGAAGTTATCCTGATTTAGATGCCTTAAGAGATGAGTACTTTGAAAAATATATTAAAAATTACGATGTTTTAGATTTTGTAAGGTTAATTAAATTCTTTGATAACTCATTATTCAAAATGATCAAAGATTTTACTCCTGCAAGAACAAGTTTATCTTCGGGTGTAGTTGTAAAACAACATATCTTAGAAAGAAACAGACAAAGACCAGCTCAAACATCTTGGTCTAACGAAACTTATAGTGGTTCAATTAGACCACAATCTAGAAATTATAATACAGGTTCAAGTGATTATAGTCAATATGAATATACTAGTGGTTCTGCTATTTATAGGTTTAGTGGAGGAACAGGAGGTTCATTTGAAAGATATAATGGATTATTCACATCCCCATCAGCATCAGCTTATGGATTATCTAATAGATTTAATTTAACTCAAAGCTTTAGCGAATCTATAGTAGGATCAGTTGCCAACCAGATTAACAACAATGGATCTTTTGTAGGATATAGAGATGTAATAATTTATAATCAAGAAGAATTTTATGATGGTGAATTTAGTGGTTCTAGTATAAATTTACCTTATATATATAAAAACCCTACTTGTGAAAATTATTTAAAAGTATCTGATAAACCCATTTTCTTTAATCCTATTGTATTTAGTTTAAATGAAAATAATACTCAAGGTACTACCCTTGAAGAAGAAATAGTCTCACCTCCAAACTCACCAGTTTCAGGAGATGCTTGGATTATTTCCCAACAATTCCAAACTGGACCTGTAAGATCTAAAGTAAAATATATTAGATTATCTAACATAGATATAAATGGAGTATTTATAGGAGATTATCTTGATGATTCAGATACAATACAATGGATAACACCAGATGCATCTACTGCAGACGGAACAGGTACCGCAGAGTATAAAATTGATGGTGTTACAACATTTGCTGGCAGTACATTATTAAGAATTAATCAAAATGAAGGGGATAATATAGTCCAAATTGTAAATGCTATTGAATATTATCCTATTACTTCTTCAATTAATGGTGGATCAGAAAATTGGAGTTTAAATGCTAGAGGAAATTTTAGTACAGATAATGATTTATCTCAATCTGCAGATAACTTACAACAAGGAAATTTTACCAATGATGCGGCTTTAACCCAAACCCAATATTTTTGGCATTATAATGGTAATATAGATGATGTACAAGAATTTTTCAATACAGGATCATCAACAGTTCCTTTAGCAGATATCCTTACAGATTCAACTAAATATCCATTTGGTTCATATAACCCTAAAAGAACATCAAATATACCTTGGTTTTTCTCTTGTTCATTTGCCTATAGTGCATCTGATTTAGGTAGTGGAACATCGATTACTGCTAGTGGACTATACCATTCAGCTTCACATTATTCGGGTGTTGGGTTAACAGATCAAAACTTTACTTTTGATTCATTAACTGGTGTTGAAAGTGGTAGATTTGTTCCTTCTCCTCAAATTACATCATTAAACCCAAATGTTTGGTATAGTACATATAATAATTTAATACCTGGAGATTCAAGTTCAGCAGATTATACTGTTGATAATAGAGCAGGTCATCCAAGAGTTAAAATTGCAGGTACTGCTTCATTAGATTTTTATTTTCCAAGTTTAACAATAGGAGGAACAAAACGTACTTTAACCCCTAATCCACCACAATTTACAGCACTTTCGGGAAGTAGTTTAGAGACTAACTCTAATTTTAGTATGACTTTTGATGCTCGTACTGATTGGAGTACAGATCCAATAGCTGGAGGTGCCTTTTTTAGTGATGGTGAAGCTTATGATGGTGGGTTGCAAGTAGAATGGCAAGGTCTTTTGGCTTATGCATCATTCAATGGATATCCTAATGCATCTGAAGTTACTTCGGTAAGTTTAATAATTGATGAGTTATTTATAACTGCTTCAGTACAAAATTACACTGCTTCTATAAGGTCAAGAAATAGACAAAATTTAGGACCTAATGAATCAGCTTATAAAACTAGGGTGCTTGGTTCTTCTACATATGCCAATGCAAACCATGAAGTTGATCTTAGTGGTGTAAGTGTTGGAATAAGTACAATACCTTTTGGTACAACTAATCCTAATAATATCATTTCTGCATTTAGAGTTGAATTTGAAACCCCAGAAGAAAATTTTAAATATTATATAACTGATTTTAGTGGTTATTATACAATCAATTTTTCTCAAACTGGTGGTTCACCAAATGTTTCAGGCTTTAGAATCCCAAAAACATCAGGAAATTCTTTTTCAACAACGGCATACCATGGTTCTTATATCTTTCCACAAAAATTTACAGCTTCATTTGAAGATTTAGGGGATGAATATCCTCAAGTAGATATAGTAGCTAGATTAATGAGAACAGGATCTGGTATCCCAAAAGGAGGATACCAAATTACACAATCTGTAGTTTTAACTAATACAGAAATATTTGGAGGAAAAACATTTGAATTTAAAAACCCTATTACTGAAGTATCATACTCCCCAATTTTAAATATATTCCACCCTGAACCTAATGATGGGATTATAAAAAATTCTTCTAGTATTAATAATGAAAACGATATTTACTTTATTGAATATTCAATGAGTAGATACGATGATAGAGGGGTTGGTTTAAATAGAATATTTGACGTTGAGTTTTTAGAAAACGGAGATACAGGATCTAAAATTTTATTTGAACAAAGAGCAGAAGATACAACCATTAATGAATATGACTTTACAGGATCATTGTTATTAGCTCATGGAAATGCATCTACTCCTACTTCACTAGGAACAGTTAATACTCTAGGTACTTTTATAATCCCTGAAAGTGAATCAGTAGATAGGGTAACAATAACAGGATCTTTTCAATATCCATTTAGATATGATGATGCTTTTAGAATGGGAATTAGTGTAAGTAAAAGTTTTGGAGCCGGATTAAATATACAAGAATATACAATGAGTATATTTCCAAGTTCTTCAATTTATGCTGAATTAGATGATCCTGCTGCTTATGGTTACTATAAACTTCCAACTTCAAGCGGGTTTATTATTCCATCATATTTTGGAGAAAATGTACTACCATTTAATTTAGCTTTAGATTGTCAACCTTTACTAAACAATTACAACGATATTAGACCAAGTACATTCTTAATGGATGTAGATTACAACAATGTAACAGGATCTATACTCCCTGTAAACCAGGAACAAATATTAGCAAATACTGCAACTAGAGCAACAGTACCAGACTCTAATTATACTATACTTCGTTCTACTAATCCTAGATATAATGGTAGTAAATCTACTAGTCAAAGGTATAATATATGGGGTCCAAATGATGAAGGAACATTTGGTCAACTTCCAACTATAGATTTGAAAAAAGCTTATTTTTCATATTTTAATGAAATTGAAGATCCATATCCTAATATTAACGATAAGATTAAATTAAATGTAAGATATTTAATTGATGAAGAAGGAAATGCTTTACCACCTGCATTAGAAGGTACTAGTAGAACTATATTTGAACGAGTATATCCTATAAAAGGAGGAAGTAGAGTAGCTGTAGAAACCTCAGATAAAGTGTTAAAAGAATTAAATTCACCTTATGAAGTAGGCAATATAGGTAATTATTATACTCCTATAATGTATACTCAAACATCCTCTAGGGGGTATGCAAGTGAAATTCCATTAACAGGATCAGGACGTATTTCAAGATATGATAATGATGATGGTAGTGGGTTTGATGCTTTTTCTTTTACAGCTTTAGGTGAAGCAACAACAGCTCCCCCATCATCAGTTAGAGAATTTAATTACATTATTTCCCCTACAGAAGAGGTTGCAGTAAAAGATTATGCTACTGTAACTAATCCTTACTCTAGCGGTACCATAAATTATAATGGAACAGTACAGACAGATGGGGAAGTATTGAAAAATGACCAAATTTTAAGTTTAGAAACACAATTTGTTACTAGTTACATTTATGATACATCTGGTACTACTAATGAAGTACAAGTTGTATTAAAAATGGTTAGTGGAAGTACTAATTTACCGTTTGAAGTTACAAGGGTTAATATGTCTGTTTTAAAATCAAATGGAAAAGTATATAACTTAGGTAATGTAATG
>Ga0070751_1000742_pt1 | contig 19790 bp, 22 predicted proteins | sample VirMetDEL_Aug_28_FD_78514 | JGI IMG/M metagenome (GOLD analysis project Ga0070751, IMG submission 78514) | Aqueous microbial communities from the Delaware River and Bay under freshwater to marine salinity gradient to study organic matter... | ecosystem: Environmental > Aquatic > Marine > Coastal...
ATTTGTGCCTGTAATTTGACTTAGTTTTGCCGCAACATCCCTGTCTAGCATATTTTGATTATCATTGATAAATTTGATTTCATTTTCTGTCCATTTCTTGTATTTTTTCATAAATCACCATTTTTCCTTTGCTTAGTGTAAAAATTAACTATAATGTTATTGTATAGGGATTTTTTTTTACAGCAAGGTATTGTCATGATTAATTATGAGCATAATGAAATTTTTTTGGAATCTATATTAAATGTTAAAGCTTCAGAAGATTTAGACATTGAAAAAGACATGAAGCAAGAAGATCCAAAAGATAAGACTATAGCGGAATTTTTACAAGATGAAGAAAAAAAACAAAAATAATATTTTTAAAGAAAAAAACATTACTGAAGAAGAATTTTTAGACGCTGTTGATAAAATTAGCAAAAAGCTTATATATAAGTTTAAATTTGGTTACCATGAAATAGAAGACATGAAACAGCAGGCCACAATATTTGCTTTGCAAGGCTTAAAAAATTATGACAGTAGTAGACCTTTAGAAAACTTTTTATGGACTCATGTTAGGAATAGATTATTTAACTTTAAAAGAGATAATTATTATCGCCCAGATAATGTCTGTATTGGATGTAAATATTATGATCCAGATATGAAAAAAAGCAGCAATCAATGTGCTAAATTTTCTGACAAAAATGAGTGTGAAATATATTCATCATCTCTTAATAGAAATACTATTAGAAAAAATTTGATGAAACCAAACCATATTGATACAGAACACAATAACATACGACCAACAAATAATATATCTAATATTATAACAAATGAAGAAATATTACAAATAATAGAAGATAATATAGATACAAAATTCCGAATGTCATATCTAAAACTAAAAGGTGGAGATAAGATATTAAGATCTGAACTTATTAAGTTACAAAATCACATCTACGGTATACTGGAAAAATTTAACTTAGATAAGGACAATTTCAATGGCTAAAAAACGAGGTCAATTGAGTTTAGACGAAGAAAAATATATAACAGAAAATTGTAAAAAATTAACTATAGAACAAATAGCTGAGCATCTTAATAGAAACCCACCACCAATTAAAAAATACATTATTCAAAATAGACTTTTAGAAGATGATTCTGTAATTACAGATGAAGAAATTTTAAAAAATAAATTACATAGCAAAACATTTTGGCCAGAGATCAAACGACAATTTGATGAAGATACAGGAGAATTAGAGTATTTTGAAAATATTTGGATAAATCTTGTCAGACAATTTAGAGAGGATGTGCTTCCTGCTGAAGAGTTACAAATTAAGCAATTTATAACTATAGATATTCTAATTAATAGAAGTATGAAAGAAAGAAAAAGACACATAGCAGAAACTGAAAAATTACAAAAATTAGTAGACAGTGAATATGATAAACCAGAAGAACAACGAGATATTCCTAAACTAACAAATCTAGAGACTCAATTAAGTTTCGCTAGAAATAGTATAGCAAATTATACCAATGAATATACAAAATTATTAGGAGAACAACAAAAAATTAGTAAAGACCTAAAAGCCACCAGAGAACAGAGAATTAAAAGAATAGAAGATGGCAAAAGTAGTTGGGTAGGTTTAATACGCATGTTAGAAGACGAAGAGATAAGAGAAAAAGAAGGAAGAGAGATGGAAATACTAAAACTAGCAGCACAAAAATCCAAACAAAAACTGCAAGAATATCATGAATACCAAGACCAAACAGTGGATAGGCCTCTATTAACACCAGAAAGCGTTCTATTAGACAATAATTAAAATATATCAATAAATAGTACCATATTTAAATCGCCCACAGTTCAAATGAAAATTTGACTGCTTTCCTATCTGCATAATAATTACCATGTATAGAAATTTTAAAGATCCACAATATGCAGCATGGCGTAAAAACGTTTACAAAAGAGACAAATTTAAATGTCAGTGGCCAAATTGTAACTTAAAAAAGAAACTCAATGCTCATCATATAAAAAATTGGGCTGATTTTCCTGGACTGAGATTTGTTGTAGACAATGGTATAACTTTGTGTAAATATCATCATGATTTAATAAAAGGACAAGAAGAATCGTATGCGTCTACATTTATGAGAATATTATCTAATAATAAACATGCCCAATAATTTTACTATTATCGTTGACACAAGAGAACAGCAACCTTGGCATTTTTCTGAATTCGCCACTGCAAAAAGAAAATTAGACACTGGCGATTATAGCATAGAAGGTTTTGAGGATATTCTTTGCATAGAAAGAAAGAAGAGTATCGCAGAAATAGCTAATAATATAACTGAAAAAAGATTCAAAAATTTTATAGCAAGAATGAGCCAATATAAACATGCCTATATGCTTATTGAATGTAATTATGACCAAATGATGCACTATCCAATTGGTTCAGATATTCCAAAAAAAACTTGGAGTAAAATTAAGATTTCTCCATTATTCATATTGAAATATTTGACAGAAATTAGTATACTTCATAATATACATGTAATGTTCTGCGGTTCCGCTTCTTGGGCAGAAAAAACGGCTTTATCTATAATGAAAAGAGTTTACGAAATTCATGGTAAAAAATAGCAAAATAAAGTTTGATGATGCTTGGCTAGGATTAGGAGACTTATCCACTCTAGAAATTAAAAATAATCCTATGATTAATAGGATTAAGCAAGATATAGAAAATCCAGATAGACACCTGCTAAAAATTATCAGAGATCCCGAATATTTCGGAATCACTTGTAAGTTACTATTCGATATAGAATTGCATCCTATGCAAATTGTTTTATTGCAAGAATTTTGGTATAGACCATTTCCTATGTATATAGCTAGTCGTGGTTGGGGTAAGTCTTTTCTTTTAGCTTTATATTCTATACTGCGTTGCGTATTTAATCCAGGAACTAAAATAGTTATTGTTGGTTCTGCATTTAGACAGAGTAAAATCATTTTTGAATATATGGAAAATATATGGAGAACTAGTTCAATATTGAGAAGTATTTTTAATGGAAATAGTGATGGTCCTAGACGCGATGTTGACAGATGTACTATAAGATTAGGTGACAGTTGGGCTGTTGCTATTCCTATGGGTGATGGTAGTAAAATTAGAGGATTAAGAGCTCATATTATTATAGCAGACGAATTTGCTTCCATTAGTCCAGATATTTATGAAACTGTTGTTGCTGGCTTCGCAGCCGTTTCTGCTAATCCAATAGAAAATGTTAAAGAAGAAGCTAAAAAACAGGCCATGAAAGAGGCTGGCCTATGGAATGAAGAACTAGAAAGTTTAGAATATAAGATGGGAAATCAAGCCATAATTTCTGGAACAGCTGATTATTCATTTAAACATTTTGCCTCGTACTGGAGAAGATACAAGTCTATAATTGAGAGTCGTGGTGAAAAATATAAATTAGAACAAATATTTAATGGTGAAGTTCCATCTAATTTCAATTGGAAAGATTATAGTATTATTAGAATACCATACGAATTAATTCCTGTTGGCTTTATGGATGATAAACAAGTTGCTAGAGCTAAAGCTACTATTCATTCTGGCATATACAATATGGAATATGCTGCTTGTTTTACTTCGGACAGCGATGGTTTCTTCAAAAGAAGCTTAATTGAAAGTTGTGTTGTTGGAGATGATAAAGAAATAATTTCGCCTAATTCTGGGAAAATTGTTTTTGATGCAACGATTAGAGGAGACAGTACAAAACAATATGTTTACGGTATCGATCCTGCTTCAGAAAAAGATAATTTTAGTATAACAGTTCTTGAAGTGCATCCCGATCATAATAGAATAGTTTATTGCTGGACTACAAATAGAACTAATTTTAAAGAACGACAAAAAACAGGATTAATACAAGACCATGATTTTTATGCTTTTTGTTGTCGTAAGATTAGAAGCTTGATGGAATCTTTTCCACCAATTCGTATCGGCATAGATGCTCAGGGTGGAGGTGTGGCAATAGAAGAAGCTTTACACGATCCAGAAAAGTTAAAAAATAATGAAAAATTAATTTGGCCAGTTATAGACTATGATAAGTCTAAAGATACAGACGCCCAGCCAGGACTTCATATATTAGAACTTGTACAATTTGCCAGAGCAGATTGGACTGCGCAAGCTAATCATGGATTAAGAAAAGATTTAGAAGATAAAGCACTTCTTTTCCCTAGATTTGATAGTCTTACTTTGGGTTTAGCATTAGATCAAGAAGGAAAAGATATCTTAGACGCTGATCTGAATCCATTATATGATAGTTTAAGCGAATGCATATTAGAAATAGAAGAACTTAAAAATGAATTGACAACAATAGTTATGACACAAACTAGTACAGGTGCTGGTTCTAGAGATAGATGGGACACTCCAGAAATAAAAACCGCAAATGGCAGAAAAGGACGATTGAGAAAAGATAGATATAGTTCTTTATTAATAGCCAATATGTTAGCCAGACAGATTGCTAGAACATTGTCTCCTGTAGATTATAATGTAATAGGTGGAGATGTAAGAAAAATTGTTAAAAATGATGGAGCATTGTATAAAGGGCCAGAATGGTTCACATCTGCCGCAAATGATTTATCGATATATGGAGGCATTTATAGAGAATAAAGGTGTATACTTAATAGTATTGCATTGATATCACAATTTAATTAAAATTATGACAAAAAAATATCCTAAAAGCGAATCCGAAGAAATTAGCCACTTAAGTAACGAAGAAGCTTACGTAACGTGGGGAGAAGATCTGGAAAGCAAACAAAATGCGCTCAAGACAGCGTCTGAGTCATTATCAGAGTTTAATCCAATTGAGAGAACCACCGCTAGACGTACTAGATTAGATTTTTCTAATCTGGATAGTAATGTCAGTGGTCGTCCTGGTTTGACCAGAATGGATTATGATGCTTTTCGACCAGAAGAAGCAGTACCAACAAAAATTAAAGCTATTATTAAGCATGCTGATAGAATATATCAGAAAGTTGGATTAGTTAAAAATGTTATAGATCTTATGGGTGATTTCGCTTGTCAAGGGATAAGAATAGTTCATCAAAATAAAAGAATAGAAAGATTTTATAAAGCATGGTTTAAAAAAGTTAGTGGCAAAGACAGAAGCGAAAGATTTCTCAATAATTTATATAGAACTGGAAATATTGTTATCAATAGACAAACAGCTAAATTAAATAAAAAAGCTATTGATAAAATGTATAAAGTAACAGCTAAAGATTTTGATATTAAAGATATAGATGATGATATAGACTTGTCAAGAAAAGAAGTTCCATGGAGATATACTTTTATAGATCCTGTTTATGTAGATGTTTTAGGTGGGTCATTATCTTCTTTTGTTTCTAAAAAGATATATGGTGTGACACTACCTTCAAATCTTAGAAAGATTATTAATAGTCCAAAAAATGACTCAGAATCTAAGATAGTAGATCAGTTGCCATCGGACATAATTGAAGCGGCAAAAACTAGAAAGCCATACGTGCTTAATAGTGAAAAAACTGTTGTTTTTCATTATAAAAAAGACGATTGGCAAATTTGGGCTTATCCTATGATATATGCTATTATGGATGATATAACAGTTATAGAAAAATTAAAATTAGCTGACATGTGCGCTCTTGACGGAGCCGTATCTAATATAAGAATTTTCAAGTTAGGAAACTTAGATCACAAAATAGCACCAACAAAAGCAGCGGCTTCAAAATTATCTTCTATTCTTGGTAATAATGTTGGTGGAGGAACTATGGATCTTGTTTGGGGTCCAGATATAGAATTAATTGAAAGTAATAGTAATGTGCATAATTTTCTTGGTGAAGAAAAATATAAACCACATCTTAATAGCATTTATGCTGGGTTGGGCATACCTCCAACATTAACAGGAACTTTTGGAGCAGCAGGAACAACGAATAATTTTATATCATTGAAAACCCTAACCCAAAGGTTACAGTACGGTAGGGATGTACTAATTAGTTTTTGGGAAAAAGAAATTGAACTAGTACAAAAAACTATGGGTTTTAAATATGCTGCAAAAATAGAATTTGATAGAATGGACTTAAGTAATGAAGATGCAGAAAAGGCGTTATTAATTCAGTTAGCTGATAGAAATATTATTAGTGATGAATTGTTGCAAATGAAATTCGGTGTTGATCCTAATATGGAAAAATCTAGACTAAACCGAGAAAATAGAGACAGAGATGCTGACAGAATGGTTAAAAAATCTGGCCCGTTTCATGATGGTAATTTTGATAATAATCTCAGAAAGATAGCACTACAATTAGGCATCGCTACACCTAGTCAAGTTGGTTTAGATTTAGAACCTAATAAGCCTGGACAAAAAACAGCCATAGAAATGAAAGCAGCGGTCGGACCATCGAATAATCCAAATAGTTCTCCAACCGGCGTTCCTGGACAAGGAAGACCAAGAAATACAAAAGATTCACAACAAAGAAAAACTAAAGATTTCGCACCTCAAACAGGAGCTAGTCTATCAATTTGGGCTAATCAAACTCAGGATAAAATCAGTGATATAGTTAATCCTTTGATGTTGGAGTTTTATAATAAAAATAACCTGCGTAAACTATCTGCTAATGAATCAAAAGAATTGGATAGTTTTAAAACTAAGATATTATTCAATATATCTCCAAATGACAATATTGATGACGTTTCAGTTTCAAAAGCTATAAATAATATTAATTCTAATGAAACTAGTGTATTATTAGATAATGTTAACAAATTAATAAGTTCTATTACATATGAATTAAATAGGGCTTTAACAATTGATGAAATTAAACACATTAAATCATTTGTTTATTCAAAAACATATTCATAAAATAGAAAGCAATAAATTATGTGAAAATATTCCAACAAGAATATGATGATGGTATTGATGAGATAATACTCTCTAAAGCCAGTTTTTCGTTTGCTTCTGTTTTAGAACCTTGCAATCAGATTATTAAATCTAGTAAGCAATTTAGATCCATAGCTTCTGTTGATGATAGTGATTTGTACTATACTCAATCTATTTTAGTAACAAGCAGTTGGAATAAAAATGATGATATTTTTGATAAAAACGAAGTTTGGGCAGCTAGACATAGTCCTGAACATAAGCCTACTAATTTAGAACATGACGAATCTGTTATAATAGGCCATATAGTATCCAATTATCCGATAACAGAAGATGGAATACTAATAGATGAAAATACTCCTATAGAAAATTTGCCAAATAAATACCACATATTAACCGGTTCTGTAATATATAAATCTTATACTCAGCCAGAACTTAGAGAAAGAACAGAAAAACTGATCAGCGAAATTGAAAACGGTACAAAATATGTTAGTATGGAATGTTTTTTTAAAGGGTTTGATTACGGTTTAATAGACAAAAGTTCTAACGAGTTCAAAGTTTTATCAAGAAATAATGATACTGCTTATTTAACTAAATACCTCAAAAGCTATGGAGGTTTAGGAGAATATGATAACTATAAAATAGGCAGAGTCTTAAGAAATATAACATTTTCTGGAAAAGGATATGTTGACAAACCAGCTAATCCAGATAGTATAATATTTAGTAAAGAAGATTTTAAATTTTTAAATGCAAAAACAAAAAATAACGATTTTTCAAAATCAGGTGTAAATATTTCTCAGTCACTCGAAAATACGGAGAATAAAAAAATGAGCGAAAAAGCTGAAGAGATTACTGTTGATTGCTCAGAAGCCACCAAGGCCGCAGAAGCAGCTCAGCAAACTATAACACAAATCACAAAAGAACTATCAGATGCTAAAGCTTCTCATGAAGAGGTTTTAGATAGTATTAAATCTGAGAATACAAGATTAGCTTCTGAGTTAGAAACTTTAGCTAAAGAGAATATGGATGAAAAAGAAAAGATGAAAAAAATGGAAGAAGAAAAGAAAAAAATGGAAGCTTCTATTTTAGAACTAGAAAACAGATTAAACGAAGCCAACGAAGCAGTTGCTGCTTATATGAAAAAAGAAAAGAAAATGATGAGAAAAGCAGCTTTGGTTGAGCATGGTTTTTCTGATGAAGAATTAGAGAGTGCTATTGAAAAATTTGATAGTGTAGATGATGAAACATTTGCAGCTATGACAAATATGCTCAAAATGAAAAAAGATAAAGAAAAAATGGCTAAAAGTAATGAAGAAAAAACAGATATTACTGAAGCCTTAGAAAATGTAGAAGAAACAGAAGAAATCGTTCCTGTTGTTGCAAACCAAGAGGAAGATGATTCTGTTCAAAATACTCGTGCTGCTTTAGTTGATTTTGTTTATAACAGATTAGGCAAGAAACTCAATAAGGGAGAATAAAAATGGCTCTTAAACCAGATCGTATCGAACAATTAACCGATATTTCATTTCATATGAATGTAGTTGCTGAACGTGGTGGCGTTGTCAGCTATGTTCCTGGCTCTACTGGCGTAGGAGCATCTATGGATGATTCTAATGCTGTTGTTGAGTATGCTGCTGACGCATTTGATGCTAGACCAGCTGGTGTCCTATTAAATGATGTTGTTAATATTGACCAAACTAGACAGCATCTTAATTGGCACAAAGATGAAGTTCAGGTTGGTAGTAAAGTCACTTTGTTAAGAATTGGTCAAGTTACAACAGACCAAATTGATGGCGATCCAGTTGCTGGTGACCCAGCTTATGTTGGTCCTAATGGCACGATTTCAACAACAGGTGGTGCCAATATTGTACAAATAGGAACTTTCTTAAGTGGGAAAGATTCCGATGCTTATGCAAAAGTTTCAATTAATCTTCAATAATTAACGGAGAAATAAACATGTCAGCTAATACTTCAAGTTTTACACCAACTCCAGAACTAACTGACCTATTAGTTAAGTCTGGTTCTTTTAACAAAGAAGAAGCCTTAGGTGCTAACGCAGAATTTGCTAAAGCTCTTGAACTTCCTCTTAGACAAGGCATTTTAGATGGAAATATTTTGGATAATATTTTTGAGCCAATAGTATTAGCTCAAGGTGCAACTCCAGAATTTCCATTAGATTTCCTTTCTCCTGGTACAGAGAGAGATTTCGTAGCTTATACAATTCCTAATCATGGATATATTCCAGAGAGACATGTCGAAGGCGATTATGTCATGGTTCCAACATATGACATTGGTGCTAGTATCGACTATCTTTTAAAGTATGCTCGTGATGCTCGTTGGGATGTTGTTGGTAGAGCTATGGAAGTTATGGAAGCTCAGTTTGTTAAAAAGATGAATGATGATGGATGGCATGCTATTTTAACCGCTGGTGCAAACATCGGTGTCACAATTGCTGATGATGAAGCTAATGACGGTCAATTTAGCAAACGCTTAGTGTCACTATTAAAAACAGCTATGCGTCGTTTCGTTGGTGGTAATTCCACATCGGTTAACAGAGGCATGTTAACAGATCTATATGTTAGCCCAGAAGCTATGGAAGACATTCGCAACTGGGGCATAGACCAAGTAGACGAAATTACTCGTAGAGAAATTTATGTTGCTAATGATGGTGGTATTAATCGTATTTTTGGTGTTAATCTTCATGATAGAGATGAACTTGGTGCCGGTCAAGAGTACCAATTATATTGGGAAAATGTTCTACCTACTAATCCTTTACCAGCTGGCGATAATGAAATCGTAGTTGGTTTAGATTTACGTAAGAGAGACAGCTTCATCATGCCTGTGCGTGAACAGGTTCAAATTTTTGAAGATGACACACTTCATCGTCAAAAGAGAGCTGGATTCTACGGATGGGCAGAACAAGGCTTTGCTGTTCTAGATAATCGTAGAATTGTTATCGGCACACTATGATAACTAGATAATAATCATCAACAAATTAAGGGTAGCTTTTTGCTGCCCTTTTTTTGTATACTATTAAGGTGTATAAAAATATAGGAGACACTATATGTCGTGGAAAAGAGAAATTCCTATTATTGTTCGAACATTAATTAATGATTTGGGTCCGGACTATACTTATCCAGACAATAGAATTGTTCAAGTTTCAGTCGTTGCTGCTCAGTATGTGCAGTTTGATGTTAATTTAGATCAAAAATATACTATTAATATAGTTTCCCCAAATATAACCCCTGATCCAACAATTGATCCAAAAGATGAAATATTCATAAGTTTAACCGCACTGAAGGCTGCTTGCATAATAGATCAAAGTGCTTTTAGAACTAAAGCAGCTTTAGAAGGTATCAGAGCTGCTCTAGGACCCGCTTCATTAAGTGTTAGCAATAACAATCTATCAGGATATAAAACTCTGTTAGAGCAAGGACCATGCGCTCTGTATAGAGAACTAACAGAGCATTGGGACGTTGCTAATGCAACCGCCATCAGAGCAATCTTTAGTCCGTTCGTTGGCAATAATTTTGATCCTCAAAATCTGAATAATCCTGGTCATGATTATACTAGACTAGAAGATAACCAATTTTTTTAGGAAAATAATATGTCAGCATCACAATATGATTTTAATATAGATCAAGGCTCATCATTCAGATTATCTATAACATATACAGATAATGATGGAAATCCTATAAATTTAACAGATTTTTGTGCTAGAATTGTTTGGTTAACTGATGATAATAATACTTTTATTTTTTCTACAGAAAATATTGATCCATCTTTATATTCATTTAATATAGATCCTTTAATAGGTAAATTAGAATTACAAATACCGGCATCAGTGACCAATAGTTATGCTTTTACTAGTGCTAAATACGATTTAGAAATAGAAAGTCCAGTAGAGATATATCCTAGTGGAGGGAAACAAGTTACCAGAATACTTTTTGGAAATGTCTACATAAACAGAAGATACAGTGAAAATGAAACTTTATTAGAGTGCTAAAATGTCTGATAACATTAATATAACATCCACAACCACTACGTCCTATGTTAACGAAGTAGTAAAAAATATTGTAGCAATAGAACAGCCTTCTAATCTAATAAATATTTCCACTGGTGTTTCTACTCCAGCAATAACTGGCGATTACGTTCAAAATAATGACCCACGCTTATCAGATGATAGAAACCCTTTACCTCACTCACAAACTCATCACAAAGGATCCACAGACCCTATAACACCAGAAGACATAGGAGCACAGCCTAGTGGTGATTATGTATTGACTTCCGACCCTAGGCTATCTGATGAGAGAGATCCTAAGTCACACTCTAGAAACAAAATCAATGATTTAGAATATCTATTATTTCCAGGTTCTAATATTAATATAACATATGATAGTATTAATTTTCGACATACAATATCTAGCTTAAGTACAGTTTCTTCAGTCGATCCCAAATCTGTAGCAAAAGCATGGATTTCATTTAACGGTACCGGTGTTGTTTCAATTATAAATTCTTATAACATTGAAAGTATTATAGACAATGGTTTTGGAAACTATACAATAAATTTTCAAACCCCTATGGAAAATGCTAATTATTCTTTTTTAGCATGGAGCAGAGATTGGAATACGGATAATACAATAATCAACGGCGTCTCTGCAAGATCAAATACTTCTAAAACATCTACTTCTTTATCTATATTAAATCATAATATTATTAATGGTTTTAATTATGATAGTCCAGAAATAAATATTGTAGTATTTGGAGATTAAAATGAAAAGAATCGTATTTTTTAATAATGATAAATTATCTATAATTGTTCCAAATGTAAATATTGATTTAAATGTATTAGCAAAAAAACATGTGCCTAAAGGGCTTCGTTATAAAATATTAAATATTGACGAAATACCATCTGATAGAACTTTTAGAGAAGCTTGGGAATATAATTTTGAAAATTTTGATGGTTACGGTGAGGCCGAATTATGATAACTATAAATTTAGAAAAAGCTATTAAAATATGGCAAAATAATATTAGAATCAACAGAGTCAGAATGTTGGAAGCTTTAGACATTATGTTTTTAAAAGCTGTAGAAAAAAATGATATTTTGGAACAAAAAAAAATAGCTGATAAAAAACAAAAATTAAGAGACGCAACAGAAGATCCTAGAATATATAAAGTTTCTTCACCAGAAGAATTAAAACATATAGATCCATTATCAGAAATCGTATTATGAATAATTTTACAGGCTTAATAAATAATGAATTTAAACAGTTATTTAATAATGCTATAGATGCATTATTAGAACCTGATGCTTTAACAGTTCCATGTAAACTTGTTTTTGAGAACACAAAACTTCAGGATTGTCCAAATTGTGTTTATGATCCTATTAGTAAAAAATCTAGTAATTTCTATCAAGCCGGCGGTCCTATAAAATTTTTAGATGGCCAAATATGTCCATATTGCTCTGGTGTTGGCAGTTTGAGTTTTTCTAGTGAAGAACAAGTGTCACTTGGAATAATTAAACCTGTATTCTTTGGTTTCGACTCTATAGAATTAAATAATGTAAATTTTGTTGATGGAAAGATACAATCATTATGTTCAATTAATTTATATCCAAAAATTAAAAATGCCTCATATATTATTATTGATACAAATATAGAAAATATTACTTTAAATAGATATGTCAGAGAAAAAGATCCTATACCGGTAGGATTTGGCGACAATTCATACATCATAACAACTTGGAAAAATGTACAATAATGGCACAATTTTCTTTTACTTTTGGCCTAAAACAATCTAATGCCACCATAGAAAAAAATATACTTAAAGCATTGAAACCTGAAGTAGATCAATATTTTCGATCAGTTTTGGATAAAATCAATAGTAAACTTTCTAACATAGTTATAGAAGCTATAAAGTCGTCTCCAGAGTATTCATCATTAATTAGTGGTAATCTTAAAGCAGAATTCGGTATCCCAGATTCTGCATCAAGACTGCAATCTATATTAGATTTTTGGAAAAATATAAGTTTTAGCTATAAGAATACTAAAATAACAAATGGGGGTTTACAAGCTAAAATTGTGCTCAATATGATTAAATCTAATTATTCAGATGTTTTGGCTTTAGACGCTTCTTCATTTGTTACTGAGAAAAGGACACGGTTAAATTGGTTAGAGTGGCTATTATTATTTGGAAAAAAAACTATAGTCAAAGATTATAGTGTGGTTCTTGGTCCAAGTCCAATATCTAGAACAGGAATGGCTCTCATGAGAGGTGTAAAAAATGGTAAGTGGAGCGTTCCTGCAGAATTTTCTGGTACTAAAAATAATAATTGGATTACTAGAGCAATAGATTCTGTTGATGACAAAATTAATAACCTATTATTTGAAAGTCTTAAACCATGAGTTATGATTTTAGCAATACCGGTTTTAGCGGTGTTAAAAACATAGGTGAACATTTATTAATGTCACAAATAGAAAATAACATTAAATCTTTTTTAGATTGGGGATTTTTAAATATAGGAGGATTTATTAATGTTACTAGACCTCAAAATAATATATATGGAGTAAATCCAACTCAGTTAAAGCCAACAGAAGATCCTAATTTTAGAACTGGTCAAGTCTGGCAAACCATGAGAAAAGATTGGGTTTGGGAACAAGATGTATATTTTACTAATTGTAAATATCTTAGTGTTGAACCTAGCCCATCTCCTTCTTTGTGTCCTACATATGTGGAAGACTATGATCCTTGTCCTTCAGAACTAATAGAAACAATTTTTCCTATTTTAATTACAGGTATTTATATTAATAATACTTTCTATCCCATAGATACTATTGGTCAATATTCTTACAAGGTTGACTATATAAATAGTAGAATTATATTCGATAATGCTGTTTCCACATCACTAAATATAGAAATGGAATATTCTTATAGATGGGTACAGGTTTATAATTATGATAATGCTAAGTGGTGGCAGCAATTACAGTATGTTACAGATGCTAATGCTAAGCATTTTGATCAGATAAATAAGGGTGATTTTAGTATTTTAAGTAATAATAGAGTACAATTACCAGCAATTATTATTGAAACAATTTCTAGAGGGTTGTCAGAGCCTTGGCAATTAGGAGACAAATCACTCATTGTGAAACAAGAACTCATGTTGCATATAGTTGCAGAAAATATGGCCGATAGGAATAAAATTATAGATATTTTAAGACTACAGCAAGATAGATTTATTAAAATGTATGATACAAATTTAGTGATAAAAAATAGAGTACAGCCATTTAATATAGACGGCACACTAAATGAGAGAAGATTACAATATGACAAATTAATTAATTGTTCATCATACAATTGGCTACAATGTAGAATGATTGATATATATGCAGCAGATGTAGAATCATTTAGCCCATTTTTTTCAGAAGCTAATTTGCGCTTAACTATGGAGTTAATTTTCAGTATTCGAAATTAATTGGTGTATATAGTAACAGTATCACTATTTTCAATAAGGAGCAATCACAATGGCATTTGCTAATAATAGAGTATTTTATGCTAGTCATGCACTAAGCATCAACGACACAACAGTACAAGGCGGTCAAAGCGTATCTGTCAATACAAATTTCAACTTAGAGAATGTTTTCCAATTAGGTAGATTAGCTATTTATGATAATGTTCCGCTAGATCCAGAAGTAGAAATTACAGTAAATAAGGTACTAGACGGTCATCCAACAATATTCAATTTAGCAACTGGTGGTGGTTCTTTAGTAGGTACAGCTAATCAAAGATCAAAAGTAGAATTAGCTGTTGGTAAAGATACTGACGGTGCTATAGGAGCCACAGCTGGTACCCCAAATAGCATTGTTATGACCGGATGTTATATTTCTTCTTTAACATATACAATACCAGTCGATGGTAATTTTACAGAAGATGTTACTTTAATTGGAACAAGTAAAGAAATCACTAATCCTGGTGCTGTTGCTGCTCCAACAGGAAGTCCTCTCGGTGGTGCTAATCCTGCAGTATTGCGTAGACAAAACTATTCATCGACATCAACAGTACCTAATGAAGTCCAGGGCAAAAGACTATCCCAAGTTACTATTAGTGCTGATCTCGGTAGAGAAGCTATTTATGAATTAGGCAGGTTTGAACCTTATCATAGATTTGTTAATTTTCCATTAGAAATTACTGTTGCTTTTGATGTAATTGCTGATGATCATGATAATGTTGACATTGATGTTTCTCAGGTTGGTCAGTGTCAGAATCCCGATCTTGCAGATGAGCAGGAAATAGTTATTAGATTGTGTAATTCTGCTGGTGCCATTACTTATACCTTTAATCTAGAAGATAAATGTACACTTCAAACAGTGGCTTATAGTGGTGGTGATACTGGTGGTGGAAATGTTACAATTACTTATACATATTTAACTTACAATACATTGACTATTACTGGTTAATTTATATATCTGAACAGATTATACTCAATAAGGAAAATGAGTGGATACCGAAGCGTTATTTTATAGAATAATCAATGGATATTTTGTATGCTCTATAGAAAATAACTTCTATAAAGTTTATGCTCCAACTATAAACTTAAAACAAAAAGCATACAGTCTATACTTGTCTGTGATAGAAGATAATAAATTTGATACAGAATCTTGGATTACTCAAGATATGATTGATAATTTATTAAAAATTAACAAAATATGGAATGACGATTTACAGAAAGATTATGATTCTACTCTTAAAAATATAGAATATGCTAAAATAGATTTGTATTTAAAGTACAATAATTTAGATGCAAAAAATAAGATAAAAAAATTATTGAAAACTTTAGATAAAAAAATTAATGATTTATATAATAGAAAACATTATTTTGACTCTCTCACATTGGAATACTATAGTAATAGCTTAAAAAATCAATTTTTGGTTATGAATTCAACATACGATCAAAATGATGAAAAAGTTTTTGGAGATGATGTAAATAATGTTGACACAAAATTATTAGAATCTATATTATTTGAATTATACAGTAATCAAATTTCTATAGATGAAATAAGAACATTGGCTCACGCCGAAATATGGAAATCTTATTGGGATGCTTCTAAAGAAAATTTGTTCGGAACACCTTGTGTTAATTGGACAGATGATCAAAGAGGTTTGATAAATTATAGCAAAATGTTGGACTCTATCAGAGAACATCCAGAATGTCCCGACGAAAATATTATAAAAGACGATCAAGCTTTAGACGGTTGGATACTTTATCAAAAACAAAAGAATATAAAAGAAAAGAAAAAACAAGAAATTATTGATAAGGTAGGAGAAAAACAAACTTCGAATAGTAAAAATAAAGATTATATTAATGAAACTTTTATAATAACAGATTCGGATGAGGAAGCAAAAGAAATTTTTGAACTAAATGACATTACCACTCAAAAAGATATAATAGCTACACATGAAATAGTTAAAGAAAAAGGATCTATACCTTGGTCAGAAGCAAAACATTTTAAAAGACATATTAATGCAAAATTAAATACTTTAGGTAAATCTAAAAGGAATTAATAATGAAAGATGAATTTATTATAAAAGAAATAGAAAAAAGACTAAAAACTTTGATGATAGGAAGTATTGCTAGATTTGAAAATAGTTTTGGATATTTATGGAATCATGATGAAGAACCAGAGACAGAAAATCAAAAATTATTTTTAGAAAAGTGGGAAAATTTAAGGAATGATTTGCTGAATCATGGTAATGGTCAAATAAGAATAGCATTGGATCAATTAAGCAATTTTCTACATAATAAATCTAGGTATCGATACAATTATAATTTTTCACTAAATAATGACAACAAGAGGAGTTAGACATGTTTGAAACAATATTCAAAGCTAATGTGGACGGAAAAGAAGTAGAATTTGAAATAAAAGCAGCATCTATTAGCGATCAAAGAGAAGCTCAGAAGATATATAATCAAGCATTTTCAGATGCGGTAAAATCAGGATCTATTGTTAGAGCTAGATTGGATGACTTATTGAAAGATCAGGGACTATGGGACGATAATAAACAAATAGAATTTGTTACTATTCAGAAACAAATATCAGATAATGAAAAAATATTGTCAAAAGGCGGTATACCTCTAAAAAAGGCTAGGGGATATGCTATTAAAATTAAAAAATTGCGAGAGAAATTAAGAGAGCTTATATCTGTTAAAACGGACTTAGATACCCACACGGCAGAAGGTCAAGCAGATAATGCTAGATTTAATTACTTAGTTTCTAGTTGCGTGGTGTATAAAGATAGTAAAAAGCCTTACTTTAATAATTATGAAGATTATATAAATAGATCAACAGAATATGTGGCTATTTTGGGAGCTCAAAAATTAGCATCAATTATGTATGGTTTGGATGGTGATTTTGAAAAAAAATTACCAGAAAATAAATTTTTAATCAAATATAAATTAGTCAATGAAAATTTAGAATATGTAGACAAAAAGGGTCGGACTGTTGATGAAGACGGAAGATTAATAGATGAAAATGGCAGATACATTAATGAAGAAGGTAAATTTGTAGATATAGAAGGTAACTTATTAACAGATGATGGTGATTTATTGGTAGAGTTTGAGCCATTTTTGGATGATGATGGTAATCCTGTGGTCTTGGAAGATGTAAAAGAAAAAGAACCCGAAAAAGAAGAGAATAATGAGAAACCAGAGAATACTAATCAAGATTCAGAATCTTAATTATCGGTGTAATCTATTGCAATAGGCATATCCCCTCTATCGCGGAGGGGATATTTTTTATAGGATAACATAATGGCACAAGCATTTAATCTAACTGCTCAAATAAATTTACAAGGACCATCTAATTTAAAAGGTGTAGTTTCTAAAATTCGTAAAGAATTAGGAACTATAAAAACTAAAGTCCAAGTAGAGATAAAGCCTAATACTGCAAAAAGATTAGCAACTATTAATTCTAGACTTAAAGATTTATCAAAATCTGCTAAAACTGCAAATATTGACATTACCAAACTTAATGGTTCTTTGACCACTCTTGCTAGTGGATTTTCTAATCTTTCTAGTAGTAGTAAGAGTGTAATAAGCTCTATCAATTCTACAACAAAATCGGTATCACAAAGCAAAAAAGCTCTACAAGAGACAACTACACAAATAGAAGAATTTGGAAAACAGTCAGGTCTTGCGATAAAGCGATTTGCGGCATATTCTTCAGTAACGACAGTTATATATGGTTTAGTAAACGCAACTCGTGCAGCATTTAATGAGTTTGTTACTTTTAATAAAGAAGTTGTAAGATTGTCACAAGTGACTGGTCAATCAGTCGAAAATCTGGGAAACATTACTAATAAAATTACCGCACTATCTACAAATTTGGGTGTTGCTTCTTCTGAGCTGCTGACCGTTTCTGTTACCTTAGCTCAGGCCGGTTTGAGTGCTCAAGATACCGCTGACGCTTTGGAAGCTTTGGCTAAATCTGCTTTGGCACCTTCTTTTGACAATTTAAACAGTACAACAGAGGGCTCTATTGCTATATTCAGACAGTTTGGTATACAAGGTAGGGAATTAGAAAAAGCATTAGGTAGTATCAATGCTGTTGCTGCTAAATTTGCTGTTGAATCTGGAGATTTGATTGCTGGTATTCAAAGAACTGGTGGTGTTTTTGCTTCTTCTAGTCGTGGAGTTTCGTCAGGCACAGATGCTCTCAATGAATTTTTAGCTATTTTTACAAGTATTCGTCAAACAACTAGAGAAAGTGCTGAGACTATTGCTACGGGTCTTAGAACTATTTTTACCAGAATACAAAGAACAGATACTATAGAAAAATTACAGCAATATGGAGTAGTATTAACAGATTTAGAAGGTAAATTTGTAGGACCGTTTGAAGCTGTTAAAAGATTAAGTGATGGTCTAAGTTCTTTAGATCCTAGAGATGTTAGATTTTCTGGAATAGTAGAAGAGCTTGGTGGATTTAGACAGATAGGTAAAGTTATTCCTTTGATACAACAATTCGCAGTTGCACAAGAAGCTTTAAAAGTAGCGCAACAGGGTCAAGATAGTTTAACAAAAGACGCCATAACTGCTCAACAGAGCTTAGCTGTACAATTTGCTAAAACGCGAGCAAATTTTATAGCTTTAGTTAGGGAGATTGGAGATAGTACAACTTTTAAAGGATTAACAGATGTTACTTTTCTCATAGCTAATGGGTTGGTTGATATAACCAGGGCTTTGAAACCTTTATTACCACTATTAGTTACTTTTGGTGCTATAAAAATTGGATCTTCTTTAACTCAATTTGCTAGCGGTTTTTTAAAAGGTATTAGACCAAGCGGAGGTGGTGGAGCATCAGGTGCTGGAGGTGCGCCGGTTCCACCAACAGGTCCTAATACTTCACCAGGATCTTCTACTTCTAGTTTAGCAGCTATAAATAATAATACCGCAGCTATCAATACAATTGCACAATCTATAAAAACTCTAAATAATAGTATTCTAGCATTAAATCAAAATGTAGTAAATAATAACAGCATCTTATTGAATAGGCCTAGAACTCCTGGTTTTTCTGCTGGAGGTTTAGTTCCAGGCAAAGGAAATAGGGATACTTATTCAGCTAGATTAACTCCAGGAGAGTTTGTTTTCAGCAGACCGGCTGTAGAAGCTATAGGAGCTGACAATCTTGCCCAGATGAACCGAGGTGGATATATACAAAAATTCCCTGGTGGTTCTCCAGGAGGAGTACAACCAGGCCCAGGAAGAGGTAGCGGGGGGCCTAGAGCGTCATATTTACCACGAGGTTTTAAGATACTAAATAACGAGGAATATGCCGCTTTGTCCAAAAAGGCATACAAAGAAGCAGGAAAATATGGTGGACCTGGTTGGGACATGACACATAAGCCTCCACTGCCACGACCTTTAGCTGAGTATAATCGTAAAATTGCG
>Ga0070751_1000747_pt1 | contig 19733 bp, 25 predicted proteins | sample VirMetDEL_Aug_28_FD_78514 | JGI IMG/M metagenome (GOLD analysis project Ga0070751, IMG submission 78514) | Aqueous microbial communities from the Delaware River and Bay under freshwater to marine salinity gradient to study organic matter... | ecosystem: Environmental > Aquatic > Marine > Coastal...
AATGCAAGAACAACTAGCTAAACTAATTGAAATGTACGCTGCTGCTCGCTCAGCAAATAATTCGGATCTCGTTGCTCTTGCGGCACAGCAACTAAACGAGTTCCTCAGTAAAGTGGTCATCACTGAACTACCCCCAGCCCGACCCCCGGCACCTCCGACTGAAGAAGCACAAACTGAAGACTGATTACTGAGGGGCCTTCGGGTCCCTCTTTTTGTTTGTAGGGTAAAACTAAGTAGACTAAGCCTGTCCCATGGTTAAATCCAAACTCCGCTACTTCACTTACAAAATCACCTTCAAAGATCTACCTAAGTATTTCTATTTCGGGAGACACAAAGATGTCGGAAAACCGTATTTCGGGTCACCTGTCACTTGGAAGCACTTATGGGATCAATTCGAACCAGAGATCCAGATTCTCCAGTGGTACGAGTCTGAAGAGGAGGTCATAAAAAACGAATATGCCATCATCGAGGCCACTTGGAAAAGCCAATACTCATTAAATGAACATAATGGGGGAGGATTTAGCGAAGAAGCTCGTTGTAGGGGCGGAAAGACATCTGGATGTACCAATGTTGAAAAAAGAAAAGGAATTTTCAACCCCGAATACTCACAATCAACTAAGTTCATAGAAGATAAAAGAAAGAACGGAACAAAATCTTACGAAGAAAAGTATGGATTGTTTGATCCAAATTTCTTACAATCTGCTAAACGCAAAGAATCTAGTTCTAAAGTAGGAAAGGATAATGTTAGTATGGGACGTGGTATCTTTGACCCAGACTACTTAGGATCTGAGGAGTATAAGGAAACACGCATTAGTTCCGGGCGAAAAGCTTCAAAAATAACTAACAGTCAAAAGTGGAGGTGCTTGGAAACAGGGTTTATAACAAATCCCGGTAACCTTACTCAGTATCAAAGAGCCAGGGGTATAGACACTTCTAGACGTGAAAGAATTATTTAATCCATGCTTTTATTATGTCTTTAGGACGTCTCATACAGCCCTTTGTCTCTGTTACCTGGGGAGACCTAACCCTTTCCTCCTGGGACTATGGCGACAAAATGAAGCGCCCAGTGGTCTTCAATGTCTCTGTAGATCTCAAAGCAGGGAATGATCAGGTCAATAAAGCGAGTATAGAATTTGATCCTTCACCTATTGGGTACCGCGCATATACACAGTGCATAAGTGAGGACTACATCCAAAAACCCATCAAGATAAAGATCGGGTACGATAAAGGGACCGTTATTGAAACAGTGTTCTTTTGCCAAAATGTGGACTTTACCACTGGTAAGTCACAGCAAATCGTAGTTCATTTGGCGGGGAAACATAAGACACTGCTAACGTCACACTGGTGGAACGAGTATATCAATGATGGCGTCAAAGAAATGCCTGTCAAAGAGATATTCTCACATGTCATCAAAAAAGCTGGGATGACTTCTAAGTTCACTCCAGAAGCAGATAAAGTCTTAGCGGATCTTCCCAAGGTCACTAAAGCAGTTCTCACTAATCAAACTGCCGGAGGATTTTTGGTAGCCTCTGCTAAAAAGTATGGGCTCATTTTGGAGTATCCTACTGGGTCAGAAGAAGATAACAAAACGATTGTGGTTTCTACGCCAGCCACGAATAAAGAGCAACTCACTGTAGAAGAGCAGTCTAAACTGACAGGGAAGCTGGATGTTGGGTCTCAAAGGGCTGGGAAGAGGCTTGGGTTTATAATTGGGCCTACTCTGGTAGCAGAAATTAAGCGCTCAACTAAACCTTACGCTAGCACTCAAAAGGACGCTGACACTTCTTATCAAATTAGCGTTTCGGACACTCCTGAAAAGGCCGGGGCGATCAATGTTATTGAAAACCAAGCAACAGAACAAGCCAAACAACGTCCTTCAGGCTCTACCACTTTAGGCGAAAAGACCAACATCACTCAATGTGAAGGATTGAAGGATGACGCTCTGAAGAAGTGTAGAGCAAAAATAGAGAAAAATACTAAGAAGAAGGCGGAAAACGAATACTCCCAGTGCTCGACACAAATGATGATGGTGCCCTACATGGTGGGGATAAAACCTTATGACTTCGTCGTATTTCCCTCCCTTAAAGGTGACTTCATTGAAGATTGGGAGGTTGACTCTGTGTCGTACAAGCAAGAGGGAGGAACAGTGGTCATATCTGTTAATGGAAAAAGACCACAAGTGGGCAAAGGGAATTTGATGGATGAAGGCACGCTGAATAAGTTCAAAGAGAAAGTGAAGAGCCTAACAACACTCCTCAGCTGGCATCGATATTATTGGAACATTAAGTAATGGCTACACCTACAGGAGCTATCTCTAATACGGCACTATCTTTGGTTGGTGCTATTCAAAAACCTACTGCTTCTAACGTTGTTGGTGTTGTGACTGACGCTGTTTCCATCGCCAATAACCCGGGCGCCAATAAGTCTGCACAAAGCGCAGCACCATTGCTCACTTCTGTTGCTAACACTGTGGGAGGGGGAGCACCATTCAACTATATCAATGGGGTCAATCAAGCAGTAAGACTAGCTTCAGGATCTATGGATCCTCGGACGGCTGCAATTGCCGGATCAGTGTCTTCAGGCATCAACGCTTTGTTTGGTGCAAATGGGCTGTTCAATCCAATGTCACCATCGGGACCTCCAGGAAATAAACCAGCGGCTCTTCGCACAGACACAATGGTGGCACAAACTATGAAATCTGCCTATGGTGAAGGGCAAGATGTGGTGTTTTCCTTTGTTAGAACTGGGTCGACTTTAGAGGAGGACATTTTCAGCGGGTTTGGCGACGGGTTTGATGACTTTGGTGCTGCAATCGGAGCTGGTCAAGACCTAAACTTCAACAGTGGTGTGAATTTACCTGGAGACGATATCAATGGTGTTTGGTCTAGTGACCCAGATCCCAACCTAACGGCTCCTTTCAATACAGGATTTTCCCTATGACTGTAACTAATCTCTCACAACTCCAGTTAGAGAAATCTGCAAAAGCGGTTACGGTGGGATTGGAGTTGGCCAATGACTTCTCTCAGCCTTACACTTCCACCACTCCGCAGGCACTTACGAAAAGTGGGATCACTCTGGCCGAGTCTTTTGCCTCGTTACTTGGTGGAACAGAAATCAATTTAGACTCCGCAAGACCTATTGCTGAAGCTGTTGTAAAAGATCTTGGAGACACGAGTGTGTCTGGGGTCGGATCCATCTCTACTTCTACTATTGACTCAGCCTTCAAGTTAGCATCTCAAGGGCTGAGACTTTTCAACTCTGCTAATGTTGCTACTGCTACTGTTGCCAATGCTTCTTTCAGTAGTGGTGTGTCAAGCATCTTGGGGGCGAATAGCCTTAGTTCTAGTTTCTTTGGACTAGGGGGAAGTGCAGGTTTGACAGTGGATGACATCACTGATCCTACCACCATCCCGAGCAGTTGGATCTTCGTAACTGCACCGAGGGACATCGGGTGGGATAAGCAAGGTGGCGTGTCAACGGTGGATAACTTCGGTACGAATAGCCCTTACGTCATTTACTCTCATACCAGCATGAGGAAGCTCAGCATGGGCGATGTGCTCATTGAAGGTTTTTCTGCAGGAAAAGAAGTAGAGGACCATGTCATCAAGTTAGAGTCCATGATGAACATGGTAATGAATAGTCAGGCGGGCTATGTGTCTCCGTATGTGTGGGACCTTCGCGCTGGCGAAAAGTCATACGGTAAGTTCGTTATCGAAAGCCTCAATGTGAAAGAGGTGATGAGGAACAAGAAGGGTAGAGCGGATAGAGCCACCGCCTCTATTACACTCCAACAGGTACCCGACTTCCAAGTTAATGATGGGCGGGATCTGGCGACTCAGGCGGACTTGGCATCAGGTAAGAGCATTGTCAGTCAAAACTCCAACAACGCAGGAAGTGCAAGCAATGGGGGCATTAAAGCGACTCAAGCGAACAGCAAAGGAGGGACCAATGCTGATGCAGGAACCCCTCCAATAACAGGGGTAGATCCACAAACTGTACTGTAATCTAAAATGGCAACTGAAAGAGAGAGTTTAAGCTGATGGGTAAAACTATCTTATGAACAAACAAACATTAGTTTACATCCACTTTTACGGCCAACCGCGCTATGTGGGTGAAGGAACCCTAAAAAGAGCTATGACTTCAATTAGGGGAGGCAATACAGCTTATGGCAAATTTTCTCGTAAAAACAAACAACAACATTGCTGTAAAGTTATAGTAGGGCGCTATGACAATAAAGTCTCAGCGGTTTTACAAGAACAGGGGATGATTTCCTGGTTGGGGATGAAAATAAAAGGTGAAGGACCTTTATTGAATCTTGTGCCTTACACTGAAAGTAATGGAGTATGTGGACCTTTGCCTGAGAACGTAGAGGCGGAAAGAAGAAGGAAGATAAGTGAATTTGTTATCACTGAAGAAAGAATACAAAGGGGATTGGAAACTAGACGAAACAATGGAAAACCTTGGCATTCTGCTGAAGCTAGGAAAAACATAAGTAAGGCTCTCAAGGGTAAAGGGGTGACTGACGAAACTAAAGCAAAAATTTCAAACACACTAATGGGCCGGCCACACTCCGAAGAAACAAAAAAGAAGAGAGCCAAGTCTATAAAGGAAAGTTATAAGAATAGAAAAAATGCCAATGCTAAAAAGGTCCGAGTTGTTTTAGATAACGGAACTGAAAAGATTTTTGAATCACAAGGAGATGCTGGTGAGTTTTTCGGCGTAACAGCCCAAGGCATTGCCCGAGTGATAAGAACAGGAAAAACAAGATTAAAGATTCAATCTATTGAGATAATCTAAAATGGCTACTGAAAGAGAATTTAAGTTAATCTCGCGATTTGAAGACGGCATAAGTAAGAACCTAAAGAAAATCAATGGCGAAGTTACGAAGCTCTCTAAGTCATTTGATCAGTTCAACAAGAGACTAAAACCTGTTACCAAAGGGATGAATAAGTTCGCGGACGCTACGATGCGTGCGAACAAAGCTTTCTCTGTCCAAAGAGAGGGGTTTGAGGAAGCCACAAATGCTTCTAGGCAGTATACCACCCAGATGCGCAAGGCTTATTCTGCTGCTCATAGGATGAGCAAGGTAAAGCCTCCTAAACCCATGAGCCCACCTAGGATGCCTACCCTTATGGGAGGGGCACCGGGAGGAGGTGGTGGTGGTTCCGGGATGGCTGCTGGTGTAGCTGGGGGCGTTGCTGGGATGCAACTTGGGAACATGCTCAGTGCTGCGATCCTTCGCGGATTCTCCATGGTTTTTAGGATTCTCCAAGCTCCTTTCAACTTCATTCAAAGAGGGTTAGCTGAACGAATTGGCGACGAAATGTCCGACGTTCGAGCAGCAGGTGGTTTATTCTCTATTGCAAAGAGGATGGACAATCCTTTTGTTAAGAACTTTGCAGAAGCCGAAGCGTTAACGAAAGACACGAACAGATACCTTGCAGAATTAGCTGGGGCTCTTCCTGGAGATACCCAAGAGTACATCCAAATCTCTAAGCAGATTAGTGATGGTATCTACACAGTCATTTCTAATGACAAAGACAACGCCATTAAGCTAGCTACTGAGTTTGCAAAGGAAAGAGGGGCTGATACTGCCGCTTTAGAAAAAGGTGGCTCTGAAGCTATGAGAGCTGCAGGTAAAGAACTGGTTGGTGAGATGACAAAACTAACAGTTCTTGCCGGCTTAGGCGGAAACCAAGGAGCTTTTGGCTTACCTCAATTGACAGAGCAAATGATTGCTCGAGATGAGGTCACTCTTGGTCAATTCCAAAGATACGCCGCAATTTTCAGAGACCCCATGATTAAGGGAGCTTTGGAAAGAAACATTGAGAAAATCAATGCCTCCGGCAAGAACACAGCAGACAGACTTAAAGCCCTGAGAGAAACCTTCCAAGAAATCGTCACTCCTGAGTTGGTTAGGAGATACCAAAGGACCACTGAAGGTGTTATTGAGTCTCTGAAGTCTACATTCCTCAACCCCGAAGTGGGTCTTCTGGGTCTTGGGCGACCGCTCAACATTATGTCTACAAAGTTCGACGAATTTGGTCGAGCAGTGATGAAAGACGGTAAGGTCGTCACCGAAGCCATTGGTTTGTTTGACTATTTTAGGGACATCTTTGCGAACTTAATGATCGTGATGGAGCCTGTGCTCCAGGTTGTTGCAAAGCTGTTTGACCCATTTGAGAAACTGGGGCTGTCTTTGGATAAGATCCGCACTGCTACGATGAAGTTCCAAATGAACTTCGAACAGTTTACTCAGTTCTTTAAAGATCAGGGTGACAAGTTTGATGCGGCTTCTATTCCTCTTCGAGGATCTCTTAGTGCTCTTGTTGTGGCATTCAAGAATCTCGGAGTCATAGGAAAAGAAGAAGCTCTGAAGTTGATTAACATCATCAAAGACCCCAAAGCCGGATTCAAAGAGTTCGGAGCAATGGTCCAGCAAATGCTTGACAAGTTCCTTAATAGTGACGGGGCAAGGAAAATAGGTGAGGCAATCGGCAACATCATAGGTACTATAGTCGCCACTGTTGGTAACTTTATGTCTGGAGCTACAGACTTAGCCTCAGCTGGTCCACTAGCAAAGGGATTTACCGAGGGGTTTGAAGCCGCAGGTGGGAAGGAAGGATTTGCTAAAACGATCAGAGGGGTCTTCACCATGATCGGTAAGGCCATAGTCGAGGTGATTAAGGCTGCTCCCTTGGAATCTGCTATTCTAGCCGGGGTAATTATGCTGCCTTCGGTTATTGCCGCTGCTGTTGGGGGACTGGTGACAAAAGTCGTTGGTTCTTTAAGTTCGATTGCTTCTAAGGCTAAGCTTCCAGGCAAAACCCCGGTCTATGGTCCTCAACAAGCTCCATTAGCAACTCGTGCTGCAAGGCAAACAACAAATGCATTTAAGGCAATGCCAGGGGTGGCTCAGGGATCAAAAGCGGCCAAGGCTTTGGCGACCGGTGCCAAAATGAAAGGTCTTGGTCTGTTGGCTGCTGGGGCGGTGACTCTCGCAACTAAAGCGCCTCAGTTAGCGAAAGTTGGGAAGGCTCTTTCAATTGTCGGGAAAAGAATTCCTTTACTCAACGTGGCGTTTGCTGGACTGGCTTTCACAGCCGAAAAAGCTGCTGGTGCGTCAACAGCTGAAGCCGGTGGTGCAGCCGCTGGTGGATTGGCTGGAGGAGTTATCGGTGGTGCCATCGGGACGGCCATACTTCCTGGGGTAGGAACAGCTATTGGTGCAGTTTTAGGTTCGTTTATTGGAGAGTGGCTCGGAAGGAAACTCCCAGCGTTCTTTGCATCGATTCCCGGACTACTAGCCGCTGGTTGGGAAAACGTTAAGAAGTTCTTTGAGTCTATTCCTGGGCTGTTAGCTGCTGGTTGGGAGAACGTTAAGAAGTTCTTTGAGTCTATTCCTGGGCTGTTAGCTGCTGGTTGGGAGAACGTTAAGAGCTTCTTCACTGAAACCATTCCTAAGTTCTTCCTTCAAGATCTTCCATACTGGATAGGGTACACGCTGGGTATGTCTATCAGACTTATGCTAGATGCTTTCAAAGCTTTGTGGAACTTCTTCACCGATACACTCCCTTCAACTATTATGTCTGTGACTACAACAGCGGTCCAGTTGATAGGGGATGCTTTTGTCGCTTTGTGGACGTTCTTCACTCAGACCCTTCCTAATCTCATAAGTCGGGCATTTAGCGCGTTTATCAATTGGGTTGAAACTCTCCCTGATACTATTGGTAAAGCCTTCACAAGTTTTATAGACTACGCCAAAACGTTGCCGTCTAAAATTGAGTACTCCCTTATGCAAACAGGTCAGGCCATTCTTGACTGGGCTAAGAACCTTCCTAATAGCGTAGGAAACTTTCTTAAGTCAGGGATTAGGGGATTCCAAGAAGGACTAGGAGGGAACAACACTCCAGCACCAACGTCAACAACCTCATTTGGTGGAAACATCAAACCGTTGATGGATGAAATGAGGTACAAGCCGGTCGGATCTAATCTAACCTACGCAAATACCTCGGAAACCATCCTAAACACTGGTCAAACTGCTTTGCTAGCCAATGCACTTCAAGGTGGAGGAGGACGCACAGTGAATAACTACAATACCTTCAACATCGATGGTTCCGGTGATCCTGATTCAGTGGCAGAAGCAATTCTCAATGCCATGAGACAAATGGAGCAATCCACTATCTCATAGGTTTACATTGATAGCAATATGGTAAAATAAAGGTATAGGGGGTTCGAGACGAGTGAATTTGATTTCAAGTTTACTCGCCCCTATTTCCTCTATAATACACTCGTAAGTACCAAGCAATAGGGTTTGGAACATTGCTTACATTATTCTAAAAGAAAAATGAAAACGTACAAGATTGACACTCAGCTCGACGACAAAAACCGTGCACGCCTCGAAGCTCGCCAATATGACCGAGCATACACTGAGGTACCGAATCGGGCGCTTCCCGAAACATTGTCTGAAGCACTGAGCATCATTCATAAAGGACTCACTGGAGAAGAACTCCCTGAACAGGGTAGCACCTTCCTGGTTCGTGCCGATAACAGCGGCACCTTCAAACGACTTTATTCCCCTACTGTTTACACCAACGAAGCACAGAGTGGTCTTGTTATTCGCTGGGGTGACAATGACATTCCTCTTTCTATTGGTGAAGGTGGGGTTGCCTCTGAGTCAGGCGATAAAAAAGTAAAGTATAGCTTCAAAGAAGAACAAGTAGGCAAGTATGCTGAAGCAGTCCTGTCTGTGTCCTACAGTCAAAATGGTACTGTTTATTCAATGCCATTCCCCATCAAATCTCTTGATTGGGAGAATCCTGTAAGCGCAGATGCGCTTGACGTTCTTGTTGACGAAGCCCCTGAAAATATCCCAGGTCTTCTTGCTGTTGCTCCTGATCCCTCTAAGCGAGGTGAAGGCGGCGGCGGTCCTCGCATGGAGGGTTCAATTATCAAGATTGCACAACTTCCCATTGGTGAATACGAAGTGACTACTTATCGCTCTCGTGAAACACAGTACGGTATCGACTATATGATGCAAGTTGTTGGAATCAATGAACCTTTTGTTGGAGTAACTCGTAAGCAAGACGAGAATACTGGTGAATGGGGTGACGCCGAAGTAGAAATCGTTGGACAATGCATCGTAAAACCAAACAATGCCCTGAAAAAAGTTTTGGCGGCTGAGCCGGTGATTACACCGCAAGATCCTGCCAAACTTTATGTGCTATCGCACGGAGAATATAACGGTTATGCGACTGCAAAGTGCAAACTTGTCTGCAACACCTTCCAAGGAGGCGATGACGTCTTCGATCTAGACTTCTGATCACTAATTATTGAGGGGCCTTTGGGCTCCTCTTTTTTACTTTATAGCCCTTGTGGTTATAATAACTTTGTCAACTTTCGTCTCACTAAACAACTATGTCAGACGACTATAATGTCGCTTCAGGCCAAGATCCACAATCCAAATCGGTTCTCACTCTAGCTAAAGAGCAACAAGAACTTCGCAAGTCTTCCTTCGACAAAGACAAGAAGGACAAGCCGCAACGCATGGTTAGCGAGCTTTACACTGAGGGCATCAAGTTCTTTCGTAAGTTCAATTTCCATATTGAATTGTCAGAAAGTGGCGATCACGTGCACCACAAGATTTTGTTGCCAAAGAAACCACCTGAGGTTAAAGGTATTTCCTACCCAGCAAGGTTCCAACCTTTGCAGGACATCAGCTCTGTTGAGGAATTTCAACGTCTTGAAGCAGTTCATAGTAGTATGGACACCGACGTTCGTGAATTTTGGGAACCACTTGTGCGACCAAAAGGTGGTGATACCGATTTGAAACTTACATCTGAAAGGATGTTGCGTCTCAAAAACATGGAGCGTACTCATAACACCTACGAGGTTCTAGATTACAATCACACATTCGACCCAACTTCTAAGATAGAAGGTCGTGGCCTTGTTAACAATCCATCTATCTGGGTTCCCGCAACTGAATGGTTTTCGCCTGAACTGCAAAACGTCAGGTTTGAAGATGTGTTTACCATTTTCCCTCCTGCTGAACGTGAAATCCTCAAACTAATCATCGGTCGTGTAGGCGTAGGTAGATCTAACCACAAACCACCGGGATGGAACCATCCCATTGAACACACTGCTCGTATGGCAGCTGTTGTAGTTGGTAAAGATGCAGGTTTGGGCAAATCCACGTTGTTCAACAACATGAACGCTGCGCTATCTAAATGCGGATTTATTGCTCACACTTTCAAGAAAACTGACGATCGCTTTGGTTTGAAGACTGCGGCACTTGCTGATATCGCTTATAAAGATGACACCAGCATGAAGTCTCTCCGTGGATTCTTATCATCAGAAGAAACAAAAATCCTCGTTACTGGGGGATTGTTCCAAACGGAAGAAAAGTTCCAAACTGCTGAGCAAATCTGGCCAAAGTGCGCGCTAATTGTCAACTCAAACGATTGGGATGCAAACTTCGCGTATGACCTCGACCCGGGGATTGACTAAATAGTTCCCCTAAGTGGTAACACTTAGTAAAAAATGCACTCTAAACGGGGAAACTCCGAACTCAACTATAGGGTAAAACTAAATAGTTATTCGGACAATCCCGTGCTAAGTGGAATTTACGCCCTTTCTTTTTCAGGTGTTCAACGCTACCTTGGAAGTTCTATTGACATCCAAAGACGTTATAAGCAACATCTGAACCTCCTAAAACGAAACGCCCACGGTAACCGCAAACTCCAAAGCTATTATAATAAGCACGGAGAACCAGATTTGGTTATCATTGAGGTTGTTGAAAGAGCGACTGAGAAAGACGTTCAAGAACTAGAACAAACTTATTTGGATGTTTTAGATTTCTCTGAAATGTGTAATCTCAGCGAAGTTGCGGGTGGCGGTTATTTATCCGATGAGATAAATGACAAAAGGAAGGCATCGCTCAAGAAGTTCTTCGCCAACAATCCTGATGCTATTCGTGGTAAGAACAATCCGTTCTTCGGCCGTAAGCACACTCAGGAAACCAAAGACGCGATTGGTAATGCTAATCGCGGACTAAAACGAAGCGAAGAGTGGAAAGAACAAAAAGCCGCTGATATGAGGAGTCGAAAAGGCTCCTTCCACTCCGAGGAGCATAAACAACAGCTCAAGGAAAAATGGAGTGGTGGTGGCAATCCAGCTGCTCAACCTATTGAGCATGAAGGAATTCTTTACTCCTCTAAAAAGGAACTAATGAATGCCTTCGGATTGACTAACTATTATCAGCTAAGTAAATTCCTAAATGCCTAACGACTATCCGAAAGGAGTAGAACCAAGTGGTTCGAAACGGGTGCCCCCTCACTGAGGGTGAAGATATAGTCTGCTCTGAATGGTAACATTCAGCTGGGTTCGTCCCGAGGAAAGAGTAACGATCTTTTCTGAACATATGGTATCGACCGTGTGAAAATCCTTAGCACTTACAGAGAAGCAGAGGTTATCAAACTCCGAAATAAGATCGGAGGTGTTAGTGATAAGTCACCAGATCTTCGACCTCACTCCCATTTGAAGTGGTTAGCAGATCAACTTGATGTCGACATTGAGGCACTATTCCTATGGTGTTTGCGCATGGCATCTGATCGTTTCTACGAAGTGATCAGCAATAAGAAAGATCCCACTGTGAACGCATTGCAAGTCGAAGTTCGTAAGTGGACAACACGCCAACGAATCAAGTTCAAAGCAGATAGCACTCAAGCAATCATCAACGCAATGTCGATGGCATCTTGCTTGCGTAAAGGTGTGTATGACTATGGCATGCCAGAACTTACTCCTGAAGTTTTGGTTGAGCATCTCGAAGATTTCCACTTCGTTGGAACTGATCCATCGTGTGTGTATGTCATGAGTGAAATGAAAAAACTCTGGGAGGAAGCCGGTCGCCCTGGAACTCATTTCTATCAAGGATTCAAAGATATTCGTTTTGAAACCCTTGAAACTGCTATTCGAGAAGCGCATAAGGTTATGGATTATGAGACAATTTCAGTTAACGAAGTTGTCAAAGCTGCTATGGGCAAAATCAACCTCAGAGATGGTTTCAAGATTTCAAATAGTCTAGTCCACCTTAATGAAAATTGGATGCACACTAAGTTTGGTGAGGAGGAAACTCGCCAAATGGCAGCTAAGTTAGTTGATTCAATGGACGAGCGAGATGCTAAGTATGTTATGACAACTCGCAACCAACCGTACACTGATTGGATGGGGAAGAACTACTCTCCTGACAAAGCAGAGAAGTCAAGGATTGATGCAAGAAGCAATCCGCGCTGGGGTGGATATAAGTTGTTCCAGGAGTCGTGAGGGTAAAACTATGATGGTAACCACTCCAACTTTTGAAGACAACTTAATAACCCCCATGGACTCATTCCAATACGAATGTAAACGACAAAGTGAACTGAAGGCTAAATTTGAAAGCGAAGGACTTGTTTGTGTTGACGATCCCGCTAACCTTGCAGACTTCATTGGAACTGTGAAACCCATCACGGCATACTGTGAAATGTTTACGCCACGATTGTTGGCAAAACTTTTCGTTGAAGGGACTTCCGACATCGAAAGAGCATTCCATTTAGTTCCGGTCCATCAGCTTGTTCGCTGGGGATATTTTATCCCGAAAGAGCAAGATACCTTCACCACCAACTTCGTTATTGGCGTTCGTAAAGTGAGTGAGCAAGGGTACGTACCTGCACTAAGACTACCCCTCTAATTCCATGACGAAAGCAACCGAAGTCATCAACCACCTATTTGACCACTTGAATGAGCAAGGGATGAGTAGTCTGGAAGGGATCTACTCGTCCTACTACTTCCCCATCCACACCGTAGACATTGATTTTGAGCCTAGAGGAATAGTGAAAAACAGCGTCAAAGATGCTTTGTTCATCACTAACCAACTAAAAAACTCATCTAGAATTTGTGTTCTTAGTGACACGGGGCCGACGGTCATATCAACTTCTTACGCAAAAAGAGGAAAGTCACTGGACCTTCATGTCACATGCGGATCTGTCGAACTTCTGGAAGAACTTCCAGAGATAATTGCGACTAATAAGAAATCTTTGGAGAAGTACTCCAGGGATTGTGGGTTTACACCAGGAATCCACTACTATAATCTCATTGACCTTTGGATCCCATGGAACGCTATTCGGACCTTAGACATTGAAAAAGACGGATGGAACTAATTTTCAATACAGCTTCCACAGAGCTATTCGACATAGGTGAGTCTGCTATCGAAAGGTGGAGGGAACTCTACCCTGATGATGAGGTTATCCAAGCGTTAGACCATCCGGTGGTAGCTTTCAGAGGTACAGACCCAGTTGGTTTATTTGAGGTAACCATTTACTACTATGAATCCATTATGTGGTTAGACTCTCTATGGGTTGCCCCAGATAATAGACTCTCAGGAGTCGGTTCCTCCATTATCCACTACTTGACTAAAACATGTCAGTATAAGAAAATCAAACTGTATGCGGCAAACCACTCGGCACCATTCTACCAAAAGCACGGGTTCAAATGTTCCGTCGGTAACTATTATGAGAGAGACAATGACTGAAGAGCAACTCCAAACGGCAGTCGAAGGTTATGTTGAATCCTACATCCTGGTTGAATACGGACGAGAAGGATTGAGAGCTGCCAAAGATGCTTATGATGACATGGAACTCTCTAAAGAAAATGTTACTTTCACGGGATTTCTTCTCCAAACCGAAGAGGAATTGCAAGAACTCGTCATCGCCGAGTTCGTCACCTATGTTTAAGTTCAAACTAAGCGACAAATGGGATCGTCGTTTTATGGAGATGGCGGAGCTCGTCTCTTCATGGAGCAAAGACCCAGGGACCAAAGTAGGATGTGTATTAGTCGATGATCGTAGGATCATCGGAACCGGTTACAATGGACTACCGCAAGGTGTGTCTGACTTATCCGAGAGGTTTGAGGACCGTGAGTGGAAGCTCGCCGTGACGGTTCATGCGGAAGTCAATGCGATCCTGAATGCCGGAAAACATGGAGCTAAAACAGAATGTGCGACACTTTATACCACGTTCCCTCCATGTTCCCACTGTTCATCAGCTATCATTCAGGCGGGTATAACTCGGATTGTGTGTCCTTTCTATAGTAAGGCACCCGAGCGTTGGAGGGACAACTTCCTTCTTGGCAAGTCCCTTCTGATTGAGGCTGGAATTCACATAACGGAGTTATGTCTACCGACTTCTATACTTACGCCTACTTGAGAGAAGATAGAACCCCATACTACATTGGCAAAGGCAAAGGAACAAGGTGGAAAAAGCCTCATAGCGTGCCGATCCCACCAAAAGAAAGGGTTCTATTTTTGAAGACTAATCTTACAGAAGAAGAAGCCTTCAAACACGAAAAGTATATGATCTCCGTTTTTGGAAGAAAAGATCTGGGCACGGGGATTTTATGGAATTTTACTGATGGTGGGGAAGGGTCATCAGGATATCGTCATACTTCTGAGGCCAAACAAAAAATGGCTGATAAAAGAAGAGGAGGAAAAAGAACTAGCGGAAGCGACATTCTCTATGACTACCACACACCTGAACTCCAAAGAAAAAAGGGGCAAAAAAGGTGGGAAAGCTAGGTCACAACAGACCGACTTCCATGACCATCTAAGAAGGATGGGCAAAATCTCTGCCGAACGTAACAAAGAAACTACTAGAAAAAGGCTCATTGAGCGTAACACTGGCTGTTTTTGGTGGGTGAACGAAAAGGGAGAGACAAAAAAGCAAAAACATTCACCTGGAGAAAAATGGCAGAGGGGACGAAAATGGAAGTAAAGCAGTGCCCAGCTTGTGGGGCCAAATGGATCAACGGTCAATTATTCTGGGCGACAGGAAAGCCCGGGAGAGATATTGATCTGTCTGGACTGGTTTGCAATATGCTAGAAAGAGTCAATCCAGAAAAAGCACAGACTTGCATCAACCAATGCAAAGGCAACGAAGGAGGGGAGACTTGGAAGGGTCGTTTGGAGAAAATCAAGGAGGACCTAGACAAAGAAATGTGACAGTTCGCAAACTGGCACAAAGAGTTTACAAGGCTTCCTTTTTGTAGTATAATTATCTTATACAAACAAATTCACTACATGACAGTTGATCTTATCAAAGCAGCACAGTCCGGTTGCAAAAAGTCTCAATCTGAGATTGTGAAACAGTGGACTCCGCTTGTTTACAAGATCTCACGTAGTATGTATCGTTCCCCTCGTCCTGGGGTTTCTCTTGATGATGTTGCACAAGAGGGGATGTTTGGTTTGCTCAAAGCAATTGAAACCTACAACTTCAAGTATGCTTTCAGCACTTGGGCCTATCACCAAGTCCGTGGTAGCGTTGGTTCCTTCACTCGCAAAACATTCAAACATGTCCAGTATCCTATCAACATTGAGGATGCTGACCGTAAGTTCAATCTCGAAGACGATACGCAAGAGATAATTGTGCGTGACACTCTTCCTGAAAACTTGATCAATACTTTGATCAAAGAATGTGCAGGTGGTGAAAAGACTAAGCGTGCCCGCATTGTTCGTGACCGCTTTGGTCTAGACACTGAACAACTCGACACTGCTCAGTGTGTTGAGAAATACGGAATCAACCGATTTGCTGTCAGCACCCACTGCACAGCATTCAAAGCAAATGTAAGGAAAAAGTTTGGCCACCTGGCAGATTTTGTATGAACCACATGTATAGAGACGACACTTCGTTCATCTTCAAGATCTTTGACAACGACTGCCCAGTCTGTGCCGAAATGGCCCCGATTGAGATTGAAGTTACCGAGAAGTTCCATATCGGTTTCCCTAGGATCTCACTAGATCAGGCAGTCCACTATAAAGAAGTCTTCAACTACCTCTCGTTAAAAGTTGCTGAAGATGGATCCGTAGATCTCCCTGTTTACCTAAAGATAGATGACAATGGTTACCCAACCAGTCATCTCACTGGGAAGCAGACTCTAAGCTCTTTACTCAAACTCTTTTCGTCATGAGGAGGTTTACGATCAAAGAGTGGGAGGAAAGATTCGATGAGCTCTTCTCTCTCGTAGAAAATGGTGAGACCATTAGTGTCTTCACCGACGATGGGAGGGAGGCTGTGTTCGTTCCTTACGATCTTCACAAAGAACTTAATGACTAATCTCAAAAAATTTGCCCTGGTTTCCTTAGCTGTGTTAGCAGCAGGATGCGTAGGACAAGCAAAAACAGACCAAGCAGAAGCTCCCGTACAACCTACCACTCCCACTCTAATGGAGGAAGTGGAGGTAAAAGAAGTAGACCCTAGAATGGTGTGTGTCGGATGCACAAACTCAGAGCAAATCACTGTGGACTTCCTTTTTGATAGAGGAATCACAGAAACGAGAGCGATGTCGGTTGTGCTTGGTAATATCAAACAGGAGTCTAACTTCCATCCTAACATCTGTGAAGGTGGGGCAAGGGTGCCCTACGAAAAGTGCTGGACTGGTGGTTTTGGGATCATTCAGTGGACGACCACTGGGAGGTACGATGGTCTGGGACATTTTGCTAAGAGCTATGGTGGTAACCCCTCTGAGTTAAGAACTCAACTTCGTTACATGGTGAACGAGAAACAATGGATCGACATTGAGCCTTTCTTCATCAAAGGAGGACTGACTACACAACGATACATGGACTACGCCTACGACTGGTTGGGCTGGGGCATTTATGGTAACCGTGGGCGCTTCTCAGAGCAGTACCTCCAAAAACTCAAGGTCATCGCCTAAGTTTACACTGGTACACAGAGTCTATAATTACTCTGTTGGGCACGTAGCATAATGGCATACAAAAAACTCTCTAACTGTAAATACTGTGAAATGGCTTTTGAGGGGTTGAGCACTTCTCAAAGAGCTAATCACTCACGATGGTGTCACCTCAACCCTAAGTCTGAGGAATACAAACAAAAATCTATGAAGGCTATAGCAGCAATGCATAAGTCTAAAAAAGATTCTGGTAACACAAACCAATTCACAAAGGCCAAAAACCTTGGATTGCCGATTCCTGAAAATCCTCTGAAAGGAAGAAAAGTTGAAGGAAGACCTCACACAGAAGAAACAAAACAAAAGTTGAGAGAGAAAGCTTTAGCCTCTAGTCATAGAAGACTAAAGAGAAAAACTATTATGTACAACGGAGTCCTTTTAGACTCTTCTTGGGAACTGGAACTAGCAAAACGTTTAGACTCTATTGGGGTAAAATGGGTACGACCGGACCCCATAAAATGGACCGACTTAGAAGGAGTGGAGCACCATTACTTCCCTGACTTTTATCTCCCCGATAAAAAGATTTACCTAGATCCTAAAAATAGTTTTGCTTACGAAACACAAAAAGAAAAATGGAAGGTTTTACTCTCGGAGAGGGATGATATAATTATTTTGAGTTCTTTAGAGGAGTGCCTCAACTTCTCTATCTAGTTCATGGGGATGTGGTGAAACGGATATCACAAGACTCTTCTAAAGTTTTATTCCAGGTTCGAGTCCTGGCATCCCTGTTGGACTTTCGGGTCCAAGCCGTTCTAAGTAAACCAATGAAGATCAACATTTGGTACAGCGAACATGCCGGACAGTGGCGATGGACCCTGACGGACGAGTCAAAAGAGCCCATGCACATGGAGGCAGGGGATGCACCAACTGTTCGCAAAGCAATGAGTGATGTTGCCGCCACGGTCGAATATCTAATCGAACGTGACTCTTCAATACTTGAACCTACTGTTCATCAACCTTTTTCATAACAATGATCAAATCTCTGTTTGTTGCCGCTACCGCTATGGGAATGGCTGCTGCCCCTGCTTTGGCTGGTCCCTATGTGAACGTGGAAGCCAACTCTGGTTTCGTCGGTTCTGACTATCAAGGCACCGTGACTGACTTCCATGTCGGTTATGAAGGTGACTTGGGTGAGTCTGCTGGTTACTACGTACAAATGGGTCCTTCTCTGGTCACCCCCGACGACGGTGATGCTGACACCGTGTTCTCTGGCAAAACTGGCATCGGTGTGGACCTGAGCGAGAAGCTCTCTGTCTATGGTGAAGTGTCGTTCGCTACTGGCGCCAATGGTGCTGACAACGGATATGGCACCAAAGCTGGTGTGACGTACAGCTTCTGATGACTGACAGAGTGGTAGAGGCGATGCGCCTCCTCTTCACGGCCAAATGGAATATTCCTACGGCAGCACGTCATTGTGGGAAGAGCGAGGATGAGGTCAAAGATCTCTTTCGCCTCTATTGCTCTCTCAATCCACCAAACTACAACTCCCCCTCCTTGCAGCTAAATTTGTTGGGAGGGGAACCTACTATAATTTAATCATCCACCGGTTGCGGGTTTAGCAATCTGGTGAATGCACCGATCTCATAAATCGGCTAAGATGGGTCCGATTCCCATAACCCGCACTACACAGGCAATTCTATGACAGTCAATTGGGACTCCGAAAAACAAGCCAGGTTCATCATCTTTGAACAAGGCATTGACAGAGATTCATTTTCTGACCGGAGTAAACCAAACGACATCCATTTGGTCGACTACGTATTGAACGGCAGGGAATATTGTGACGCTGTTCGATCCTACAAAATGGTAGACATATTTGACGGCTACCATGATAAACTAAAGGCTGAGAATGATGGATCCAGAGTTCTTCGGATTACCTCTGGGCATGGCGACACAAATCCGAAACTATACAATGTGAAGAAGAAAGAATGAAAGAGAATAAGCCTTGGGGTGGGTTCGAAGTTTTGTTGGAAGAGCCCAACTACAAAGTGAAAAAGATCACACTGAACCCAAACAAACAAATCTCCTTACAGTACCACCTCGAAAGAGAAGAGTACTGGGTGATCGTTGGTGGTTACGGTAAAATCTACATTAACGGAGATAAGTGTGATCTAGAGCCGGGGATGATGTGGAACATCAGATCCCAGGAAGTCCATAGAGCAAGTGCTGGGCCTGAAGGTCTGGAATTCATCGAAGTCCAAACTGGCAAATGCTACGAAGAAGATATCGTCCGACTTGAAGATGATTACGGTCGAGCGAGTTTACCTAAATGACTCCCAACTATAATCAAAAAGTTTGAGGATTGGCAGAGCGGTTAATGCAGCGGTTTGCTAAACCGTGAGGGTAACACCTCCGTTGGTTCGAATCCAACATCCTCCGCCTGGGTTTGTAACTCAATGGTAGAGTACCGGGCTTTTAACCTGTTAGCTGTGGGTTCGAGTCCCACCAAACCCACTAGATAATCCACTTCCTTTATGGTATGATTGTCTTATCGGGAGATTAGCTCATTTGGTTAGAGCGCACGACTGATAATCGTGAGGTGCCTGGTTCGAGTCCAGGATTTCCCATCGGGTTTACTTCTGTGAACTCGAACTATAATAACCCTGGTTTCCAACTTCCAGATAAAGAGTTGGTGGCGAGCCTGCAAACCTGAAGAACAATCATGTCACTTCTCTCGATCCAAGACAAACAGATGACGATCACCGCTGTGGAGTACTTCCTCTCGACGTTGAAAACACAGAATGTAAAGGATGAGCAGAGGATTCAAGCCTACACTCAGTTGCTGTCGTGGCTTAAGATGGACTTGAGCAAACATATGATGTGAGCCTTCGGGCTCTTTTTGCCGGTGTAGCTCAGTTGGTAGAGCGCAGCTTTTGTAAAGCTGATGTCGCAGGATCGTGCCCTGTCACCGGCTCTTGCGAAATTGGTGTAGCGGTAACATCCCATTCTTCCAAATTGGTGT
>Ga0070751_1000750_pt1 | contig 19713 bp, 25 predicted proteins | sample VirMetDEL_Aug_28_FD_78514 | JGI IMG/M metagenome (GOLD analysis project Ga0070751, IMG submission 78514) | Aqueous microbial communities from the Delaware River and Bay under freshwater to marine salinity gradient to study organic matter... | ecosystem: Environmental > Aquatic > Marine > Coastal...
ATGATAGATGTTTAATTATGTCTATAACTTCTCTTTTCAAATAGGGTACATCTATTACATTAACTCTTTTGACAATAAAGTCTCCGCGCTCATCTTGATGATAAATTGGGTTACCATACTTATCCTCAGCTTTCTGTTCAAACTCAATATGGTGAATCTGCATGTTACCTGGTTTATATCTTGGATTATGCTTCAAGATAATATACATGTAAATACTGAGCTGTAATGCATAATGATTAAAGTTGCAATCATCTAGATGACCCAAAGGTTTCTGCATCTTCTTGGTTACACCCTCCCAGGTTTTAAAACCCTGGCGCTTAATCTCCTTGTTTGTTTTATAGTCAATGATGTTAACCTTTGAGTTAACCACCTCAATTCTATCAGCCTGGCCGCATATACCTGCTGATTTAAGATAAACAAAGTGCTCTGGGTAAATACCCTCAACAAGATTTTGATCGGGTGCATGCTTGATACCATCAAACTCAATAGGCTTTACAATCTGTAGTTGTCTACCCTCTAGTGTAATGTTATCACATGCGTATAGGTCATTCTCTCTTTGTTGGTGGTAGAAGGTGCCCATGGACATCGCGCGCTCAGATTCATTTTTCCAAATCTGTTGAATCTCAGCTGGCGCCATACCATACCACTTAGACCTCTTGTTTTGAGAAGACTTTTTTGATTGAGCCACAGGATCAAATGGCTCTTTGAACTTGCTAATAACTGATGTTACACTAGTCCACTGAATGTTTTCGTTTTCATTAGTCGAAAGGTAGGTGTGTGTCTCCGGGATAAATTTGACTGCCATGATTAAGATTAATTGAGTTGTCGTTTGAGTTGAAACATTCCACATATCCTGGTGGTAAACCATTTAACTCGCTGATTATGCGAGTGCCTTTGCATGTGGGGCAAATAGCATCTGATGAAACAGGGTTTGAAAATAAACCTGTACCATTACAAATAGGACATTTTTGATAAGACATTAGTATTCTAGATTAAGATCGTTTTTAACTTGTTCTTCTGTTTCTTCATCTGTTAGTGCATCCCAGCGATTATCATCGCAGGCACTAGACAAAGAACGCGTTTTCCATTTAAGATTACAACCACATAGCCCACAACAAGGTTGTGTGCCGGGCATTAAACAAGATTGTCCCTCTCTATCAATATGAGGACACTTGTTACAAATAGCCATGCGTACATCAGCTACTTGCTCAATAGATTCTTTGGTAATAATAGAGTTCTTAATACCCTCAAGAATCTTTTTTTTGTTCTTCCAAATCTTTAATATATCTGTTTTTTTCATCGTAAAAAGCTTTCATGCGTTGTTTATCTTCTATAACCTGATGTAGAGCACGCTGAAGATCTACTAGTTCTTCTTCACAAATTTTTACAAGCTTGTAGTTTTGCATGGTATCACGCCGGGAATGCTCAATGATATTCTTATGAGTATCTATCTTCTTTCTTACAGCGTTTTCTTTTAAGTTAAACTTACCAAGACCTTCTACAATAATTTGTTTGTACTTAAGACCAGTCAGAGCTTGACGTAACTCTTTATAGTAAAAGTCTACTATTCGTGTAAGATCTGCTTCAGATATACCCATATCATCAGCAATCTCAGGAATAAATGACTTAAACTTATGAGGGGTCATGAGATAACATTTTGATGTCTAAAAACACAGGATGTTGTATAACAACCTTTATTTCAGGATTTACGTAAATAGTCCTAGACTTCTTACGTTTAAGAACCAGATTCTTTGTCTGCAGTTTTACCACCAGGTTTCTTACAGATTGGGGGTTTGAGAGAATCTCGTGATTGACAATGTGGTCACAAAACGGGATCAACTCAAACTCCCCCAAAACTGCAAGATGTGATAAACATTCAATTTCAGTCTCAGTAATTTTTACACCATTAACTAAGCAATGATGCCAAAACTGATACTTAATGATATCAGCCAAATTTAATCTAGTTCTTTTTTGAACTTGATTAACTATGGCCATCTTAAGACTTTTTTAGGTTACGAGACTTAGAACTAGGTTCTGGTGAAGGCTCTTCTTCAGGATCTGGCGCCATATATTGGGCTACCTTAACCTGAATCATAAACCGGTTAGCACGAGCTTCCTCAATTTTTGTAAGCAGTTCTTCATACTCTAACTGCTTCTTTAAAAAGGGAATAGTCTCCTTGTAATGAGCACTTAGCTCCTCACGCCGGCGAACTAGTTCTTCTGGACTGATGTTTTCTTGTTGGTTTTCCATATCATTAAAGTTTACACAAATATACAAAAAATGTTTAAAGTGTACAAAAAGAAAACCCCGCAGTAAAAACTACGGGGCTCTGTAACCAAAAAACACCTCATTTTATGAGACACCAAATATAATAATTAAAACAACTAGTAAGCCACCTATTACGCTACCAATAGCTGTTCTTTTTTTGATCTTTTTCTCTAGCTTAGTAATGTTTTCTTCTTTAATATTGATTATCTGTGTGTATATACTGTCTTTATTGTTAATAAGAGAATCCTTGATCCCGAGCGTGGTTTGTAACTTCTTGTTAATCACGATCAAATCCTGGCAGTTTTCTGCTACCTTTTCAAGACTATCTACTTGTATCTGGGCATATTCATGCTTTAGATAAAGCACGTTTAGGTTACGCTGTTGCTGTTTAGTTATAGCAATAACTGTATCACCTTCCAGCACTAAAATCCTGGGATATCCAACCTGTGAAAAACACAAAGGAGGCAGAATCGCTAAGATTAGACACATAATGAATTTTTTCATCGCGCTGCTTTTTGATTTGTTTGACATTTGTAAGAGTTACATTTACCTGGTTTGAGATTTTATCAGCTTGCACATTTAAAGTTTTAATCTGATAATTTGCGGAATCAATTTTCTTACCAAGATTATAAACCTCCATCTCTAATTTTGTTGTAGAGATTAAATCTTGATCTTTAGTAAAGTACCTATCAAACATAAAGAATATGAGCATACCTATGCCGGCTAAACTAGCATAGCGCACAATTCTATCAAACAGCTCCAGGCTCATCATCTTTTTGTTTTTTCAGGTTGATGATCACACCTACAGCTTTCTTAACACTTCTAACAAACTCAAATATTCTTTCAGTAATACCTTTTCCAGTTTGCCATCTTACTTTTTCATCAATAGAACTGTACTCTATCCAGATTATAAACAAAGCGGTGAACAGTGTAGATAGATATTCTTTAGGAAAGTACATCATCACAAAATCATTAAGGATCCAGCTATCTAACATAAAGATAAACGTGAGTCCTCCGCCGTATGTAAACATCTTGTTTACAAAACCTTTTCTTGTGATTTCACTAAGTACCTCTTTACCTTGTTTTTTCGCGTACCATCTTCCTGCAAAAGTATCTGCTACAACAGCAAAGAATACTAAAAGTAATAGTGGTACTAGTGGCATGAAGAATGTTAGCACTACTGATATATATGAAAGTAGAGTTGCTTTAAGATTTAGCTTTTCCATTTTGTTCTTGTTATCTTATAATATACAAATTATTCTTGGGTATTACAAGAATGCAGCTAACTGGGCACCGGTGCTTTGAACAGTAGATGCATCTTTTAGTCTCTCTCCAATACTATTAGGTGTAGTAATACTTGCTAGTGGTACATTCCAGATGTCTGTAGCGTTTAAATATGCAGTACCTACAGTGTTGTCAATAGGCACACCAATACTAACAGCCGCAGCAGGCGGTACAGCGCAAGTACCTGTTAAGTTGTTTGTAGGGCCGTAAACAACACCAGTTCTTACATTAGCCTCAGCAGGATGCCCAGTTGCAACTCCAGGGGTGTAAAGTGTTCTATATTGACCTGCATTGGTTGTTAGAAACTGCCAAGATATATCTCCTGTTGGGTGAACGTTTAGGGTAGTGAACAAAATTGTATTTGCGGTAGTTGTTGTTATGTTGCCACTAAATGTTAAATTTATAGCCGCATAGAAGTAATCCCAAATATCTATTGCATTGGTATTAGTTGTAACAGATATATCACCTATAATATTAATGTTTGAGTTTCCATTCGCCCCAATACAAGCTCCGCCATACAAGTTGCCAGTAAGATTAAATGAACCTGTACCTGTTGCTAAATATATTGGAGTGGTACGTCTGAAGACTCCCTGCCCATATACATTACCTGTTAAGTTGTAAATGTTACCACTAGAGACTTGAATACCCCTGCTGTAATTTGAACCTGTATATAGAAAATATACATTTCCTGTGTGATTTACAGTTAATGTAGGAGTCGAAACAAGCTGTATTGCATAATCATCTCCACCACCACCATAATTGCCTGCTCTTACATCTGCAATAATGTTAACGGTACTATTTAATGCATTTATTCTCATCGTTCTTGTTTGAGCCAAAGGAGTAACAATTCCTTGGCCTGTACACGTTATATTTCTTGATGCAAGAATTGTGAATGCAATATTTGTCCAAACTTGTTGTGATATCCCAGTAGCCGATGTAGTCCTTAGTGATGCAACAGTAATATCTTGGTCAATTGTAACCGAGAAGTTGTTGCCATATACATCATCACTCGCCCCCGGCAACACCGTAGATGCAACAAAACTACCAGTAGAATCGTCTTCCCAAATAGCCAAGTCTGACCAGTTGCCGTTGGCTACCGCTTTGTAATTAGCCATGATTAAAGACCTTTTGCGTTAATATACTCTTGAACTGCCTCAGTAATCTTAGCAAATGCTTTTAATGCATCAGCATCACCTGAAGTGGTAACATCACCATATACAATAGGAACGTCATATTGTGATGGATCTTCAGGTCTAATTACATTTCCATTTTCATCATGGGTGTAATACTGCAATCTAATGGCTACAGTTTGTCCAATTTCAGCTTCTCTGAACAATGGCATTGATGAAAGAGATGCTGCTACCTTATCATAGGTAACATCGTTTACTGTAATAGGTTTATTTGTATTCATAGTCTTTATGTATAAATTACTGTGTATCTGTCATCCCAGGCAACATTGTTAGCACTTAATGTAACAACAGAGCCATCATTATTAACTTGAAGTCTATCTATCTGCCATATAGGTTCAGAAGTAAATGCTCCTATTGGAGATACTCCACAATAACTATATGGTGCATTCCAATCATTTTTCTTTTGTAAGGGTAAATAACTATTGGAATATGTAACAGTGTATCTATTATCCCAAGCAACATTATTAGCTGATTTAACTATAATATCACCTGTGTTAGTAACTTCAATCCTATCTATTTGCCATTCAGGGTCACTTTCTAAAGTTCCTTCAGCAGCAGTTCCACAATAGGAATATGGAGCTACCCAATCATTTCTTCTTTCTCCTACAATATATTCTCCACCACCTCCTCCTGATACAGGTTTATAAGTACCATCATCAGAAAGATAATTAGTTCCTGGACCTGAGTTAATTAAAGTATCAAGTAAAGGCTTATTAGGGTGTGTATGTGCATCTCTAGTAACAGTAAGCATAGAGGTTCTAAGAAACTTTTTAATGGTCTCCTCAACATACACTTGCATTTCTCTAGATATTGACATTACTGATTATCTCTTTGTTCTCGTAAATTAACAATAGTAGCTACAGTCTTTTTTACAGATTTAACAAACTGAAATATTCTTTCAGTAATACCTTTTCCTGTTTGCCATCTTATCTTTTCATCAACAGATGTATACTCTATCCAGATTATAAACAAAGCTGTAAATAGTGTAGATAGATATTGTTTAGGAAAGTACATCATCACAAAATCATTAAGGATCCATCTATCTAATAAAAAGATAAACGTAAGTCCACCACCATAGGTAAGCATTTTGTTTACAAATCCTTTTCTTGTGATTTTACTAAGCACTTCTTTACCTTGTTTTTTAGCATACCACCTGCCTACAAAAGTATCTGCTACAACAGCAAAGAATACTAAAAGCAATAGTGGTACTAGTGGTGTAAAGAATGATATTACCACTGATATATATGAAAGTAGAGTTACTTTAAGATTTAGCTTTTCCATTTTAGTTAGATGTTCACGTAGGTTGTTTCTGGAATAAAGTTTTTGTTGTTGTGTCTTTTTAATAGTTCTTTAGTAGATAAGCCAAAGGTTTTTTGAAAGTGAGGTCTGTCTATAAACTTCCAGTCACCTCCCCATTCCCAACCATAGGATTTAAAGATATTTACTACTTCCATCCAGTCTGAAGTTTTGTCATTGTCAAAATCCTTTTTCCAATCCCAAGATGCTAATTTACCATCAATAATTAAACAGAAATCTATAGCTAATCCATAGTTATGATAGGATTGACCACCTTTAGCATTAGTTACTTTACCTACTCTTTTACCAGTGGTACTGAATAACTTTGTCCTTCCTTTAGCATATAAAGCATTTTGTTGCTCAAAAGTTCTAAGTGTTTGAGTAAATCTGCATGATGCTCTACCTGTAAGGGCTTCAGTGATTTTTTTATATATCTCCTTAGCTTCTTCTCTAACAGAAGGATGCAGTAATTCTATTCTATCTAAACTAATTTGGTCCATATTAATAAGTTTTACTTAGTGTAAATATTTCTGAATAAAACACATTAGCAGGGTTTAAAGCAGACCACTGAGCAGTTATATCTAGGGTATTTGAAATAGTAGTATCAAATACAGTATTTTCAACAGTACTAAATGTGATACCTTCAAAACCTGTAGAAGAATCTCTTAGATAGAGAAAATCCCCATGAGTAACAATAGAAGCTACCCCACCAGCACCAATTTGTCTAACGGTAAAAGATACCTCTAGTTCCCAGTTTCTATTACTAATCTGAGGTAAAGGTATAGCACCAGTTGTAGCTAAAATAGCAGGACCAGATTTAATTCTAATTGTTATTGGAGAGTTATTACTACAAGTTACTCTGCCACCCATAACTACAGAAAAAGAATCTCCTACAGAAAATCCATTAGCAGGTACTGTTAAAGTCCCTACACCACCATCAATTAAAGTAATCTCTGTATTACTATTATTATTAGGGCTATCTCCAGTTTGAGAAAAAAGCCCTCCTACAGAACTACCAGTTCCTGATGTTCCTGTATTTTTAAATACACTTTGCCTAGTTGTATTAATATACTTTGACATAATATTAGTATAAGTAGGTGATAAACAATGTAGTAGTAGCTGCTACTTCTTCTATTACTCTAAACTTTTGTAGGTTAGAAAATTCAGTAATAATGAATTCATCATTATCTTTTCTAGCAATACCTACACCAGCAGAAGGAGTAGAACCATCATAGGTATATCTTAAAGCTTTACCAGGAGCAGTAGAGTCTACATAGATATGCACTGCTCTAGCATTAGCTAAAGCTCCACTTAAATTAAGTAGTTGCACTGTTCCACTTACTGTAATAGTAGCAGAACCAAAAGCTTTATAATCATTTACTATGGTTTCTTTAGCTTTAAAAAGATTACCATTTAAAAATCCTTGTGTCATTTTATTTATTTTTTAACAATTACAATCTTCTGTTAACTCCATAGCATGATGGACAATACTGCAAATTTCTTCTTCTGTTAAACAGTTTATATCATCTAAAGTTTGACCTTCTTCTAGTGAAGTATTATAGCAGTATAAAGACTTAATATACTCTCTAACTACTAACATTCTAGTTTCAAGTTCAGGACATTTTCTTCCCAACTTGTACTTATTAGTTAGCTGTTGAGCTAAATCTGAGTACTTACATTGTATGTACTGAATGTACTTTATTCTGCATTCTTCTGTCATGATTTCCGTAAAATATATTCTACAGTAAAGTAAGAAGGAGTGATATAACCTAGATTTTCAGAACCTAAAAATATATGAAATGCAGCAGACAAATCTACAGCTGTAGCAACAGTTGTTCTATTAATAACATAGTTACCATCAGATAAAGGAAAAAGCCCTGAGCCTACTTCAGAAAGAGAATCAGCAAACTTAGCAGTTCCTACTGCATTGAAAGAATTAATAGTCACTCTATCAAAATAAAATTCTAAATAAAAGAATTTATTATTAGGAATTGTACCATCAAACTCTACAACTTTACTTGAACCAGCAATAGCTACACCACTATTATTGATGTACACTGCTAGTACCCCATTAGCAGGTACTGCTATATCACTTAATGTAAAGACAGCTCTTACTTTTAATCTATCTTCAGCTTTAGTAATTTCTGTAGTAGGAGAAATAAGTACTCCAGGACTATATGTTCTTTCAGTACCCTCAACAGGCCCAGTAGCAAAAGTAGTTACTGTATCAATAACATTACCTGCATCTAAGCCATTAGTACCATTAGTACCATTTGTGCCATTAGCCCCAGCAGGTCCTGGGTCACCTTGAGGGCCTTGTGGACCAACAATACTAGGAATAGTTATAGTAGAGCAATCATTACAATTACAATTTGAAATACCAGAGGAGCAGTTGCACATAATATATTATTTTAGCAGCAGCATTTTTGAATGCTACATATTTTATTTACTTGAGTTAATAAATCAGTAGCTTGGGCATCTTTACCACAAGCAAATGCTGACTTAGCAGCATAAAGAAGAGCTTCAGCTTGTTTGTAGTAGTCCCAGTAATTTTCCCAATTACAGCCACACATTTCTTCTTTAAACTTAGCTTTCATTTTTTCTACACAGCAGTCAGCTTTACAAGTAGAAAAAGTTTTAACTGTAACAGTATACTCAGTATCAGTATCAGTATCTATTACAGTATAGGTTAAAGTATAGATACCATCATTAAGAGTAATATCATCTACAAGCTTTAACAAAAAGGTGCCATCTACAATAATTGCTCCCTGCACTTCAGCAGTAACATCATATGTAATAGCAGAACCCCCAGGAGGGGTTAAAACAACAGAAGCTGAATCTACATCAGCTAGTGCTAAATTAGGTGCACCCCATCCAGTAGGATTGGTAGTTACATCATATTCTCCAGTAGCATCAGATATCTGAAGCTTACTGCATTTCTCTTTAAAGCAAAGAGACAGCTTTAATTCTAGTGCCATATGTAATCATATTACGGATTATTGAATAAAATAGTTCCATAAACTACTAAAAAAGGGTAGCCCAAAAATTCAGGCTACCCCCATTAGTAGCATTGCTATGATTACAGGTTACCCACTTGGGCAGTAAGGTTGGTATAGTTAGTTACATAGGCATCCAATACAGATACACAACCAGTAAGAACACCACCAGCATTCTCGTAGTTGGTATCAAAAGTACCTGCAACATTGTTATCCAAAGCACAAGCAATACAAAGTTGTGCTCTCAAATCTGTATTAGTCAAAGCTCTGTTAGGCTTACGCAAAACGATATCCAAAGTGGAGTGGTTTTGAGCAGCAATCAAGTCTGTCAATACAGTAGTAGGAGGAAACTCAGTATAGGTGTAAATTTGGCCTTGGTTTCTCCAAGAAGCAGCTTCCATAGTTCTCATTTGCTCATAAGTACCATGTCCCATGAAAGCACCTACTTGATAGCTCAAGTTAGTAGTACCTCCACCAGAAATACCAATTTGGAAAGTTACCAATCCATAAGGGCGAGAATCTAGGATGAAAGGCTGGTTAAGTCCAGTCACACGGATACCCATGTTACCTAAAGCAACGTCAGTATCAAGCACTTGGTGGATAAGGAAAGAACCAGAAGTTTCTTGGAAAGGAGTATCTAAAGTAAGAGTAGATACACCATCAGTAGCTACAATCAAATATACTTCATCCAAGTCATTTGATTGAGAACCTACACGGATGTAATCTCCTACAATACCTACAGCAGTAGCAAGGTTAGGAGCATTGGTTACCAAAGGACTTCCTTGAGTTAAAACAGCAGCAGCATCGTTAGTAGCTTGACCAGCAGCACTAGCTACCATTTCAGCTAAAATAGGTCTACGAGTCCAATAAGAAAGTTGTTTTACCAAGTTTCTGTAAAGACCATTAACTACTTCAGGCTCAGTAGCAGAACCATCAGAAAGATAATCTACAATGATGGGGTTCATCAAAGCAGAAGCTTCTTGAGATACTAACTCATAGAAAGAAACTACAAGGCTGTAATAGTTGTTATTGATAGCTTGGAAAGCTCCAGTATTGGTAACAGCATTATAACCAAAATAAGATACTTGCTGTACTTTAGCAGCAAAAGGAGTACCAGTGTAATTAGTGATGTCTTCATAAGTGAAAAGTTGTGACTCCCACAAGTTCTCAGTAGTACCACGGCCCATAACAATTTTAATGGGGCTAGTAGTAGTAAGAACAGTAGCAGTGCTCAAAATTACATTACTGGCATCAGTAATTACGATTTCTCCATCAGCAAGAATGCCAGGAGAAGCTAAAGCTCCAGGGGTAGCTCCACCACTTCTGGGTAGGTCAGCTCCAGCAAAGAACTTAAAGTTGTCTAAAATTTGCGGTTGTGCAATCATGATAAAAAATTTTAAAGTTTATATGTTATACGTAAAAAATGAAAAAAAGTTACTCAATTTGTTGAGAATCTAATTGTAGTGGCTGGTCAGGTTGTGAAAGAGCTTCTTTCAGCATCTTTACAGCAATGTCTACAATAGGTCTATGTGTTGATTCATCTAACTCACAGTTCTGCATATTGACTGGAGTTACAAAATTTGTTAGGTCTACTTTGATAGGTTTTGGTAACCTTAAATATCGCAAATTGTAATCTACGATATTGAAGGTGCCATCAGTAATTAACTCATGCCTTTTTCCAGTTTGACCTGTAATAAATGAATAGCCATTAGAAGAAGTAGTGGTTTGAGAATTATACCCAGTGTTAGTTCTAGTAAATGCTAATCTCCATACTAAACCTTCAGTTTGATTAAAGTAAGGTTTCTTGAATGGATTACTTTTGCTTCTGTTAAACTCATTATGAGTTATAACATATACAGCTAAATCAGCAGGTTCACCAGTTTCACAATCATCTTGGTCAATGATACACCTTTCTAAAATGGTGTACATAAAGTCCAATGGTAATGTGGCAAACACTCCATTAGGTAAATTATCTATAGTGTTAGTAAAACTTGAAACAGTAGCAGAGGTTACCAATGGTGATAACCCCTGCATTCTGATTTCTGTTTCTTCTAACCCTTCCCTCTTCAAATTTAAAATAGCAGTAATTCTTGTATGAACAAAATGATTCTGTGCGTTAGTTAAGACAATATTTGCCTCACCCTCCTGAATCCCAGGAGCACCAGCAGAGTTGAGTTTTTCATACTCTACTAAAACTAACTGCCACATTTCATTAGCTGTCATACATCAGAGTTTTCTACTTGAAATTCTAGTTTCTTTCTGAACTCTAGTTTTTCAGGGTTGTTAATAAGTGAAATTACATCACCCAATGCTCCTAGAGGTTCATCACCCATAGTAAAGTATTTGGTGCTAATTTTCTTAAGTGCTCCTGCTCTAATTGCTCTGAAGATTAGGATTTTATCATCCTTATACTCATCATTAACAATAGACAAGAATAACTTAGGATTGGTCTCCATAACTTCATAGACCAAGTTAAATAGGAAATCTGTAGAAGCAGTTTTAGAGATAATATTGTTAGGGTCTTTGATAATCATAAACTCCATAAGAAGCTCACGATGATCTTTCATCCTATTAAACTCTTCGGTTGCTTTTAATCTAAGGTTAATCTCTTCCTTCTTGCGGTCTACAGATACTTTTTCATCTACTAAAGCAAACCAGTAAGTAGGCTTAGCATTTCTTGATTCCCAAGAAGGAGCAATATACTTGTCATTAGTTTTTAGAACTCTCCAAGTAATATTATCCCATACATTAGTTAAGTCAAGAGTTAAGCCTTCTTTTGGAAGCTTTACTGAATAAGGTAGTTTACCTTTGTTATTTGGTCCATCAGAAATCCATCCTGACCAAAAGTTTTTTGTTTCTTTAGCAAAAGATAAATCATATCCTGAAATTCTATTAAAGAACTCTAGTTCTGTCATAGGTTCATCAGGAAACTGAGGAGTTAATACCTTTTCAATGTGGTCAAAGATAGGTAAGAATTCACCAGTAGTTCTATCTCTCTTTAACTCAAGAGACCTTCCCATACCTTCATGAATAAATCCTTCAGGCAATTGTTCTACTTGCTGATTAGTAAAAGTCCTACTTTCAATAGGTACTACTCTAACAGTCCTTTTATTCAAAAAATCCATAGTAGGATATTTTGGTTTTGAAGGAGTAGATGCTAAAGTGATTTGTTCTGTTTGGGGCACTTCTTCTACAGTTGTAGGAATTGTTGATTTTTTAGGCATAGCAATATTTTTTTGTTTAATGATATACAAAAGTGGGGTTTTACCCCCACTTTTGCAAATATCAACAACTATTAGATGTTATAAGGCATCCACAAGATTTTGGTAGGGTCTTCTACAACACAACCAGTCCACTCCATACCATGTACTTCATAAGCATCTACAGGGCTAGCAGTCATAGCTGAACCAGTGTTTACTTTAGAAGTGTAAGGGGAGAATGGGTCACGCATTCCAGGAATATATTTGTATACTCCATTTTCAAGACCTTTAACAGTCAAACGATGGATACCTGGGTCACCCAAGAATTCACCATTGGCCATTTTATGTCCACCACGGATTAACATATGGCGAGAAGCATTAAGACCATATCCAGAAGGATGTTTCTCTTTGTAACGTTCTACATCATCAAAGAAAGGTCTGTGCTTAACCATGATGTTTACACCATTGTAAGACTTGAACTGAGTGAATACACCTTGGTAAGTCAAACCTTGGCTACCCATATCACCATTCTTTTCTACTCGTTGAGTAACAAAGTTAGGAGTATATTGAGTAGAACGGCTTTCAATCCACTGAGAGATATCTTTCTTACCGTAAGCACCAGTTTCAATTACTACATAATACTCATCCTGCATTTTGTAAGCAAGACCCATTTCAATGGTCATGTCTACAATTTTGTCAAGGTTTAGAGTAGAGTAGGGGTGGATATTGGTGTTAGCAATTTGCTTGAACATACCAGCAAAAGTCTGGATAGTACAACCATTGCGGTCATCAATACCATAATAAATTTCATTTTGTGTGTAGTTCTTGTGAGAGAACAAGAATGCACGAGCTTGTTGCTTCTTAAATTGGTAAAGAGCTACCATATCATAGAAGTTAACAAAAGCACCAGTATAAGGCTTAGTAGACTTAGGGTCTGTAGGATCAGGGAAACCAAAAGCTAGAGGTACGTTTTTACCTTCAGCGATGATGTTACCATCAACCTTATAGTTCATTCTTTGTAGGGCAGCACGAGCTTTCAATTCTACGAAAGTAGTAAAGTGAGCTTGAGTACCACTCATAGAACGCTCTCCAGATTGGAAGTTAGTTTCTTTAGACCAACGAGTACCAATACCAAGTTCAGTAGCAGGTACAGAACGGTTTAATGGGTCATCAGTAATAAGAGCTACTTCATACTTCCAACGGTTAGGAGCTTCTTCTTCTACACTCTTAATTTGGATATAGTAGTCATCAGGATTGTGACCAACAATAACGTCATTAAGGTCAAAGAAACGCTCTCCAAAAATCATGTACCAACGAGCTTGGTTAAGACCTACAGCAGCAGGCTTAGCACCCAAAGAATCATACCAGTCAAGAAGCTGTACAGTTTTGTTGTTGTTACCAGCTACTCTCCAATGGTAAAATTTGTTCTCTGTGTCAAGAACTTTGGTAGGGAACTCATTCATAAAGTTCACATAATCATCAGAAGGCAGAGTTTGGAAAATTCTGCGATACATATCAGAAGCCAATTGAGGCTCAATCATGCCTAGTTCTCCCAAGTGGGGAACCTTCAGTGGTCCATTAAAAGTTTTAGGACCGTACCTTGCAATTAAGGGAAATAATTCAGTCATTGTATTTGGGTTTTAGTTAATAAAAAATTTACTTATTGATTTGATAGTTTTTTGGCTAATTCAGCCCATCGTTTTTTATGGTCTTCTTTTTCTACATCCATATCTATAGAACTATCAGTACTGTAGCCAGAAGTTCTTCTTCTCACATTATCAGAATCTACAGCTTTATGAAGCTCATTAATAGCTTCACTTTTACCTAGAGATTTGATAACAGAGAAATCAGGAACAAAATCCCTTTTTCTAGCATCGTATTTAAATAGACCCATAGTATGATATAGTCTAAGTAGAGCATCAAATTTGTTAGGGTCAACCTCTCTTGTTGCCAAGATAGGATTAACCTTTTGACCTTCTTGAGTTTCAACTAGAGAATATTCTTTCATCCAGTTGTCTTTCATTTTCTTGGTCAGTTTAATACCAGCAATTTCATCAGTACTTTGAAGATAGTTCTGAAGCTCTTCAGCTTGTCTTTTATGAAACTCTCTTCTTTGGTACTCTTGTTTAGCTAATTCAGCTTGTGCACCTTTTTCATGCTCAGCCAAAAGCTGTTTAAATTCAGGTAGAGATTCTAGGGCATCATCTACTAATGTTCCTAGGTCTTCTCTTTTCTGAACTTCTCTTTTAATCTTCTCCTCTGAGAAAGCAGTAGTATAACGAAGATACTCAGCATAAAGGTTTTTAGCTTTGTCAGGATTTTCAATTAGAACATCTTCATTGATGCCTTCTGCTAATTTATATCCTTTTACAATTTGAGTAGCGTCATCTTCAGAAACACCATTCTCCATTAAATCAACAAACTTCTGTTGTAGTGGAGTTAAGTTTCTTTCAATGTAATCTGTGGCCATAGCCTCAGCATTTCTAGTTGCATACTCATCTAAGTAATCAAGGAAAGATTCAGGAGAGTCTTCAAACTCTTCTTCATTGAAGCCTTCAAAAGCTCCAGTCTTTTCATGAAGAGCTTTAATGATTGCTGCATATTTTTTAGATGATGATTGAGAGGATGATTCTCGTTTACTTGAGGAGGTGTTAGTATCATCACTTTTTGCCTTAGCAGGCTCTCCACCATCATCTTTGGAGTCGTCAATATCAGTAATAGGAACTAAGCCACTCTCATCAGAAGGAGGAGGGGTTGAAGGTGTAGAATCTTCTCCACTGCTATCTGATGTATCAGCAGCTGGGCTATCTGAATCTTGCATATCTGAAAGACTCATAAGAGGTTGTTCCTCTACTTTTAATGAATTTAAGAAATCTAATGCCATATCTTAAGTTGTTAGTTAATACTCACAAATCTAGTTATAAGTTGCAAAAAACTGCTATAAAATTTTACTGTATGCACAAGGTATATAGCAATTATATATAGGTTATATACAACTATGAAAGGTTCTTGAGTTTATAAAGGGTTGATTGAATTAAGGTTTTTACCTCATCTATCTGATTTAACAGAGCAGGATCAGTAAAAGTTTTTTTATTATCGTCAATAAATTTATGTAGCTCTTCTAAGTGTTTAATAGGATTTTGGTTTGTAGAGCCAGGAATTTCTAGCTTTACAATACCATAGAGTCCTTGGTAAGCTTCTACAAAAGAATCAATAAAATCTAGCAGAGAATCATAATACTTATTTAAGGCCTTATGCTCTGCATAACTTCTTGTTGATAAATGTGCTAGATGAGTAGTATCCCTGGATTGGAATAGTTTTGAAATAAATACTTCAGGTGTCACTTTAGAAGATTTTAATGATGCGAGTTCTTTGATAATATCATCCATAATAATTATTTTTTATTTCTAATTTTTTCTCCTGCTACAGGATTACGAAGTTTCATTCTTTCTACTTCTTTAGCAGTTTCAGCTTTAAGTCTTTCAATCTCTCTTTGATTCTGAATCTTTTCCCTTTCTAGGGCTAGCTTTTGCTGTTCAATGTTAAACTTAGTAGAAATTTCTAATTCCTTATCCATTCTCTTAGCTTCAGCTTCTCTATCTTTTTGATACACCTTTTCTAGTTCAATAGGGTCAGGAATTTGATTGTTATTCAAGTCAATTTCTTCTCTTCTGGAATAAGTCTGTATGGTAGCTATCTGTAATCTAGTTTGAGCTTCTAAGTCATACTTGTATTTATCAAGTTCTAACTTCTTCATTTCTAGCTCCATATTTTGTTGAGCTTCTTGAGCTTTCTGCTGAATCTCTTGTTGTTTAATCTTATTAGCTTCTTGCTGTTGTTGTTCTTGTCTAGCTTGCTGCTCTTCTCTTCTTTTCTTAAGAATCCTAGCTGCATCTTGAACACTTTCAGTTTTAAACACACTAATAAGGTCACCCATATCAGCAGTTCCAGCTGCTACAGCTTGACTAAAGTTTTGCTCAATCATTTGCAGTAGCAGAGCATCATCAGAAGACTTAGATACCATAAGGTCAAAGTCAGCAAGAAGAACTCCATTGATTTCTTCATCTGTCATAATCTCCTTAGTAAAGTCATCCATAAGGAAGGATAACTTCTTAGGATTTTTTCTAAGTATATGAATACCAATATCTAGAATTCTTTTTAGACATCTTTCTTTAAAGAACTCATTTTTAGCAAACCATCTTTCAGTAGTTAGAGAAGATTGAGTAACAGCTCTTTCAACATTACCTACTAGTTCAGTTGAGCTAATAGCTCCTTGTCTCTGCTGAGTAACTCCAGATACTATATCCATAGTTCTGATGATATCCTGCATAACATTATTAAGTACACTAATAGGTCCACTTTGATTTGATGATAATCTATTAGGTGTAATAGTATTATAAGTACCTGCTGCTTGTAAACCTTTAGGAGTCATTACTTCTGCAGTAGGGTCCATAGGCATAAATGCAGTAGATGTTACATAGTTTAAAAACTCATGTAAAGTCATGTTATCAGGTATCATGGAAGTTGGGAACTGCACAATATCTGGTAACATTAGGTTTACTAATACTTGACGCTTGTAATCAAATATGTTGTACAAGTAATCATAAGGCTTAATAATATCCATTAAGGATTGTGCCCTTGAAGAGTTTGTATTGTAAAACTGAAGTACTACAGGAGGTTCTTGCCTAGAGATATTATCTAATGAGTTACCTAAGTAAGGAATAGGTTCAGCTTTAATGTAGATATTAGCTCCAATTTTATAACCTCTCCACCATTCATTAATCCATTCTTCTCTTTCTAAGAACTCTCCATTAGCCTCATCAATTACATACTTTTGGTGCTCATACTTAAGAAGCTCTACACCATTTTCATCTAGGTACTTAACTAGTTTAATCTTTCTCTTAGACCTCCATATGCAATGTAGTAATCTAATGTTTCCCCTGGCATCAAAGTAACTAGAGAACATAGGAAGGTCTAAGTCCCCTAGCGGCATTAACTCCTGTACTCTAGCAGTAGCAGAATTAGTAGGAATAGCTAGTTCTCCTATGTGTCCATACATAGGATAATTAAAGTAAGGCATTGGTCCAGAGTTATAACCTCTGTAATCTTCTAACTCTTTAAGTTGGTCTTTAGTTAGAAAATCATGGAATAAATCTACAAGAGATGAAATAGTATGATAAGTTACTTCTACTAGTGCTTCTAAACCAGATTCATTAGTAGCATGTCCATTCATAATGGTAAATATCCTAGTAGGGTCACCCTTTCTAATAGATACTTCTCCACCCATTTCCTCAATAAAGCAGTATTGTTCAGCAGCAATTAATGCATCTTCAAATGCAGGGTCAAATACTAAATCTTTAACATAGTAGTACTTGTAAAGATACTTGAGTAGTTTATTAGCACCCCTTTCAGCTACATCAAAGAAAGAAGAGTTAGTATACTCTTCTAGTTCTTTTAATCTTTTTTCAGCTAATGCTTGGTCAAAATTAGGATTCTGGATTTGCTCAGCAAAAAACTTTTGATATTCTTGGAGTTTAGCTTCTTCTACTTCTCTAATACCTTGCTGGTCAGATGAACTTCTAATAACACGAAAGTCAAACTTTCTTTTCATGTGTTCTCCTACTAGCAAGTCAATCTTAGAGTTGCCTATCCCTTTATGTTCCATTCTAGCTGGGAAAGTACCTAAGCCTAGTCCATAAGGGTCAACTACTTTCTCAACATCATTCATATTGAGAATACCCCTTTTTAGATTATAGTTAGTTACTTTGTTATAGTAAGAGTTTTTAATCTGTCTATTTTCAAATAACACTAGTGATTCAAAAGCATCAATAGTATTCTGTTGCCACTTCTTAGTTTTCTTAACTGAATCTGAAACTAATTGACTAGGGGCAGTAAATATTCTATTATACATATTATTCTTCTTGTATATTATTAAAGTGCTTCATCCATATATCTTGATTATCTCTTTTTTGTTTATATCTATCAAAATATGAAGAAGTTTTTTTCTTTTGTGGAGATTGTTCTATAGATATACGATTAAATTCCTGTAAAGTTGCATCATACCACACAATCATTAACATGGCAGATATCCTATCGAAGTTAGCTCTAGGGTTTGGATTCCATGCTATAAGCTCTCTAAGGAGTCCTATAGACCTAATTTTTGATAGATTTTTTTCTTCACTTTCTTCAGAAATATTTTCATCTAACCAGGATTTAAGATATTCTAATCCTCTTTCTTTTACAGCCTTGCTCATAATAATACCTTTAGAGGTATTGGTATTTGGCCTCCAAGTATTTCTATCTCTAAGATTATACGGAGTATCAGCTAACAAGTGCAAAGCTTTCTTTTTTTCAAAGTAAGAATACATACCTGTAATGTTGGCTTCATACATTGCTGATGCCTGATAATAGATAATTAATTTCCTACAAGTTTCATAGAATATTTCTGTAGATTCAGGCCTACCTGTGTATTCTGCTACAATTCTTCTGGTTAATCTATCAAATATAAATATTGAACCTACTGAATCTGTACTAGATGTATCATATCTGTAGGGGTCAATACCTGCAATATACCTTCCAATGTTTTCACCATCTTCTCTTTGTCTAGGAGTTTCAAATATTTCTATAAGTCCTGGCTCTGGTTTATGTACAGGATATTCTCTGTATGGAGTACCACTTTGTATATCTCTCCACTTAAGCTCTCCTTCTTCAAATGATAGCATACCTACATTATGCTTATCAATTTCAGTGGAATCATCCATCTTTGATAGAGCATGCTTTAAATCTACTATAGGAAAAAAGAAAGAATGGCTTTGTAAGAAAGCTTCTTTAGGACTTAAAGGGAACTGAGTTACAGAGTCAATCTTAGCTTGTTGGTCTGCACCTTGTTCAGCTCTTTTCCTTAAATCCATAATAGACTGCCTAGCAATATCTTGTAAAGAATTACCAAATTCATCTATCATAGGTTTATCCTTCCACTCTGGATGTTCCTTATAGGCATCTTTATAGACACCAAATCTCATTCTAGTAGCAGGGATAAAAAATCCACATTTTGAGCCTACAGAATCTTCATCCCATATATTGTCAAAAGATAAGAAGTTATACTTTTCAGGATGAAAGAACATTTCAGCAAATTCCTGTGTACCACCTTCCATATCACCACCTGTTCCTTGGATAATAGGTACACCAATTAAGTCATCACCATCTTTCCAGCAAGGTTCTGAGATATTATATGACTGAAGAAGGCCTGGCCATTTACCAGCTTCCTCAAATAGGAACAAGTTACTAGATTTACCAATAGCAGCAAATGGGTTATCCTTAAAAGTAAAGGAATGAATCTCAGACATGTACCCTGCCCAAGCTGATACACCATCTACTGTCTTTTTATATCTAGCTTTTACAAAGTCCTTGGTATTAGGATTTCTTTCTTTACCCCATTCTGTATAGAGGTCTAAGAAATTTAAGTCATCCAAGGACAT
>Ga0070751_1000753_pt1 | contig 19699 bp, 19 predicted proteins | sample VirMetDEL_Aug_28_FD_78514 | JGI IMG/M metagenome (GOLD analysis project Ga0070751, IMG submission 78514) | Aqueous microbial communities from the Delaware River and Bay under freshwater to marine salinity gradient to study organic matter... | ecosystem: Environmental > Aquatic > Marine > Coastal...
AAGCCGCTCCGCCCCAAGACCTAGACCACCCTGCCCCGTCTTCATCTGTGACGCTCATGGTGGCGCGGGAGCCATTAGAGACAACGGTTCCCAGCCCACCTAATGCTGCATCTGGTGCGCCCGTAGCTCCAGACACATAAGTGAAAGCGCCATAGCTTGTTTTGGTATCAAGGTTAGTGATCGGCGCAGCCGTTGGAATGCCATAAATGTCAAAAAGACCATGCAACTTGGAGGGGGAGACGAAGAGCCTCGCACCCGTCTCACCTGTATCCGTTTCAGCGTTGACCTGGGCTTGAGTGGCTTCTTCTACGAGGCCTGCAACCGTTTCAGACGCATTGGGGATGGTGCCGTTAGGATCACTCTGAAGGATCCACTGTTGTGATGTCCCATCGTCGTACCACACGTAGGTTTTCATGTCGGCGGTGGAACTGTCCATCCACCTCTGACCCGCCAGAGGTTCGGAGGGAGCCGTGTCGGAGATGACCATTTCGCCACCAGTGGCATTCATCTGCCCTGGCGCAATGGAAACCTGAACCTTAGCGCCTGCTGCGGTGCTCGCTTCAAGTGCAAAGCCGATAATTCGTGAGTAGGTCGGCCCCAGTGGGTCGTAAGCAACGCCTCGACCTTGGCTGTCGCATGTGATCGGATCACCTACAGCAAAGGCCGCGCCCGCCTCGACCAGCGCAATGCCTGACACCCACAAATCCAAAGGATTGCCAGCAGCGGGGGCGCCCAAGTGACCAGAAACTCCGCTGATCGTGCTTGTCACCGCCCGAGCCAAAGTGGCATTGCGAGCACCGAGAAAGGTACAAAGCCTGTACGGCGGGATGGTTTCAGAAGCATACAGCGTCTTAGTGAAGCCGTTCGTCGTTTTATTTTGGCTCAAAATGATGTCCTTCTAACTAGCTAGCGGAAAATGTCCAGTCGTGAAACATCCACGCCTCAAAACCAGCACGAACTGACCACAGCTCCACGCGGATAGCAGCCGGGGCCGGCGCTGGCACAGTATAAATATAGCTGTTCCCCGTCAGATTTGACACAGAATCGTCCAGAGCGGAGTCAGCGTAAATCCTAAGCTCATACGTCACGCCCAATTCAGGACCAACGTCTCCTGTTTCCTGATCAATAATGTCAGCAGTCTGGGTAAGTCGGTCTCGATGACTCCACTCGATTAAAAGCGTCGCCCCGAGGACTAAGGCAGCCGGATAACGGGCTCCGTCTAAGCGGAAGTTGCCTGGCGGATATGGTCGCGCTTGACGCTCGCGCATTAAAACCGTGAACTCGGTTGCTGCTGGCAAGGCTAAAACGCCTGACCCAGTGGTGACTTGGTGCTTGATAGCAATGGTCTCATTCAGAAGGTATGGCACTCCGTCCTGCCCGTAGTTCTCAGACGGTATCCACACCAAAGACCCAGCCGAATGCTCAATGGGAAGCGTGTCTAAGCAGCCTCGCGCCACATCCATGCTACCTATCAAAATGTCCACTGAGTCAATTCTCATGCACTCGCCATTCACGACCAGATAAGTGCCGATCAGCGTCTGAGGATCTACAGCCAGTGAAACCAGTCCGCCGGTCGCCACAGTGCTGAACGTCTCGACCGCTAAAGCAGTTGACAAGGTGGTGACAAAGACGTGTGAGCCCGTGCCTTGCTCAACCACCGATTCAGGCACTGGCGCGGTCCACAAATTGTAATCGGCGCAGTCTGAAGTTGGAGCAGCGGCGTATGTTACAATGTAACACTCTTCAGGCTGCAAAACGGCCAAGTCGCCAGGCGACAAGCCGCGGGCTAAGTCGTAATATGGCAGCTCCGTGTTATAAGCCAAGACGACAGGCTGCGGCGCATTGCTCGGTTCTGTCCAGCCAGGCGATTGCTGAGAGGTATAGCTGCTTTCGGGAATGCCAAAGACATCTTCGATCAGATCTATGCGGATTGTCCCATCTTCGATGGTGCCCTGATTAATCGCAAGCACTCTATATGCGCCATCAATGCCTAATTTCGGCCAAGTCAGACGCAAAACGTCACCAGGAAGCCAGTCATAGCCAGACCGATTCACCGACACCGTAGCTTTAGTGAGCGGTGTGCTGGCTATCTGTAAATCACGAAGAGCAACGCGCTGTGCCAAGCTGTCTTGAGTGATACCAGAGTAATTCACTGACCTCGTAACGACACTGCCCTGTCCAACAATGGAGGCGAGATCTTGCACAGTCACATTCCTGGTTTCGCCTGTCTGCGAATCTGTATAACTGGCGGTGATTTCATTGGCAGCCTCGCCCCATGACGCTTTTTGCCACAACTCTAAGCGAGCGTTAGAAGGGTCGATCACTGGAAGCGATCCCAGTGCGTAATTATTTCGAATGAGACGGATTTCAAAAAGACCTGTCTTTCTCGATACGACAAGCACCCCGCTGATATGCTCCAGAACCGTATTGATGAAATCTCGAATCGTCTGCGATTCAGACCAGTAAATCGAAAGCCCGAAGGATTCGCCGTACAGAACATCAGCGGCTGCTTTAAAAACTACGTCATCCAAAGCGCTAGACGGATAACCCATGCCCCATTCGACATCAGTCAGACACTGATAGATGATGTGCGCAGGGTTCATGTCATCGCCGATGGCCGCTTTTGTAGGATACCAGGCCGCCCCATTTTTCCAGCCGCTCAAGATCCTAGTGACACGGAAGGCCCATGGCTTGATATAAGGGGTCATTGCTGACACTAGGCCGCTGTACACAATAGTCAGCACGCCACGGAAGGCAGGAATGTCACTCCCTAGCTGTTCTTGAAGGTAGCTGTTCTCAGTCTGTGTGCTTTCACCGAACGCGAGCCATGCTGGGCCTTGAATGCCGCCTTCTTTAGTCTCACCGCCAAAAAGGTCAGGAGCATTGATGAAAATGCTTCCGCTCCCCAATGCCCCGTCATCCCAAGCAACGCGGTCACCTACGCTGATCTTTTTCACTGCATCGACTGGGCCATGACAGACAGAAAAGTGAAGACCGAGGTAGTATTTATATCCAATCGTGACTTTTTTACTGCTGCCCATCGCGCGCCCTTTTCTCAGCCTTCAAAATCGCCTGCCTAGACATCGCGTCACCTAACTCGGCAAGCGCTTCTGCATCGATGCCATTCAAAACGAAGTCGCGAAAATCAAGACCGCATCGCTGGAAGAAATCTCTGACCCCCGGCGCACAGTAGCCGCATGCCCGACAGTCTTGAATGTAGACTCTCACTTGCCGCTCTTCGTCTTTACTGCTGAACGACGCAAATCACCATACCAGGTCACATTCGGACCTTTCACAGTGACCGTCCCGAAGATAACAGGAATCGCCCTGCCCTCCTCAGCAGTCGGAATCTCAAAGTCAGACAGAGCGGACGGTTTCGGGCTCTTCGGCTTCGGAGCAAGCAAAGTGCCAAGTGCATAAGCACTTACGAGGATTACAGCAGCAGTCAACGGATCCATAACTTACCTCAGAAAATAGGATTCCCACCAAAGGGGTTTTTGCTTGGGACGAAAGGGAAACCCCCGAAATTCTGGAGATTGCTGAATTTCCCGCAGCCATTCGCCCCGGTCGTGTGGTCACAGCCAGGGAAGATATCCACCTCTCCAGCCAAGTCCTGAATAGGGTAGCTGATCGTCAAAGTTGTGCCGACCTGCGAAAGGATCATTCGGCGATCGTAGATTCCAGATCCGTGACGATAGTCCAAGTAGCCGCCATCGAAATATCCATCAGACTGACCGCCGACACTGCCAACTTGAATCTGCGTGCCTGTGCCCGTGGCGGTGGTGGACACTTTATGAATCCCTGTACTGACACGGCAGGAGGGTCCGTAAAGAACGTGAGGACAGCCACGGCTGTAAGCGCGCCGTAACCCGCTTCTTTCTAGGCTGGTGCTGACAGGCTCGCAAAATAGCACTGCTTCAAGCCCTGACCACTCACAAGAAAGAATGCGGCCAGTCCACGCCAGCGTGAACGCCGCTCCATCGCCACGATATAAGCTCACGCTGACTGTGCTGGAAGGCGGAGCGACGCGGAAAAGCTCAGCCACCGGATTATCTCGAACTGTCTGAAGCTTCAGCTCCGTTCGCTCTTCAGTAATATTCGCTTCAAGAGTCGATCGCCGCAACGGAACCGGATCATACTGGCGGCTGTTGTACACCACTGATTCCAGCCCAGAGGTCTGATAGTAAGCGCCGCCATCGAAAATGAATGAGTAAATTTCTATAGGCGAGGTTGTATCAGACATCGCGAACAGTCCTCCAGTTGACTCTAATCCTGCTGGTGGATTTTTCATCCCAAGCAATTTCTAGCATATCCTGTTCAAGCCGCACCGGTTTGAAAAAGGACAGCGTAGTGCCTCCAGGCGTGCAGTCTTCCGACAGAGGGACATTTATCAGAAGTCTTTCTGTGGTATCGCTGACCACCACAGCCGCAAGCACCCTGCACCTGATCAAAGCTCCAGAAGGCTGCAAGATCGCCAAGTCAGACCGAGCTGGCTGCAACGCGCAAAGGTTCGAGTAGTTCACATAAACGATGTCCAGGGTCGTGCTTCCGGAAGGCGCAGTGACCGACAAGGTCAGATCAGCCTGACCAGTCGAGAGCCAGGCCAGATCCTGACGACCCTTCAGCGCGTAATAGAAAGCGCGGATGTAATCGCTGTCCACCTTGCTTGTTCCCACCGTTTCAAAACTCATCAGCTCGCTGCTCCATTCGCTTTCATCCTCGCGGGCTCGCAGCCCAGTCAGGTAGTCGAGTTCTTGAAGCTGTCGTTCATAATCGTCTGTCGGATCCTGTCGCCACTGGAGTGGCCAGTCAACGACTAGATCCCCGGTGTAGTCCGGTGCCGCTGGCGCCGCTGGCGCTAGGCCAGATCTGTCCAGAGTAATCTGCGCAATGCCATACGCGGAGGCGCCTGTGAAACGGGAGAGGCGCGTGACGCTGCTAAGATAACCCGACTTGGCTGGCATCGTCAGCGTGCCCTTTGGCCAAGCGACGCTGGTCAGCTGAGAGAAGGTGACTGTGCTGCCAACAACAGCGCTAATTTCGATCATTTCGTATAAATTAGAGTCAGAGTAAAAGACCATAGTCTCACCCGCCGCATGATCCAGCGTGACGCGGTCGAGATCGATGGATTGACTCCCCGCTGGCAGGTCAGCAGTCAGGTATTCAACCTCTGACCAGATGGGAAACATCCAGCTTCGAGCGCCCCAGCCAAAAAGCAGCGCCTCAAAACGCTGGCGCTCGGCATTGTCTGCGATCAAGTAACGCTGCTCGATGCTTCGAATCGGCTCAGAACGCAAGGCAATGCGCTGCTCAGATCCATCGTAGGATGTGAGCACCTGCGTCTGAAATTGCAGCGACTCAAGCCAAGGATACTGCCAATTATGTCTCAGCGGGAAAAGCACCAGTCGCTCACCGCTGACAAAAAGACGCTCGGAACCATGAGCCGTGAAAACGAATTCATATACCGCGTTGATGCTCGACGGGCCTTTAGCGGCCACCGTCAAAGTCAGATCGCGACCTTCTAGCGGCGCATAGATGGTAGGCGTCGTGTCGTCCACCAAGGTCAACCCAGCGGTGCGAGTCTCGACAATCTCGCTGAGTTCTTGATCGACCAGATATCCATTCCAGACGCTGACCGTGTAGATCTTGTCAGATGTAACCGAACCAGCGCGGATGATCGTGGGTTCAACCAAAATACGATTGTAAAACCACTGATTCCCAGACAAGGCATAGCCGAGATTGCAGTCATGGATGTCAGGGAACGACCGCAAGGGATGTGCCCCGGTTTCAGGGTCGCCTATGTCGATCAGCGGCTGGATCCAGCCATCCAAAGCCGCGCCCGTGTCCGCTGCTCGCAAACTGGAACTGATCCCGACCCCCTCCGTGAGATCGGACTGAAACTCAAGCGTGAGCTCGCCAACATGAACGGTCATCAGACCGTACTAAAAGCTAGTGCGAAGTTGCCAGAATTGCCGTGTGTGGCAGTAGTGGCGCGGGACCACAGCGGAAACACAAACCAGTCAGTCAGCACGATGCCGGGCTCATCCAAGTGATCCAAATTTGTGAAAGCACAGTTGTCGATCCGCCCCATAGGCACCCAGTCACTGGTCCCGACCCCCGCATACATCAATTCAACGGGGATTAAAATATTCCGGCTGTTATAGCCGTTAAAAGCCCTCTCGATCAGCGTATAAATACTAGCTTCTTTTGAAATTGAGCAGCGAATTGTTGCTATGTCTACGGACGAATAGGTTACTCCCATGCTAACCGTCCTAACCGCTGTTGCTGCATCTGTGAAAGTCATCTGTCCCGAGTAGGCGGGGTTGGCTGTATCGCCGGTGTAGTTGGTATATACGCCAAAAGGCTTGGCATGGAAGTTATTCGTATAGTCCAACGTGATGTAAGGATAATGACGAGCCCAGAGAGTAGCTGTACAATAGACGCCTGGCTGCCAGCCGGTTCCGTAAGGAGTGATAGATCCCGTGCTCATCATCGTAAATGCGCCATTCTCATACTCAACAACACAATGCGACTGAGTGCCATTCGAGAACATCCAGTACCTGGATGGATTAGGCGACACGTAGCATGAAATTCCGTCCTCGACATAGACATTTTCAGCATTTCCTAGCGGTTGACCAGATGGCCGCGTGCCCGTGACGGTCGTGCCTGAGTACGTTTGCATGCTGAAACAGCCTTCAAGCATGCCTCCCGAATTGGAAATTCGCCCCACAAGGATCTTATGACCAGACGCGCTATGCGTCAGCGGCTGCTGCGTCCATGTGACCGTACTGCCAGGCGAATAATTCGCAGAGAATGACTTGTCGATGCGGATCGAATTAGCTCCGTGCGTGAAAGACGCTTCAGACTGAACAAAGCCTCCCTGGCCCACCAGCCACCCGATCCAGTCTGTATAAAGCGCTTCGTCATCTGCGGGAAAACCGCTCTGAAAGGCCATGCTTACTCCAAGGAAAAAGCCGCAAAATTTTTGATTCCGGTCCTGAACGCTGACTGGATGCACAATCGATCAACGCCATTGCAGTCAATCACATCTTCGGAAAAAAGGTTGAAGCCGGAGACATAAAAAACCCCATCCAGATCACCAAATGTCCCGTTCAAAGGCGTACTGGAATGGAGCGTGACAGGGAATAGCGCTCGATTACCGCCAAAGCAAGGCAAGATGTTTAAAGACTTGGCAGGGAAGGTATTGGATATGGCACCGTCATTATCAAAGACCACCCAAGCGCCGCCTTTGTCGCGCATGATCAGCGTCTGAGACGGGTCAAAAAAAGCGCGATGATCTGCCGATGTATCACGCCAAGAAACCGCCGGAAGCCCAGCACCAGCAGTGCCACCAACAATCAAAGGATACGGATATTCACTGCTGGTCCCTGTCGGAAGCATGAATCCCATATAGCACGACTCATACACAGTAGACACTTTGGCGATCGCGATAAAACGCCGACCGCTGCCGATAAACCAGCACGGCATTGTCGCATCTGACAGAAGCATGCTGACCAGCGGAGACGCGCCGAGAATGGTGCTGGCTGTTGTGCAAGATTCATTGAAGCCAATGCCACCAAAGAAGCGGACATTGTAAGCATCAGCCTCTACAAAGCGGGCAGTAGCAAAAGAAACAAAAATCTCATCAGCACCAGAAGTCCCCGGTCCCATGACGAAAAAGTGCAGACCCCCGTCGTTAGCCTCATACTGCCTTAGTAGCGTCCAATTTGACGCTGCGGTGACCATAGGACCGGTCACAACAGGGATGATCAGCGTCTCTCCAAGCGTAGCGCCGCCCAGTAGCGAATCAGTGTCTACTAAATCAAGAGCAATGATCCCGTTGTCGTAAGGAGCCCCGACCGTAATCGCCGCCTGAGCGCCTGAAACGCTTCCTGTCACACTGTAAACACCTGTCGCGGCATCAGTGCAAACCAGCGACCAGTTTTCTGTAGGCGCGGCTGTATCTACTTTGATACGCCTGGGCTCAATGCCTGACTGCATTCCTGAAACGTCCAGAATTGCCACGCCTGTTACAAATTGTAACAACATACCGGCAAATTCTACTTCATCGGTCGGATGGGAGACGGTGGTTCCGTCAGTCACAAGGAATGGCATTGCGTCACCTCACCGTCTGCTTGATCAAGCCCTTATTGCGCTGTATCACGTTCAAAATGGTTTTTTCTCCGCTAGAGCTTGTTAGGTAATCTTGCACCAGATTCGGATCAATGACATTCACTATTCTAGTGCTTGATTCTGAGCTGGCGGATTGGCTGCTGTTTGTAGAATTTTTGCTCAGATTGTCTCGATGCCTCGGATCGGACGCTGTCAAAACCTCTTCACCAACTTCCAGCACGGCCGGAACTTCGTTGCTGCTGAGCCCGACAATCCCTCCCGAATGGTACCGAGGAGCATACGCGAAAATCGAGGAGTCCAGCCTGCGAAAAGTCGAACCTCGACCGACGACACCGCCAGAATGAAAGACTCCAGCTGCGCCGCTCGACGCCGCAACCGCTTGCCCGGCGCCAGGGAAAAAGGTATTCAGAAGCTGCAAAACCGCAAAAGTAGCCAAAGCCTGAGCAGCGATTTGCACCATGGCATTCAAAAAAGATTTAGCAAAGTCAGATAAGGCTTCCCCCGCCGATTTGGAACCGTCTACAAGGTCAGTGAAAAACCCGGTCATGGAGCTAATAAGCGATTTTGCGACGCTGGAAGCCAAATTGTCCTGGAGGTTTTCGACCTCAGCGTTTAGCTCCGCGACGGCCAAGGCTGACCCGGTCAGCGTCTGCTCATTCAGGTCACGCAGTGCCTGATCGATCTCGCGGATTGCGTCAGTAGCACCGGAAACGCCTTCCTCGTCAAGTCTAATGAAGTCCTCGCGCAAGATAGCCAGCTCTTCGGACGCCTGTGTGCGCGTAGCTTGAAGATCTGACTTGCCTTGCTCGCGAGTTGTATCGCCAGACCGGACACTGTCAGACACACGACCTTCCGCGTCTCGCAGGGTATCCAGCGTCTCTCGGTAGCGGTTTTTTAGATCATCAAGACGCGCTTGACCTAGCTCGACATTGAAAAGATTGTCTATCAGAGCAACACCAGCTTCGTCGCCTTGGATTTCAAGGTTTCGGCGCAGATCAGCATACTGATTTTCCAAGCTGATTCTTCGGGCATCGATCGAACGCCCTTCCTGCGCAGCAATGCGCTGCCTGATCGCTGCTAGCTGCTTTGCTTGCTCTTCAGCAAGGCGGACGCTTTCCGTCTGAGCCTGTCCACGCGCTTCCAGCGCAGAAATGGAGTCCTGAAGTGCTGTGGCAAGCCGGATTTCTTCATCAGTCGCGCCCATTAGTCCCAGTCGGTAGGCGATAACCTCAGACGCTGACTTGCCGAAAGTTGCAGCTTCTTCTTCTAGCGACCGGATAACGTCCGCGATCTGATCAGCATACTCTCGGGCCTCAACCGGCCCCGACGTTGGCGGAACGACCGCAGGCAACTCGATATCTTCGCCTGCGCTGCCAGCATCAGCCGCCTGTTCCCGAGCCTTCTTGATAGCTGATTGGTATACCTCCAGCTGCTTGCGCAGCTCGTTAATCCTCGCCCGTCCGCCAATGCTAGCCGAAGCTCGGCGATTTCTCTCTAAGTTTGAAATGGAACGCTCTATGTCTTCAATCTCGCGCATCAAGCGTGGGATGTCATCCAGAGCTGGACCATGCACAGCGCTGGCCAGCTCTTCGCCCAAGAAAGTAGCGAAATTGCCTATAGCAGCGCTGGCCTCCACAGCGGCAGCCGTGATCGAGACAAAAGCCCCTGCCATGCTCTGCAAGCCTTCAACAACTGCTGGATCTGAAAGAGTCTGACGCAAGTTGTCGATGCTTTCCGACAAAGGTGACAGATCTGTTTCAGCAATGGTCCGATTAACTTCATTGCGCAGGCGGGTCAGTGAAAGCCCGACGGAATTCGGCAAACGATCAAACTGCTGCTGAACCTGACCGGAGACATTGATCAACGCCCCTAAAACCACGTCTGCGGTTAGCGCTCCCTCAGCGCCTAAAGCGCGAAGCTCCCCGATCGGGCGCCCTAGACCATCAGCGATGGCCTGCGCTAGCGCGGGCGTTTGCTCAAGGATCGAGTTAAGTTCTTCACCTCGAAGCACTCCGGACGCAATGCCCTGTCCAAGCTGAACAAGCGCCGCCTCTGCTGCTTGAGCACTTGATCCAGAGATGGCGATGGTCTGTCCGATGGTCTCAGTAACCTGAAGCAGCTGCTCTTGACCGACGCCTAATCCACGAGTCGCTTGAGCAAAGCGACCATAAAGCTCGATGGTGCTGGATAGATCCGTGGCAGATCGCTGAGACTGCTCAAAAAGCTCATCTTGGACTCTTGTCAGCTGCTCCGCGTCATCGACAAAAAGACTGAGACGCGCCGATAAATTTTGATAAGCATCAGCGGTCTCGATGATCGACCGAGCTGCACTCGTAGCAGCTTGAGCGCCAAAGAAAGCGGCCACCGCCCCGCCCACGCGGGTCAAAGTCGCCTCGACTGCTTGGAAATTCCGATTGATTTGCTGACTAGCGTTTTGAGAGGCGCGTCCCGTCTGAGCTAGCGAAGACTGAACACGATTAAAAGATGTTTCAGCCTTGCGTCCCGCCGCCGTTGCTGACGATCCGACCCCGTCCAGTTCTTGACGGGTTTTGGTGAAAACGCCTCCGCCCGTGCCAAGTGACTTGAACTGAGAAGACAGATCCTTGAAAGCCGCCTCGACCTTGTCAACGGCTTTGACCAGCTCGGAAACGTCAGCTCCAATCTTGAATTCTAGGTCATTCGTTGCCACGGGCTAGCTCCTGAGTTACCTTCCGAAAGCTTTTTTGGTCAGCTTGGGCCAAGCGAGCTGCATAAATCTGACCGGTGAAGCGGTCATGCTCCAGCTTTTGCACAGAGGTCAAGAGCCGGTCGAATTGATCTAAAGTGTAGTCCTGAATCGCATGGAAGCTGTGCCCATGCGAAATCATAAGCGCTACTGCGTCAGACCAAGATCCTTGACCCTTGCCACGCCTGCCGTGATCAGCGGGGCGAGGCGCTTTGTAAAAAAATGAGCGTTAACCTCAAAAATCTTGAGAAGCAGGGCTATGAATTCGTCCAGATCCCACTCGTCGTAAGGCTGTTTCCAGGTCTTACTTGGTACGCACACGTCAGCCAAAGCAATCAGCAGTCCTAAGTCTACTTGAAGCAAATCAGCCGCTTTCAATTCCGGAACGGCTCCGAGCTTCAAACGCATCTCTGCGATCACTGGCGTAATGGTCTTCTGAAACCTGCTCATCTGACCAACTTTGATCTGGCGAATCACCGCCGACTCTTCTAAGCCGGAGCGGGTGAACGTGTCACCCTCGCCGAAAAAGACATCAATCTCAGGCTGCATTAGCAATGCTCACTTTGAAGTATTGACTCACACCTGCCGCAGTGATGGACGTGTCTGGCAAGATCTCGCCGGTCAGATCGATAGTGCCGTAATCTTCACCGATGAGGTCAAGCCCCGCAGTTGGACCAAATTTCACGCGGTAAAAATGCACGGTGACCTCGTCATTTGACTTCGCTTCGTTAAGACCAGCGAAGTAAACTTCCCACTCTTCAGCGCCGGCGGTCAAAGCCTGAACAACGTCCACTGTGTTGTAATCGTATGTGATCAGAACGATGTCACCATCGGCCACACTGCCGCCTTCGAGAATCAGGATCCCGCCAGGCGTGACATCATAATCAGTGCCAAGGATCAACTCAACTGGCGCAACTTCATCATCCGTCACAGTCGTAATAGTTTCTGCTGGATACTGGGTCGGGATGAAAGATCCGATGTACGCAGTGTGCGGCTCGGCGGTCGCGGTTGCGCCAGCGGTTTGAGAGGTAGAGCCATACAAAGCACGCGCCAAGTTATCAGCACTGTACTCACGCATAGATGTATTCAGCGTTGATGATTCTATGCGACTGACTGAGTTGTACGTGCCGCCGCCGGGCTTGGTGTAGTCGCTGATTCGGATCGTGTTCTCAGTAATCGCAATATTGAGCGCCGAAGTATTACCAATAAAAAGCAAAGGATCCGTACTGTCCTTCACTCGCATGTAAATCTTGCCCGAGCCCAAGTATGAATAATCAGCCATTTTAAAACTCCTAAGAATTAGCGCCACGCAAAGTAGTATGAGATGTGAATGCCAGCGGAAAAAAAGCAAATCCGTCTGCATAAGATATGTCTTGAGACTGAGCTAGCACCAACGGAGTCAGCTCTTTTGAGGCTTTCCAGCCCATAATAGACGTGATCACCGATGTGGCGACAGGATCCACTTCTGACCGACTGCCTTGTCCTGAGCCATGCAACGTCGCGCTACGTCCGACGATCCAGATTGTGTACTGAAGCGTAGCTTTCGCGATATGCGCTGCATTCGGCAAAGGAAGCACGGACACAATCCCGCTGTATGCGACGAAGACGCTAGTGCCAGCCAAGGCCTTGTCCATTGCATTTTCAAGGTCTTTGCCGTAGTAGACGCGAGAATTCAGCGTGTCAAGATCGACAATTAGCTTCTCGACAATCAGCGCTTCTTGATCAATGAATAGACTCACCTGAAGACCTCCCCAAACGCCCTGCGTGTCGCTTCTCTGGCCGCCAAGGCCCACGATGGAGGCAGGTCAAGGATGTCATAAGGTCGCAAAGGCAAGAAGGCTCTAGCAGGAATGACACTCTTTTTTGCATATATCGTAGAACCGCCGCAACTGAACCGCAGCAATCCTTTTTTATTGTCGGGACGAGGGACGACCGTAGCACCATATTGATGAATGGAACCTAAATTCCAAGAAACGCCGCGCCAACTGACAGTCCGGTTTGTGCCAATAACGAACCAAGATTTATTGCCTGACTGACCGAAATTCGTGCTGATGCTTGACTGAAGCACCCCGGTATCTCGAAGCGGCTTCCCGTCTCTGCACTTGAGCGGAGCCCAAGGCTGTCCCCACGGATCAACGGAATTTTTAAACCCCAAGTCAATGCGAGTTTTGATGGCCCTTGCGGCCGGCGCAAGAAGTCGAGACTGATAGCTTTCTGCCTTGCCCAGCGCCGCCAGACGCGCATCGAGCTTGGCTCGGTCAACTTTGACTGTGATGAAAGTCACGGCTTCAGATACCTCGACAGCGTCTCTCTAGTAAAGATTCGCGGCGAGGCTTGATAAACGGGAGTACCGATCCCGTCCTGCGGGATTACCTCTCCTTGGCCCGGAAGGCCAATTTCTCCGTCAGCAATTTTTTGCAGCCAAGTGACCGCGTCTTCATATCGCTGACGGACGCTCTCGGGAGCTCCATCATCCCACAGCCGAAATCGCGCAAGATCTGACGAAGCACCCACCAAGGCATCTGGGATGGGATCCGGAATTGGCACAGTGAATTGTACAGCCAGATAGCTATCGATCAGTCCATCAGCATCAGAAATGGCCGCATCTAAGCGACCAGGATCTTCACTGCCGTCCGGCTGAGAATCGATCAGCTGAGCGATTTCCAGCGTGCCGAAACGCTTCTCCATTTCGGTCTTGTCGGTGTATGCCATGCCTTATCCCTTCTGCTTCGCGATGGGTCGAAGCACCCCGAGCGCAACAGCCGGAGCTGCTACGCATTCATCCATGGTCACGATTGACCCAATGGCGGGGATTTGTCGCTTCCCTTTGGCATCTCGGTACTGAACGTGATCCAGCACTTCGAACTTCCGGAAAGCCATCAGGCAACCGCATTTTGGAAGAAGAAGCCTAGATCTGCGGCACTGATCAGCTCCCGCAAGGACTCTCCCACTCGAATTGTCTCGCCACCGCGAAGGCCGCGCTTAGGCTCAGCAATGCCGCCTGAGATCCGATCGCCGAACTGCGCTGAGAAGCCAAAAGTGATGCCTCGCTCAGTGTCTGCGTTCAAGTTCCGGTGAATGAAAGCTGCATTTTTGCCCCAGACGCGAGCAAAAGAAGGAGGCTGGCCAGGTGCGGCGGCATTCAACCAACCCGATCCGACCAAGATTTCATCAAGACCAAGCAAGTCGGCCACAGCGGAAGTCATAGCAACGCCGCCTTCAGAGGCATTTCCACCGCTCATTGAAACCCCGGCAATGACTTGAGGATGCTGTCGCAGCTGAGTCCATACTTCTTGACCTAAGACGCCGATGTTCGGACGCATCAAAGGAAGATCCAGCGCCTCAAGGATGTCTTTCACTGGAGTAGAGGTCGGATCACTCCACTGCTCAGCACCAACCAGCGTTCTCCGCAAGCCCGCGTCATATGTGCTTAGATCAAAGACGATGCTAGAAGTGCGCAGCTCTCGATCCAGCAAGATCAAGTCTGTCATTGTCTCAACGGCACGGCCACGCGGATCATACTGATAGTCAACGCCGCCGCCAGCGCCAGCCTGAGTCACGTCATCAGCCGGGATGAAGTCGTCTAAGCCGTAATCGTAAACAAAGGAAGCTTCTTCAGTCGCCCCGAATTCGACCTCACCTGGCTGGCCTTTGCGGCCGACCAAAGTGGATGGCACGGTATACGCGGCCTCTTTGTCATAGACAAGATACTTGAACTCTTTCTTGCCAACGCGAACACGCGGCAAAACTAGGTCAGAAATCAAGCTTGTGTTACGGTAAGAATTGGTAATACCAGTCAAGACCGGATCAATTGGAAAAGGTGCAGTTGCCATAAAATGAATCTCCTGATTAAGCAATGTCGAAAGGAGCAAGAAGCACCAGACCAATGTCGCCGTTCACTCCGGTTTTTTCAGCCCGGCCTACGACACGATCACCCGAGACGGCAGGGACAGCTCGGCCATCCGCGTTAGCAGACACGAAAGCACCTTTGCTAACAGCCGAACCATACAGCACGTAAGCAATGCCGCCTACAACCACGTCCACAGTCGAATCTTGTTCACTCGCGCCAATTTTGTCAGATACACCAACGTGCGAATCGGTGCCAGCGGTTGATCCTACAACGTGGTTATCATCGCTGCCGACCGAGACGATGCTGTAGGACGCAATGGCTGCATCAGCGAGATACGATTTGACGAGACCTTCATTAGAAGCCATGTTTTTTTAACCTTTTTTGAAGAGTTGAGCAGCAGCAGCTGAAGGAGAGACAATTCTGCCTTTCAGCTTTTCCTCATGGATGAATTCATTGATTTGCTTCGTCGCTTCACGATAGTCAGCAACCGCGCCTTTTTTGGTTTCGGTTTGCTTGCTTCGCTCACTGAAGTCAATAACGGGACGCGCATCCTTGAGAATTGCTCTAAAAGCGTCCAGCTGAGTCTGCTTTTCTTCCGCAAAGTCAACTGTTTCGCTTTCATTCAGTGACGCCATGAAATCAGCCATACGGCTGCGGTTTGCTGGCAGCACTCGGCCCTCATTGACCATCGCATCTACTTCAGCGCTGATCGCGTCGCGTCTAACTTTCTCTTCAACGATAGCCAACGCAGCCTCACGCGCTGCTAGCGCGGCCTCGCGTTCAGCAAAATCGACCTCATTCGCTTTGTCAGTCATACTTTCATCCTCGGGTTCAGATTCGGAAAAATTGTTTGCAAAAACTCCAGGAACGTCCGCCGAAACGCTAAGTGCCAGATCGCTGATCCGGTCCTCGATCATGCGGTTTTGCGCGTCTTCTATCATCCAATCGGGCACAACTTGGTTAGCGTCTTCTTTTGAGAAACGAGCTAAAAGAAACTCCCTCAAACGGCGCATAAAACCAACGTCATCGATCGCTCCAGAAAATTCAACAACGCCTTCATCTTCGGAAAAAGCCAGCTCCTTCAGTCCTTTCACTGCCGGCGCTTGAGCTCCCAAAAATCCCACATGACGCAAGTAGAGTTTGCCGGGTGTGGGGTTTGATGGTGAGTCTGGGAGATAAAAAGACGCAGAGCGCTTTTTGAACCGGCCTGCCTCGACCATCTCGGCAAAGCTCGGATCCAGCTGAGCAGGCTCAGCAAAAAGCTCGCCATCGCTAAAAGACAAGCTTTTGACCCAGCCATACGCAGGGCCATTGTCACGAGGATGCCCTACAACGATAGGCGCCTCATGGACGCTAGGATCGTAGCTGGATACGAGGCCAGAAATAGTCTCTTCAGAAAAGTCGAGCGTAGCCCCGTCTGAAGCTGTGTGCTTCCCTGGCTTGAATATAGAAAAAGGCTTCATGTTCTGCCCAAGGCTTTTTTAACAGATTAGCACTAGACTAAAAAACAGGCAAATGCAACTACCTACCAACTTTCACAACGTCGTCCAAGGATCGGCCATCTGGCCACCGTTCCACACCAGACGCTTGCAAATCACTTATGACTCTCTGTTTTTCGGCGCTGTTCGCTACATAGACGTATCCAGATGCCAAGCCTTGCTCTGCGCGAATGCCTTGAAGCTCTTGAACGCGATTCCGAAGCCATGCAACTTGGGCAGCCGGAGACTCGATGCCAGAAGGCAGCTCACTAGCTGCGCGCCCCCGATTAGTAGTAGGAGAGGCACGCAAAAATTCACGAAGTTCCTGCCTCGCATCCAAGTTAGCTCTATTTTGCTCACGGATCAGCTGTCCTTGAGCATCTAGCGCGCCTTGAGCCTCAAGCGGCAAGGCCTCGTAAGCATCCAACTGCGCCTCCGTGGGTCGGCGTCCTTCAGAAAGAGCCGTCCTGTATCCTTGTAAAGCCTCTGAAACCTTGGCTGTCGCAAGATTCTGCCGACTAGCCGCAAGCTGCGCATTCAGGTTGGCGGGGTTTTCTTCGATTGCATCCTGCATGGCACCGATGCCTAGCTTGGCACTAGCTTCGTTGCCTGCGTCCAGCTGATTCACTTTTTCGGCTAGCACCTGCTGCAAGTGAAGCTGCTGCTCTTGAGTAGCATTCAGCTTGCCAAAATTGTAATCAGCGTAAGTCGATTTTTTGACCGTCTGACCCGTCCGCGGGTTGGTCCAGTCCTCAAGATCCAGCTCTGGATCTGTAGGAGTCAGCCCAAATTCTGTCACGTCACTATCAGACAGATAAATCAGTCTGCATCGGCAGTTGAACCCGAGTGGCGGCGTGTTGTACTTAAAGAAATCCGAATCGATGGGTGCGACGATCTCATCAAGTTCTGCATGATGATCGCGCGTGCGATAGTCGTCTACGGCGTCATACATGGCATAAGCCACGTTCGGATCTTCTAGCGCCTGCTCGAAAGCGCCGACAGCATAGGATGTCTGCATGTTCGTGCGATAGATAGTCTCAAGCCGGTGACTTGACCCCAGCTGAGCATTGACGACTTGCCCCGTCACAGGATCGAGCAAAGGCTTTTGACCCCACCAGCCCGACTCCACAAGCTTAGGCGCCAGATTTTCCGACCACTCTTTGTATGTGACTCCGTCCTCAAGCGCCTTGGTCAGACTTGTCTGTACATAAGACAGCAAATCCACATCGCCCATCTTGGCAATAGTGAAAGCTTTGCTATGCTCCTGTTCCAAGAAGTCACGCCAGTCAAAAGTAGGCGCCAGACCTTTTCGGCGAAAGTAGACGATTGCCTCTGTAGGCGAGACTTGCCAGGGGTTCGGAACGGAGTCAACCATTCTGCCCCCTTAGCGATCCGAGAAGGCGACTGAAAATATTTGCCTGCTCGACCTGCCTAATGCTATCTTCATCTGGAATTCGGCTGAAAAGCTCAGTAAGATGTCTTTGCATCTGCGGGTAATCACCGGACGATTCAGCAAAGTCTAAGATTCGCTTGACTTGGACGGCTAACAAGTCTCCTTTTGTAGCGAAATCATTTGCGCCTTGAATAAGTGCCCTCTGATCAATTCTGCCTTGCGCTTTTTTATCCGCCAAGCGCAATTTCTCAGCAAAATCGGCTAAAACCGCTGGCTCAAGAGGGTTAGCACCGCCTGTCGGTGGCACTGGAGCGGCTGCTTTCCCCCATCCCTCTCCATACGTTGCATCGATGTATTCCTGAGTAGGGTCATAGCCAAGCGACTTGATCTTAGCGTCACGGTCGGCTCTCTCATTCAGGTTCTCATCTCCTTCCGTGTTTCGCCAGACTTTCGGGTGAGCCACGCCTTCAGGAAAATTGAAGCCCATCCACCAAGCGACTACCTGCTGATTGAAGCTTTCGCAGATCAAGTCGGCGTCCATCTTGACCACGTCCTGCTTCACGCGCTCATGAACTTGAGCTTGCGACAAGCTGGACCCGTTATCTGTGGTCATTGTCTGAGACAAGATGATCTTGCTGATCGCCTCATTGGTTGCATTTAGCATGGCCTCGTAAGTCGGCGAGCCGCTGCGAGTGGACTCAATCAGCGCTACTTCCACGCCCTCTGGGATGATCACGCTCGTTTCTGTAGCGATAGCATCCAGAGCTGCTAAGAGCGTATCTCTTTTCAGCGGATCGTCCGTGATTGAGGCTGGCGCTACCGCCGATGCCGTTGGCATGCCGAATTTTTCGAGATAGATCAGCCAAAAATGCTGCGAGTTTCGCTTGAAGTGCTCTGGCCAGTATAGAAAATGAGCCAGCCCCGTTCCGTAAGGATTATCCGAGCTGACCCCGCCGAAATTAAACGCCCAGAATTTTCCATCCGGCATCGGCTCGTAAGTCAGAGCAGCGGTCTTCAAGTAGAGATTGTTATCGATGTCGTAGGCAAAGCGTTCACGCTCTCGGACGTGAATATCAGCGATTGAAACCATGTCTCCATCAATCGCCCACATGACTTCTGCGACGCTGTAGCCGTAAAAGACGCCGTAGTGCATCTTCTCGGTGATCCGGTCCCACTTGACTGATTCCAAATTCTTCTTTAGAAGCTCAGCCGCCCGAATGGCTTCAGCGCTTTCATCGCCAGGGAAGACATCCCACTCGCTACGAATGACCGCTGTCCGCCGCTGCTGGAGGCAGGACTGCACCTGATCGTCTCGGAGGATGTCGTCATAGATCTTGAAAGTCCGATTGCCTTCGTTCTGATAGATCAGATCAGGGTTCGGTTCGATTTGAGCATACGTCGAAGTAGGTCGTGCCCGCATCCCCAGCGAGCTTCTTGCGAAGGTCTCTGGAGGAGAAATTTCTATAATCTGAGGCTTATCTGACATAAGTTCACCTGCGACCAAAGTTTTTCATTCTAGACGCGCCAGCACCGCCGAAGCTGCTACGCTGTCGCCCGCTGCTCAGGATGGTGAACTCGGAGGCGCGGCTTGATAAGTAGCTCAGTGCCTGGGAGATGCTGTCACACTGATCATCATGCTTTGCCAGCGGGAAGCTGTATAGCTCCACCTCCAGATCCGTCATCCATGGCGCGCTTTCAGGAAAGTGTACACGCCCAGACTCAAAGAGCGCAGAAACCGCGTTCATTCTGCTGATCTTATTGCCTTCCGGCTCGATCGCAACGATAGAATGCTTTCCAAAACCCCTTAGCTCTTGAATGAGCGACTGTCCTGAAGCCTTATCTTCAATAAGAACAGCATGAGGCTTCCAAGCGTCAGCAAGATTTGTGATTTCTCGTTTGACGGATGGATAGTCTAGACGACCACGGAAACAGTGCAGAAGATAAAAGTGTCCTTGCGCCATGCACCAAGTTGAACAGGCACTTGGATCGTTCACTTCTTTGTCTTTATACGCTGTATCCCACGACTGAATGATGAAGTCGGGCTTGAACGGTTTTTCAGAGAATCGCTTCACCCACGCGCGCTTAATGATACCCCCTTCGGCGGGAGATGGGCGCTGCTG
>Ga0070751_1000755_pt1 | contig 19670 bp, 34 predicted proteins | sample VirMetDEL_Aug_28_FD_78514 | JGI IMG/M metagenome (GOLD analysis project Ga0070751, IMG submission 78514) | Aqueous microbial communities from the Delaware River and Bay under freshwater to marine salinity gradient to study organic matter... | ecosystem: Environmental > Aquatic > Marine > Coastal...
CTCGATCGCGTCTTGCATCGTAGGGTAGATTGTCCAGTTAGCTTGCTTGTTCATGAGATAACTATACCGCCATCGGCACAGTTTAGCAAGCACTTACGCAACTATTTTTCCGCCTCATACCGCGCCCGATGCTCAGCGATCAGCTCGCCTGGTTTTGGCCGGCGCGGCTTGCGCTTGATCGGGGATCGCTTCATGATGCGTCCATCACCTCCAGCTCTAGCCCCAACGCCGCCAGCACCGCCAACAGCGATCGGATGCTGTACCCGGTGTGCGCTCTTTCGATCACCTGCACCGTCTGCAATGCCACGCCGGCCTCCCAAGCTAACGCTGGTTGACTGATGTTTTGCTTCACTCGCTCCTCGCTGACAATGCGCCCAATGGCGTGCAGTTCCGGTGATAAGCACTCCTGTACTTGCCGTGCCTTCGCTCGTGGCTCTCGCCTTCCCATGTCGTCTTCCTCCCTTGTCGTCTCCATGTGTATCTCTACTCCCACCGCCGCCAGCAGTTGCTCTGCGACTTCTAGGTGTGGGCAGCTTCTCCCCTGCTCGGTGGCTTGGATTGTGCTTCGCGCCACGCCCGACACCTTGGCTAGTTCATATTGCGACATCCCCAGCGCCATTCGCCGCTCAATCAGCGTTGTCGCTAGTCTCTGCCTTGTCTGCGTCAGGTGTTGCGATGGATCGGCAGCGCTGCCGATTGGCTTCCCGCCCTTGTTGCGGCCTGTGACAAGGCAGTCGATGCCCCCTGGTCGCGTAGGATGCAGTGCCGGATCTGTTCTCACAGCGTCCCTCCCCGCAACCGCCGGCCATACTCCGCGATCAGCAACGCGTCGGCGATGGCGTGCGTGATCTTCTCGTCTGGAAACAGCTGTTGCGCCTTGGCCTTGTGGCGGTTCTTCTTTTGGGTGATGGTCTCGGTCTTTGATGTTCGGATGAGTCCAAACGCGCGCTGCCACTTATCCGGCTTAACGTCATCAAAGGGCGCACCCGTAGCGATGAGTATTCCTCGCAAGAACCCGTAGGACTGGCCAAACGAAAATGCTGACACCACGCCCTGCTTTCGGTTGTCGTCGCCCCTCATGGCGTGTACTTGTTCGAGGTAGACGTGATCGATTCCCGTCGTCGCCTCTTCTAGCCAGTCCCACGCATCGCGCTCCGTACCTTTGGATAACACAAACGTGCGCTCAACGTTGCCATGGCGAAGCAAAGCCATTGCGCCTGTCTTGCCGGGGTCTATCCCTATGATCCATTCGCTCATGCTTCCCCCTTGGCGACCAATACCACAGGAATCCAGTGCGGAGCCTTGTATCCCCTTTTGGGTACTCGCTGTGCCACTGGAAATTTTAACCATTTGCCGTCGGTTATATACACCAGTAATGGCACAGGCTTGATGTCAATCTGACTTCGTAGCCAATCGTCATTCACAGCCTGACACACGATCTGTGATAGGCCCGCCCATAGCACTAGGTTTGGCGCTACTTCCAGTGCGCATTGCCCTTTCGCCTCATCGCCTAACAGCCGCTCGATTTCCACAAACGAAGCATCATGCTGTTGGCGCACTAGCGCGACTATGCGCCTAGCAATAGTCGCTACCTTTTGTTGCTCGCTCATACGTCCCCCTTCGGCAGCACGTCCGCGATGGCCTCGCGCAGTTCGTTGGCGTTGACGTGCATCGCTTGCCTCTCGTTGACTTGGATGCGGATAAAGTCACCGTCGGCGTCCTCGATCGTGTCGTAGATGAAAGTGAGACTGATGGCCTTTGCCGCCCCGCCTTTCGCCCCTTCCATAGCTGCGTCTATCGTTGCTTGTCGTAGCATCAGACCTTCTCCTGTTTGGCGAACTGCTGATCTAGTTCCGCGTCGGTCGGCTCGCCACGCAACGCCTCCGGCAGATCGTCATCGGTGATTCCCAGTGGGAACTGCGATGTCGTTCGTTTCTTCCGCTTCGGCTTTGCCTTTTCCGGCTCTTCGTGCCCTGCTTTTGCGTGGGCCTCACGCTCAAGGGCATCAGGACCCCATAGCTCGATGGATTGCCGCAGCGCCGCCAATGCCCCCATGGCATCGCCGCGCGTCTTAAACTCTCGCGGATCTTCCACTGGCCGACCGGAATGCGTCTTGTAGTAAGCCAGCAACTTGGCGTATGTTTCGTCTGCCTTCGCCCGCGTCGGCGCAACATCGCGCAACTCTTTCCGCGCACGCTGGAACGTCTTCTCGACTAGATCCTTGTCGATTGGGTCGCCGTTGTCGTCTTTCTCTGTGTCGAAACCGGCCTCGATACAGAACGTAGCGATCGCCCACGTCTTGATAGCGCGACTCCACGCCTTGACGCTGCCGCTATCGGTCGAGTCGAAGCCTTGGCCGCTTGCGCGAGTGGTGATTGACTGCCCCGTCGCTACATGGACCACGGTGAAGTCTACCGCCAGCGTCGTCATGTATCCAGCGCGGGCATTCTCCTTGTTGATATGCGGCTCAGTGACGCACGTTGCCTCACTGGGCAGCCACATCAGCCCGCATCGCTGGAAGGCGCGGCGCACCATACGCTTGATCGTGTTGTGCGAGACGGACGTATTGGCCCCGGTGCCCTCCATCTGGGCGTAGCTCAGTTCGTCAAAAGCTTTCGCCATCGCTGCGTAGAGTTCTGTTTTTGGCTGTTCGCTCATGATTCCCTACCTCCCAGCCTTAGCGGTCTGTGCCCGCGCCCCTGGATCACATTGACGCCCATCATAGCGGCGACTGGCTGAATGCCCAGCTCGCGACCGGCCATCAGCTTGACGACCACCTGCGCGACCGCCTGCCCGCTATCGGGGCCGCCGTTCACTTGGAAGAAAGCCGAGGCAATCATCGCCTTGCTCATCTTCTGCATGAACTCGAAATCGTCTTGTCGAATCAGTTCCATTTCTCTACCTCCCTTCAATCTCTTCCATGGTGATTGGCCGGCAGTCTGGGTCGCCGCTGTTGTTCCAGCGATCAATGGCGTACCGTATTTTTGACTGCGCTTCAATCGCCAGATTCATGCTGGCTCGCTCTGCGTAGATGCCAGAATGATGCCCCAGATCACCCGCTGCTTCATCTAGGCAGTCCAGCGCCTTCACTATCCACTGCAAGGCCACTACCTCGCGTCTCCGTTCTTGTTCTGGCGTCACTTCGATTCCTCCTTCTCTTTCCTGCACTCCGCGCACAACCGGCGCTTGAGTTCGCTTGCCGCTACCGGCTTCTTGCACTTGCGACAGACTTCGTAGATCATCGGCTGGCCTTCTGCTTTCGCTTCCACTCCACCCACGCCATGCCGCGCTCAGCGGGCGGCTTGCGGCACTCCTCGCAATCGCAGTCCGTGCTATGGCCTTCGCACTTTGGGCAGACCGGCTCCGTCTCGTCGGACGGCTCCCAATAGGTTGCCCGAAACACTTCGCTTGTCCAGAACTCGCCACACTTGCGGCATTCGGATTCGCGGGTGTAGTCGCCTCTCATGCGATCCTCTCAAGCGCTTTGTAGATCAACGTCGCCTGCTCGTGGATTGCGACGGCGTGATCGCGGTCCACTTGGTCTGGGCAACTCCGCAGGATGAGCGACCGCGCGACGATGTCACCGATCATGTCCTGGAGTATCTTGAGCCCCATCGCGGCCAACTCGGCGTCGGCAGGCTTGGGCTTAGTTTCGGACGTAACGCTCATCTCAGCCACCCCTGTCGCATCCTGTCGTACATTACGATCGAGCCGGCAACGGCTACGTTGAAGCACCCCGACTCGCATGGGATCTCGATCACATGCTGAGATTCCTGGCGGATTGGCTTTGGTACCCCGTGGTCCTCCGCGCCAAGCAGGTAGATCGCCCGCTCGGGATGGTAGAATCCTGGCACCTGCCCAGTACTATCTTGGTTCTCGATGCTCACGAGCTGGCAGTCATGAGGGCGCGTCGCCTGAAACGCATCAAAGTCCTTGTAGTGGAATAGTGGTGTGTGCCGCGGTGTCTTCATCGTGTCGGACGATTGCCGCTTGTACCGCTTCCCGATTGTGAACACGAACGCCGCTCCAAAGTTTGCAGCCGACCGCCACAGAGTTCCGACATTGATGCCGTCTTTCGTGTGGTAAATGCCCACCCCAAAATAACCGCGCGTCATCGCAGCCACCCCGCCAAGACTTGATCGAACATCGACTGCCCGCGCTCGCCCATGATCCAATTCGCGTAGAAGCCCACGACGGCGATGACGACAACCACAACCAACACGTCGAGGTAGAACAACTCAAACGGGTCAACCTGCGGCTTCCTGCACTTGGCAGCACGGCGTTGACGCGACGGCATGGACGACGATGCCAACTCGCTTAGCGACGCCAATTCCAGCGGCATCGCGACGAAGTGGGTTTCACCATTGATGATGGACTGTTCGACCTCGAATGGCGAAACCCACAGGTCCAGCCGACGACAGCGCAACCACTTACGCTGCGTGCGCGCTTCCGCTGCGAGTTCTAGCGTGTCTGCGGCTGTCATAGCCTTGATGTCTCCTCTTCCATCAGTCGCACCAACGCCATCGCAACGTGCCGCTTCGGGTCTGTTGGCGTCAGCAGCCCCGGCTCGTTTAGCGCCGCTTCCAGCGCTTCGCGTAGATCCTTCGTGGCGCGGGCTCGCTGCTTGATGCGCAGATTAGTTAGCGCGGCAGCCATGGCGCGCTTTGCGTCGGTCGAAGCGCTGGCCGGGTTCGGCTCAAACCATTGCGGGTCTGCCCCGCTTGCTGCTTTGGCGTCGTAGTTCATTCGATCACCTCGCATTCTTGATCCACACAGGGGTTCTCCCATCGTTCGTCCCCAGCCGACTCATGCGCAAACCCAGCCAGCATAACCCGCTTCCCGTTCGGCACGACAACAGCTACGGCCAGCCGATCCGTGCTGCCACCAGGAACCCGAATAACCATATCGGGCTTGACTTTGGACGCCTTGATCGTGCGGGGCTTGACCTCGATTTCGGTGATGCGGTCACATGTCCACCACGAACCGCCATCGAACAAGATATCAACTTCGTGGTCCCACTCATGTACGCGGACCACGTGCCCGGACACTTGGCTCGCCGGTACATCTCCCGGCTTCAGATCCTTCGCTAGCTTTTTCATGCCGGTACCTCCGATTGCCGCCGCGCCGCCTTCGCTTCTTCGCGGTCGATCTTCTCGTCAACCGCATCAGAGACGAAGTCCTGCTTGTGGGGAATGTTCTTATCGCCCATCATGTCTCGCGCGCTCAAGTGCAAGCGCATCCGGCGATGCGTCTCCATCCTGATCTTCACTTGCTTGTGCGTTGCTTCCAATCCATCGGCCTCCATTGCCGTACCAAGATCGTCGCATGAATCAGTATTCCAGTCAACCGGAAATTGGGCATGGCTTGGCCTTCTTTTTGGTGGGTACTTTGTGGGGTAAAGTGCTAGTCGTCTTTTGCGGCTTCGTACCGGCTCTTCAGCCAATTCGCAACGGCCTTGACCATCGAGCGCACAATGCCAGGGATGCGCGCGCCGCGCCGCTCCATCTCATCGAGGTAGTTGGCAAGGTCTAGGCACTCGTCGTAAGCCTCGGCTAGTGGGTCGCCGTCGAACGGCAGGGATGCGTCGGTGCGATGCTCGGCTACTCCGCGTTCGTACTTCTTGCGGCGAGCTTCGTCAAAGTCGAGTTCGATAAGGATGGACATATTTCGTGGTCTCGGATCAATCCAGTCTAGTAGGTAGAAGCTCATTCACCGCCGCCGCAGAACCCAGCCAACGGCACCGCCGGCCATTCGTAGATCAGCTTTCCTGTCCGCCGGGCCTCGGCATGTTCGGCGACCGCACCTCGGCTTTCCTTCCATCCCGGCAGCATGACGACCACATCGCAGCGGCGAAGGATCTCCAGATCGCCTTCCAGCCACATGGCGGCGTCTTCGTAGTCGGGGCCGTCGAAGTGCGCCGTATTGGCGTGCGGGCAGATCACGGCATAGCCCATATCCCACAGCTTGCGTGCGACAACGCGGGCCGCTTCGATGTTCTTGTGAGCGCCCCAGACGCCCTCGGGGCTGCGGTACTTGCCAGATACAAACGCGACTAGCATAGATTCCTCATACGGTAAACGGAAACAGCGCGCGGAGCCCGTCGCGCTGGTGCCAGAAGTACGTCTCGGCCTGCGGTAGGTTCATGACGTATCCCTTGCGGGCGTGCCAGGCGTCCGTGCCGGCAAGGCTTGGAAGAATTCTAACACGGATGCCAAACTCTTCTTCTAGCCTGACTTGGTGAAGGTCGCCGGTGTGGATTTCAATGTACTTGCGGCTCACTTGATCGCGGAACTCAGACAGGAATAGCGTCGGCAGTTTCTTCCGGCTGGACTCCTTGCCGTGGGTGAACCCTAACAGGCAATCGCCCCACTCGAAGGTCTTGCGGTAGGTCGGCGCATAGTCCACTTCGACGCGCTTATCATCGCGGTACCAGCAGTGCAAAGCGAACGCCAGCGAGAACTCAGCCTGTTCGGCGTGGTTGCCTCGAATCAGGATGACGACAACGCGCTTGGCCCCTGTCTTGAGCGATGCGTCAATGAGCCGCCGTGTTGCGTGGAATGATGTCTCGAAGACCTTGGGCAGGCGTCCATCTGCATCCTGCGGCGTTCCGCTTGTCGTCGTCTTGGATTCGGTGTCGAAGTGGATCTGATCGTTGCCGATAGGGATTAGGACAGTACCCGCCCGCTGCTCGTGAATGTGCTGGACGGCGCGCTCGCTAGCACGATCGTACTGCTTAGTGGCGATATGCAGATCGAAACTTGGCTGTCCTGTTTCTGGCTGCCAGCCTAGCTTCCCAAAATGCGGATCAGCAATGGCGACCTCGGCCATGAGTTGCTGATCTACCTTGCGAAGCGCAGACGGCTTGACGGGCTTGAGTTGGCGCAGATCCTTCTCGGCATCGGCTTTGAGCTTCGCCAGTATCTCCTTCGTGTCTGCGATCAGCGGCGATCGCCGCCTAAAGAATGCGCTGCTCTGATAGAGACGAACTACCTGGATGTTTGAGTCTGCATCCTTTGACGCCTGCGGCCATGTGTTCGTTTTGAACCGCTCCGCAATCCACACGTCTGTATCAATCTTGTACTCGCGAATAAGGTCATCTAGCGTCTTGATGTCGGTGCGATTGAGCGTGATGTCGAGCGTGTTCGGCGTTTCGCTGCGAACTTCCTCCGGCTTGTCGTCGGGTTTGGCTGCCTTCTCTTTGGCGAAGTTGCGCTGCCGCAGCGTATAGCCGCAATCGCGCGAGCACGTCTGCTGATTCGGTCGCCCCGGCACGAAGGCCGTATTGCAGACCTTACAGGGCTTGGTGGCTAAGGCCATAGCCTCCGCGCCGCTTTGCCCGCCCGATCGTAGGCGTCGAAGTCTTTATGCGCGGCGGCTTCGCGGCACTCATCCATCGACCGCGAACCGTCCCAGCTTGCCGGGCAGCCGTGCCGCGCTTTCACCACCGGCAGCAACTCTTCAACCAACGCATCCACGTTGTGAAACGTGTAGCCACGCTGGGCGGCTGGCGTCGGGCTTGCCAAGACGCAGACCGCGACCACAAAGCACACGGCCAGCGCAAGGGCGGCGATGCCTTTCATTCGGCGTCTTCCTGTTGTTTCATCAGAAATAACTCCATCTGATATGCCCACGAACATACTTGATGTTCGCTCTGGCCTCGGCTTGGTTCGTCGATTTCATTCGTCGCGCTCGACGGTTTCCAAAGTTGCGCCAATCGCGAGGCAGTGTTCCTGTCGCATGGCGATAGTTCCAGTAGCCGGCATGCAAGCGCGCCACAAAGTCCTCGTAGCGGCGATCCTTCCGCCACCACCACCAAGACGAATCTTCAAACTCATCGCGAGTTGGCACGCAGTAGCGACCGTGAAAGATTGGTTGTCGGTATGTTCTGCTCATCTATGTCATGAGATATTCTCCTGGCCTTCTTCCTCAGCCGGCCACACGCCAGGAGGGACAAACGGATGGCGCTTGCCGGCTTCGACCCGCACGCCGTTTTGCGCGAGGTCAATCTGATAGCGAGCGATCGCATGGTGCGGATAGTTGGCAGCCGAGTAGGCGCTATCCTCGAAGTCCTGCACCTGCGAATCCGGCCAGCGGACCATCTCGCCGTAGCGCCCGCCGTAGAATCGCGGCTTGCCCATGCCCCACGAGGTATAGAGCGCGTCCAGTTCGGCGACTTGCTCCACAGACAGCCACAACGGACGGCCAGCGCCCTTGAACTGCTTAAGATTCTGCTCCCAGTGGTTCCGCGCCGTCGTCCACGCTCGCGAGTCCGGGAACTCCGCGAACTGCGGCTCCTCGCCGAAGATATCAATGAACCCATCGGGCAGCGTGACCGGCGTAGGCTTATGAGCGAACCGTAGCCATGGCTCGGCAGACGTGAACGGATTCACAAACCACCACTCGCCGCCATACTCCTCGGGCGCTTGACGGTAAGGGCCATAGGGCGCTTTCCAGTGCGCCGGAATCTGGTCATCCGTGAATGTCTTAGGCTTGGTCATGTCTACCTCCGTCTATCTTCGATGATCTGCTTGTTGAGTTCGCGCAGCAGCAGCTTGATCTCTATCTGGTTCTGCTCAATGTTGCGGATTGTCTCGCGCAACGTAGATGCGCTCGCCTCTAGCCTGCTCAGCCTTACCTCGGATGTCGGATGCGTGGCGAGGCTCGTATGGCTATTGATCCGCTCTTCCAACAGCGTAACGCGCTGATCGACGGAGCGCGCAAACCCGAACCCAGCCAGCGCTAGCGGCAGAACAATCATGGCCCATTGCGGCCAGTTTACGCGCGAGTTGAACTGAGCAAGGCTCACTGCTCGTCATCCTTTTTGAGCACGTCGGCGATAGCACCAAGCATCGAGGCTTTCGATTCGATGTTGCGCCCAATCATGCGGCAGGCCATCGGGCCTACGTCCTCGCCTGCTTCGGCAGCAGCCTTGAGGTCTTCGCTTAGCTCGTTCATCTCGGACTGAACGGCGCGAAGCAGCTCGGCAGCGTACTGGCGACGTTTGCCGCCTTGCGGGATGACTTCGCCGAGCATCCCGCCAATAGCCGTAACGAGTGGAATTGAGATCATGATGCGTTTCCCCTTGGCGCTTTGGTGTAGCGATCGGCTGCGGCCACGGCAATGATCGCGGTCAGTAGCTGCTGGGCCGCCGTCTTGCAAACCTCGACCGTTGCGGCCATGTCTGCAATCGCAAACGCGCGAATCAACTCAGCCGCCAATAGGCAGGCCAGTACCGCGCAAAACAGCTTAGCCGCTAGCGTGGTGACCCAGCGCACAGATACAGTTTCCTCGGTTGGCGTGGTGTCTTGCGGTAGGTCACTCATGGTCGGGACTCCTTGCGGCGCTTCGACTCCAACCATGCAATCGGCACGTCGAGCGCCGCGCGCACCGCCAACAGCGCCCGCTCCACAACCCCCGGTGGCGGCAGTTCCTTGCGCCCGATGGGGATATCCACGCCGACAACAGCGCCGCCGATCTTGGCAGCCTTGCGCCAGGGGAGGCGCTTGAAGAATCGGCCCGCTCGCTTTAGCCCTAGCATGTCAGTCGCTCCACTCCAGGTAGAACCGCTCCACCTTCTCTAGGTACTCTGGAGCCGGCAGGATGTTGTCTCGATGGCTGCCAGTGTTCCATGCGTCTGCGATCTCCCGCATACTCCGCGCCCCGCGCGCCAGTACCGCATGATCCAGCCAATTCACCGTCGCCACCTGCGCCGCATACGTCAGGCCCTTCATGTCGTCAGGCGTGATGTATCCGCCGGTGACCTTGTGCGCGTTGCAATACATCACCTGCCACGGCCCGTAGCTCATCGCCGCAGCGTCGCCGAACTGTTTGTCTAGGTCAGGCAGAAAGTAGCGCCCGCCTCGCGCGTAGGCTTTTTCAAAGCGTGGCTGGTGGGCGAACTTCCCGAAGGTAGATTCAGCACCGCCCAACGCCCACAGCGCTGCGTTCAAGTCAAGATTGCCGACCTTGCCGAAGTCATCAGCAAAGCGGCTGAGCTTGGCAGCGTGCCGAACGTAACTTCGGAAATACTCGCTCATACTCTGGACCTTGACGACGTGCGGGCGAAGGTCTGGCGTTTTCCCGGCAATGCAAAAGCAATCGCCAGGAGCGTAGCATGGCAGTATTTCCGCATTACGCGCACGTTCCTACTACTAGTGTTGCACATTTGTACGAAATCAAACCCCAATGTATACCAAAACGTCACCAACGGGGCTATTTTGCGGCGTCCCGTCGTAGCCGTTGGCGCTGCGGTCAACAATCGAATCAGTACCGAGCGCCGTACTGCCATCGTCGAACTCATCTAGCGCCCAGTGTAGCTGGATGCGGCTGTCAAACGGCAGCGCGTTTGCGCTTAGATTATGAAGACCCAGCGCCGTCGTTTCCGGCAGGTCTAGGTCCCACACTACCACTGCGCCAATCGCTCCATCCATGTACGCGCCGCCATTATCGCGGCCAACCCGCACGGGAGCGGACGCCTCCGAATCAAACGCGCCGGTGCCAACGCTACCGCCGCCGCCGGTAGTCGCCTCAACTCCGTTGATCCAGAATCGCGGAGCTGCCGTGGCGTCTGAAATACAAACGATCCGATATACGCTACCGGCAACAAAGCCGCCGCCAGGGAATAATCGCGAGTACGAGTACCCTGCCGATGCCCGCGTGCGCGTCAACTGAATCAAGCCAAAAGCCGTGATTGAAAGATTCCAGCCTTGACCTGAGCCGTTTTCCTTGGCTACGATCGTGCGAATGCTAGCGTTATCGTCACATCGCACGGTCGCAAAGATCGAGAAGTCCGTCATGTCGTCGATGTTCGCGATTGACGTACCGGAGTCCACCGATTGACTTGACGATGCCGTGAAGTCGATGGCTCCAATTGCCTTCGGGATCGTCGTGCGGCTTCGCGCGGCCAGCTCCAGCCGCCGCATTGTATCGCTCAGTGTTGGCAGCAGCGGCCCCGCCGTGACAGCAAAGCGGCTCACCCCATACGCCTGCTGCGAGATCCGCACTTCGCGCGAGATAAAATCTTCATAGGTCGGACCCGACACCGCCCCCACGCCCAGACGCTCAAACTCCACCTGGAATCGTTGATTGACCGACGTGATAGGCGCGCGCCCGTCGATGTCTTGCGCCTCAAACGAAATCGAGCGCGTCGGTTCCTTTCCGGATGCGATAATCTGCGCCGCCACGTCGGCAGCGTATCCATCCGTCGCAATCTCAGAGAACTCAAACTTGCGCGCGTAAGTGCCATAGGCGCTAATTGATGTCGCATCCGAATCTGTCGCCCGTGGCCGCCGACCATTCTCTAGCACCGGCCCGACGACCTCCACGCTGTTAACCGGCGTGGCGTGCCTCTCTAGCACCTTGATTGCGTTCGCAGGATGCTGGCTTGGCCCCGATGGCGTTGTCACCACTTGCCACGGAGCCGCGTCCGCCGATGCTTCCAACCGATAGTAAAACGTGCGGTTTTCAATCGACCACACAGCCCCCGAAGCGGCTGCCATCTTGTCTACAATCTCGCGAAACGTGACGCCATCAAAGGCAATCGCAACATCAGAAACCAAGCTCGCCACATTGCTAGACGAAAACGTGATATCCGTATCTAGGCCGCTTTCCGATGCTGCGTCTAGCAGAATCTCTTGATCGGTTGCGCCGTAGTACGCCTTTGTGACCACCGCCGGCGGGTTGTCGAAACGCCACGCCCAATCCACGGCATCAACTCGCCAGAGCCGCCCCGGCGGATTGCCCATAGCCTCCAGCGTGGTTGCATACGCAAACCCGTCAAAGATGCGGGACGATTCCATCGTCAGATTCAAGTCGTCTAGCGCTGTTTGGCCTTCTTGCCACTGCGCGCCAAACATATGGAAGCCACTTGCACCATCGCCAAGATACGACGCGCCCCCGTCAATCTGCACGTAAGCCTGACAAGGATTAGACCCGCTGCCGCTCGATCCGACTACAGCCACTCTGTACCACCCATTGCCCACGTCTTCAATTGACGTAGCGGTAGGACTGCCGCCGGTCCCGGTGATTGTTCCACCAGCCAGATCCACATCCGCGTACTGAGTGGTTGACCAATCGCGTTGAAGAATCAACACGCGGACGCTTGTGATAAAACCAATTTTCTTTAGATACGCAGACCAGACGACATCCACGCTGTTTGTGTCGGTCAATCCAGCCTGATAGATGAGATGCTGCCCGCTTGTGCCGTCTTCATAGACGTAGGTGACGGGCCAAGAACTCCAAAGCGGATCGCTGCCGCCAATGTTGGCCGTGTTGGCCCCTAATTTTGTCCATGCCGCCTTTGTCTGATCGGCGCTCCATAGGATCTTGTTATTGATTTCGACGTGAACGGATTGCTGCTCCGAGATCGTGATCGACCCGTTTTCATCGTGGACCAGTAGGCTTGCTTCTGAGACAGGCCGCCGCAACGCCAGCGACGTGCCGGCCATGAGCGGATAGCGCTCGGTCCCGTCAATCTTAACCCTAAGCCTCACGCTACCACCGCCGAGCCCGCTTGGATGTCGCCCGTGATGCGGGCAATCTCACGCCCGTCAAGGTTGATAATCACAGGGCGCTGGATCGATTCATGGATTGCAGCCAAAGACGCCTCCATTGCTGGGCTCGTGAACTCTAGCGGCTGCCTTAGCAACTCGACGATCTGCTCGTTTGTGGTCGCCGTGGTCTCGATTGCTGTGGCCTGATCGTTGAACCCGATCTCATCGAGGAACGCGCTGATGTCGGCAGTTTGGGACAGCCCTACGCCTTGCGAGGCATGAACGCCAGGCCCAAAGATTTCCGACAGCCGCCCCACTTCATTAGCAAGGTCGAGGATGCGTTGCCTGTCATCCACGCCGAACGACGCAAACGTAGTGCCGAATGGTTCATCAGTCGCGAACTGTGCGCGGCTTGACGATCGCGACCTAGTCGGCGCACCGAATCCGCCGCCACTTACTACTACGGGCTCTCCAGTCCTGCCCCTGATTGGAGCACTGAATCCGCCACCGCCCACCACTACTGTCGGCGCACTCGTCCTGCTACGACTTGGCGCTCCAAGCCCACCGCCGCCCAGATCGCCGCCAGCCACCGCAGGCCCAGCGGCCAATCCGCCAACCAGCCCCGCGACCATGATGCCGCCAGTAAGGGCGTCGCGAATCGACCACAGCGCCCCCTTCATGTCGTCGGTGTTGGCTACGATGTACTCTAGGTTTGCGGTCTGCTCTTGCAGTTCGTCGTTCTGGAAGAACCCGACGCTCTTGCGGTAGTCGGCGAACAGGAGCATGTGCGTGCGCGTGTTCTCTTCGGTAGCGTTCGCCGTTGATTCTGCACGCCGTCGCCCGAAGTGAGACAGGATTGCATCGGCCACCGATGCGCCCGCTGTGATTGCGCCTGTCACCATGTTGAACAGGCCGCCCGCGCCACCACCGCCACCACCGCCACCCAGCGCACCGCCCAATGCGCCGCCACCGCCACCAGACCCGCCGCTAATCGCACCGCCTAAACCGGAGACTTGCCCGCCAATGTCAAACAATGCATCGGCCAGCTTCTTTAGCCATTTCTCGACTAGATCGTTGATCCAATTCTTCAGCGGAGACACAAACACGTCCAGGAAGTCCTTCGCTATCCCCTTGAGCGTGTCTTTCCACTTACCCGGCGCAAACTGGCCACTAAATATCTTGCCGCCGATGTCGAGGCTCTTCGCCAGTCCGTCGATACCCTCAGCCCATGTCTCCCAGATCCCCTTTGTGTCGGTGGCGTGTTGCTGCTGGCGGCGCTTGAGATCGTCGAGGATCTTCTGCTCTTCTTCGCCCAAATCGCTGCCATTCGCGATCAGCGCGGCCTTCCGCGCTTCCAACATTGTCATCCAGGCTTCGTCGATTGACTCGGCTGATGCTTGGCCGCTGCCTGCAATATGGTCGAAGTCGCGCTCAGCTTGATCCGCCGTCGCACTCAACTCAGCCCGCGTGCTGATGCCCATGCGGCTAAACGCTGCATCGATCTCGTTGGCTTTCGCTGCCGCTTTCGCTGCCGCCGCGTCCCATGAATCCGCCGCTGTCTGTGTCCAGCCCTGCACGTCCGCAGCGGCTTGCTTCGCCGCCGTGGATACTTGTCCAATGTTAAGTTCTAGGCTATCCGCCGCCAGAGCCATACCCGCTATCCGCGTAGCTCCGGCTTCCGCTGCCGCCTCCATGCCGCGCACTTCGGCAGCCGCCAGGCCCATCGCCTTGCCCATGTCAAAGACCTTGGACTCAGCATCATCCGCGCCAGCCGCTGCGTTCTTGATCGCGGCTATCAGTTTCTTCATATAGGCATCGAGTTCGCTAGTCTCTTTGCCGGTTTTCTCCAGCTCTTTGCCATAGTCGCCTGCCTTCTTTTTGGCGTCCACCAGCTTCCTGGCCGCATCGGCCATCGCCTTGTTCCAGTCCTCCATCGAGCGCCCATTGCGCTTGACGACAATGCCATTGCGGACTAGTTCAGCGTGTAGCCCGCGCATCGCCGAGCCCATCGCTTCTGCGCCTGCTTGTTCGCCTGTCCAATCGAAACCCAGCGTCTTGCTCGCTTGGATGATGTCACTGGCTAGCATGTCGCCGATCCGTTCTACAAGCGGGATATTCTTCGCCGCCCATTCGCCTAACTTCCAGCCGGCGAACGCAGCAGCGCCAGCCGCAGCAGCCGTTACCGCAGTCGTGCCAAGCACTGCCATCGCGCCCTTGGCCGTAATCGCAGCAGATCCAAGAGTAGGCAGTGCGGTTAGCCCCAGCCCGGAAAGAATCGGCAGCAGCGTCGTGACAGACCCAGCGAGCAACCCAACAGCAACCGTAACACCGCCAAAGCCTAGAGCCAGTGTCGCCAGCCCGCCCGCGATCGTGACAGCCGCCGCCGTGATCGTTGAATGATCTCGCGCGAAGTCGGCAAACGCCGTCACAACAGGCTTGACGGCATCAAGTAAACCGTTTAGCGCTGGCAGTAGAGCATCGCCGATCGAGTATCCGATATCTACGATGGTGTTCCTGAAGATTTGGAGCTGCGAGTCCGTGGTCGCATAGCGTAGCGCCGCTTCTTCGGCTAGCGCAATGTTTTCGGCGAATGACGTGGATGATCTGTCTAAATCCCCACTTAACCCTTGGGTCCGCGTCGATAGCGCCAATACCGCCCGCTGTGTTTCCTCTCCTGTAAACCCCAACTTTTCCAGCAATGCGGAGGTGGTGCCAAACTTCGGCCCAGCTTCGTCTAGTTTGCCTAGTAGTAGTGTGATTGCGCCAGCCGCGTCCGTTTCAAACTTCTGCTTGAACTCTGCCGTCGTCATGCCGACGATCGCGGCGAATCGCTCCAAGTCTGCCCCGCCTTGCCTCACACCGTTAGTGACGTTCGTAATGAACTTGGAGAAGTTGGTACCACCCAACTCGGCAGAAATACCAGCACTTGATAGTGATGCCGAGAAAGCCAAAATATCCGCAGCCGACAACCCCGCCTGCGTCCCGGCTAGCGCCATGCGCGTAGCCATGTTGAGTATCTCTTTCTCGGACGTTTCCGAATTATTGCCCAGCGCTACGATGGCGCTGCCCAGGTTCGACACTTCGGCCTGCGTCGCGTCGCTGATGTTGATGAAACGCGCCAGTCCGACAGCCGCCTCTTCCGCTGATAGGTTGGTCGTTACACCCAATGCCGCGATCGTGCGCGTAAAGTCTAGAATACCCTCTTTCTTGATGCCCAACTGACCAGCAATCTCGCCGATGCCAGCCAACTCAGTAGCGGCGACCGGGATCTCCAGCGCCATTTCGCGGATGCCCTTCTCTAGCGCCGCGAACTCAGCCGGCGAAGCGTCCACCGTCTTGCGAACGCCAGTAAAAGCCGTCTCGAAATCCCTAGCAGCGCTCACGGAACCAGCAAGCGTCGAGATGCCAGCCGCGCCAAAGGCCGTTAACGCAGCACCCGCCGCCAGTAGCGGCCCCTGAAGCGCCGACGCCGCCCGCCCGATGTTCTCTAGCCCGCCCTTGGACTTGTCGAGCCCGTCGAACGCCTTACCCAGCGACTTGTCGAAGCCGCCCAACGATTGCGACGCCTTCCCGATCCCCGCCGTAAACTTGTCGGCGACCGCGCTGATCTCAACTTCTAGCGTGCGTTTTAGATCAGCCATTCGCAGACCTCATAGACTCGCGCCGTGCGTTTGCCAATTCCAGCATCGCCACAATCTGATCGGGGGTTTCTTGCGGAGTCGCCGGTTCCCAGAACTCCAGCGGTTGCATGGACTTCGCGCCCGGCTTGCGGTGTAGGTTGAGGAGCGTCGATGCTGGTAGGGCGGCCATCTCTCGTTGCTCCTTGAGCCTTTCGGCGTCTGCTTCGATCAGCGCCTCTAGCTCGGCTGATGTCAGTCGCCAGAACTCGCCGGAGTCCATACCCCAGCGAACCCTAGCTCGCGCCCACATCTTCAGCCAGTAGTCAAAATCTAGCTTGACTGGCTCGCCTTTTTGCGAGCCCGCGTAGGGCGTTCTTTTGTTCGGCGCGAATTGACCATGGCTTCGCGAATCGCTTCAGCTAGGTCATCGATCTGGAAGCCGCCAATCTGCTCAAGAAACTGCTGATACGACAGCGGCTCGTCTTGGCCTTCGTTGATTTGCGGCGACGCCATAGCCCACAACGCCGCAAAGACGTTGCCGATGAGCTTGCGCGAAGCGGCGAAGGCCGCCACGTCGAAGCCGATCTCCTCAGCTCTGACAGCAGCGGCCCCGCTCCACACTAGCGCCAAGTCCATCTCGCCACGACCCGGCACGTCGAGAGTGACGTGCACGGGCTTGATGAGTTCGGTTGGCGTCATTAGGCGTCAACTCCAACGATCAGGTCGGCGCGGCCCGTCTTGCGGACGTTGATCTGCGCCTGGACAGCGCCGCCGGTTTGCGACGACTTGCCGAAGTTGAGCACCGTACCACGGAAGATCCAGTGCGAGTTCGACAGGTCGGGCGGCGGGTTGCTCGCGAAGTCCGCGGTGTCCGGGTCCCACTGCACAAACCAGCGCTCCTGACCCGCCTTAAAGTCGGTATAGAGCGCGGCGTGCGTGGTGTCTTTCGCCTGCCAGTACAGCGGGAACGACAGGGCACCAGGGTCGATGTTGCCGCCGATGAACGACTTGTCCACCGATGCAAGGTTCGTGACCTCGATCTCATCCGCCGATTCATTCGGGCCGTCGATACCACCCGCGTACAGAACCGAACTGAGATTGATAACAGTGTGAGCCGCGCCGGAGCTGATCGTCGCGCTCGGAGCGGCGTCGAGCACAATGTTCGTGCCATCGGTGATCGTCTTGACGATGCGACCCTCCGGCAGTCCGAGAGTGTTCGTGTACACCATCAAGTCGCCGACCGTGTAATCAGCGGTGAAGTCAGTAGTCGTCCCGGTTACAGCCGTACCCGAGATTGCAATGGTCCCGGTTGGCGCTGCATCGCGCGATGTTTCCATCTGAATTAGTGAGCCTCTTGCGGCAATTCCGTCTGGCATATCGTTCTCCTTGCTTTAGATCGTGAAAACCAACCGAAGCCGCACGCCATAGAGACGCTCTTCGGGTCTGTACACATCCACGCGAGCCTCGCTGTCAGCGAGCACGCAATCTTGAACTTTGACGCCGGACGATCCGATATCGCCAATTCGCGTCAGTAGCGCGGCCTCGATGGCGTCGGCCACGTCGTCGGGCGTGTCTGAATCGTCATCGACGGCCAACAAATCGACCGTGATCTGGCGCAACCCCATGTTTGGGTAGAGCCCTGCGTTGGTTGCCGTATCGACCACCTGATAAGTGACAGCCGGGAACGCCCCGCCACCAGGAAACGCAATCGGCCAGACTCGAGACCCAACCAGCGCCGACACCCCGGCATTGCCGGTCAGGTGCGCGCGCAGTCCAGCCTTGAAAGCCGATACGCTCATGACGCCGCCTTCTTGACTTGCTGCCAGACGGCCTTCGCCATCGTTTCGAAAGCCTCTTTAGACTTGCTCTCGAAGGCAGGCCCGAGAAACGGCCTTGGCCTCATGCCAGGGCTGCGGACTTCGCGAGCGAACACGACGCGGTTGCCAATCGTAAATCGCAATACGCCACCCGCACGCTTAGGCCGGATGATGATCTCTGTCCCCTTGGGACCATGGATGCCGGTACCATATTCCAGATACGGGCCATACTCGACATTTGTGCCAATCGAGACCGTGGCAGAATCCGCCGATTGCGTAACCACTTCGGTATGAATCGAGCGAAACAGCGTCGATGTCTTGCGCGCCACTCTGCGCTTGGCTTCAGCTTCAATGACGATACCGCCCGCCTTTGCAGCGTTCGCGAGCACGGGGCCGCGCACGCTCGCAGCCATGCGGCTGAAGTCTGCCGCTAGCTTGGCCGCGCCCTGAACCCTTACTTGTCGCGATGTCGCCATTACGTCATCACCCGCTCAATCGTCAAAACCGTTGCCGCGCCTTGCGAATCCGGCGCAGCGGTCAAGATGTAGTAAACATCCGAACCAATCAGCGCCCGGTGCTTCGTCTCGATCTGCGGATATGGCCCGGCTAAAATGCACTTGCGAACGTCGCGCGATGTCTCAAACTCGCTGCGGTTCTCGTCTGATTCCGCTTGCTCCCAAATCGTGCCGCGCAGCCCAGCATGACCAGATAACGTCGCCCATCCTGCCGGGTCCGGGTCGCCGTTGGTTAGCGACGAACCGTCATGCTCCTGAATCGTCAGGCTAGTCGGCTGGAATGCCAGCAGCGACGCCATCAGATCCGGGCTCACGATCGTCCCGACATTCACAGCAGCAACCTCGCACGCTCGTTAGCCAGGATCTGTTGAGTCCCAAACACCCCATGCGCCTGCTCAGCCGTGGCGAATGGCAGGGAGTCAGCATCAGCCGGGTCGCCCATCGCGGCTGCTTCGCGTAGACGCTTCGCTCTAGACATCAGCGCGTCGGATAGCTTCGCGCCGTCCGTCTTGATGTCGCCGACCGCTAAGACCTTGAGCTTCAGCGCCTCGCTGGATGCGATCACCTCCAGGGCATGAGCCGCCGCCAGTCGCACATCATTGGCCTCGATCGCCAAAAACGCCGCGATCTCTTCGTCCTCGAAAACGTGATTTCCCGACACGTCAGTATCGGGAATCAGTAGCCGGACCTTATTCGCGTCCGTGCCGAGGCTGGCCGTGCTGTAGGTCGTCGCCATGCGTTACCGCTTCGCTCGTTTCTTCCTTGATACCCTCACCGGGGCCGACGGCTGAGGGATGGCGGCATCCGTCGGCCCCGGATCAGGGGTAGGAGCGGACGCGACGGCGGAGGAAGGAACACCGGCGCGCTGCCCTTGCATCTCGTCGCGGATCGCCCGCAGTTCTTTGCGAATATCAACCAAGGCGGCCAGTTGCGCCGTCTCGATCTCATCCGCGCTTGTGACGGGCCGAGCTAGGCCGTAGAGTTCTACGACCCGCCCGACCGTCAGATTGGAATCAGCGCCCATTGTTAGGAGCCGCTGCCGTTGCTCATGAATCCGAGCTTGGAGTCAATCAGCTTCGCGCCGAACACGTCGATGCACTTATACTCGGTCGAGAGCGTGGTGATGTCACCGAACCGCGCATCGATCCCGCCGCCGACGCGCTGGGCGTTCGGGGCCTTCATGAGGATCTGCGGGCCTTGCATTCCGCTCAACCAGCCATGCTCGAA
>Ga0070751_1000757_pt1 | contig 19668 bp, 18 predicted proteins | sample VirMetDEL_Aug_28_FD_78514 | JGI IMG/M metagenome (GOLD analysis project Ga0070751, IMG submission 78514) | Aqueous microbial communities from the Delaware River and Bay under freshwater to marine salinity gradient to study organic matter... | ecosystem: Environmental > Aquatic > Marine > Coastal...
AATGGATAAGACTGGAAATGGTTTTGCAATCGTCCGTTTCCTTCCAGCAGTAGAAGGTGAAGAACTCCCTTGGGCAAAGATGTATTCTCATGCCTTCCAAGGTCCTGGTGGTTGGTATATTGAGAACTCCCTGACCACTATCGGTCAGAAAGATCCTGTTTCTGAGCACAACCGTGAACTCTGGAACAGTGGTAATGAAAAAGATAAGGAGACTGTTCGTAAGCAGAAGCGTAAACTCTCCTATTACTCCAACATTTATGTTGTAAAGGATCCCGCAAATCCTCAAAACGAAGGTAAAGTTTTTCTGTTTAAGTATGGTAAGAAGATCTTTGATAAGATCATGGAAGCAATGCAACCTGAGTTTGAAGACGAAACTCCTATCAATCCTTTCGACTTCTGGCAAGGTGCAAACTTCAAGATCAAAATCGTCAAGAAGGATGGTTACTGGAACTATGACAAGTCAGAGTTCGACCGAGTTGCACCACTCCTGGATGATGACGATGCTCTGGAAGCCCTGTGGAAGAAGCAATATTCTTTGACTGCAGTTACTGCTCCTGATCAGTTCAAGTCTTATGAAGATCTTGAAAAGCGTCTGAAGTATGTTCTTGGTCAAAAGTCTGCTACTCGTCCACAACTAGATGAGGAGGTTAATGACGAGGACAATGATCGTGGTTCTTATACTCCAAACTTCAACTCACGTCGTGAAGAGAGTGAACTTCCTGAATCTCTCAGCAAGCAACTCAACAATCTCTCATCTAAATCTGATGAAGATGAAGATGATGCTATTTCATACTTCCAGAAACTTGTTGATGATTGATTAATCGTATAGTCTAATATTATCAGCTCTCTTAAGGGTTCTTGACAAGTACTGTGAAGAACCCTTTTTATATGTCATAATTTCTTCAAGATCATTAAGTACTATGTTTAGATATCTTGGTTTGAGTAAAAATATATTTCTTTTTTCATCTTCCAATTCCATTTCATACTCAAGATTTGTTACAGGTTCTAAAAATTGAATGGAATTAACAAATACCAATTTTTGTTCACCTGCATCATAGTATTCATAATAATAATTGTTTTGAATCCCTCCAGTTGATTTTGGTATGAATTCAATTCTTTCAGATCCAGTAATGGTTTGAGATACCACAGTTGAATTATTTTCTATCGATGAGTCTGGAGTCACATCTACAAAAGTTATATTGGCAAATGCTTGATCAAGATAAATTTGATTTACAATATATTTTCCATTCAATATTGTATTTTCATATCCGGTTACTTCTATTTCATCACCAACTGCAAGGTTGCTTGTAAATCCACCTTCACCAATTTCAATTTTAAAAACTCCATTTGCATGACTTGAACTTGCAATTTTTCTTATCTCACTTCCAATAAATCCATTTCCAGTTTTTAGTTTTAGTGGCAAAATGACATCAGCAGGAATAATAGTAACACCTAAACTATCTTTCAATTCTTTAGTCTTATAGTACTTAACTGCATTTAAGTTTTCAAAAGAACCATACTTTTCAAGAAGTATATTGCTGAAAGTATTTTGTTCTAAAGGCCATTCTGTTTGTATGTTCAGAATATTATTGGAAATCAAAACTATCCAATCAAGATTCTCATCACCATAAAACTTGAATGCTACATTATCAGGTCTTTCATCACCAACAATAGAATACTTTGTGAAGAAAGAAAGGTTACCAAAAATATCTTCTCTCAGTTTTCCTCTACGAAAAAGATTTTTTACTGGAGCATATTCTGATATTTGTCTTTGATCAACATCTCTACTAACATATTCAAAGTTTGGTACTTGTCTGAAGTATGATGACATTTTAGTAACCTATTCCTGATGTGCTAAAGTTTGTATCATAATCTGCTTGAGTAACAGGTTCTAACTCTTGAAAAGAGAGTGACATACTATAGGAAACCATAGTGTTAGTCTCATCTGCATATGTGGCATAAGAACCATCAGGAGTATAATCAACACTCATATTTTTCAATGCACAAGTCTTTATTAAATTCAATGAAGGATGAGCATCATTTCCATTAGAACCTCTTATATATTTAATCTGAAATATTGGTGGGGCAGTTAAGAATAAGTTATTAACTGCTGTTCCTGGAGATGAGAATTGTTTAAATGCTCTGATGATTTGCTTTACGCTTGTTGCCTCAGTAGAATTTCTTGGAGAGAGTTTAAAATTAAAATCAAATGGTCTGAGAGTTGGTCCTTGAAATAATAATTCAAGATTTGGATTCAATACAGCACCACCAAATCTTGATAGTAAACCAGTAGTACTAGTTGCTTTTCCTGCAAGATATAATCTTAAAGCATTTTTTGTCCTTTCATCAGCAGCTGCAGTTTCCAATTTAGTTCTAAATGAGTCTATGTAACTTTTAACTGTACTATCTTGAATTGCTTTTGATGCTGCAACTCCTTCATACTGTGCGGAATTTAACTCTCCCTGATTCCAATTAACACTATTATTGTCATTAATAGTGTTAATTGGCAAATAAACAGTTCCAAATTCTTCTTTTAGATTTCTAGTTCCAGGATTAAAAAAGGTCGAACTAGTATCAATAGATCTTGGTACATATCTAATAAATTTAAACTGAATTTTGTCTTGTACTATATCACTTTCCAATGCCTCTGGATATACTAAGACTTTTTTATTAAAGACTGATTCAAAAGTTGCTGTTTGATCTGCCGAAATTCGATCATTTTGCACATTAGATATTACCGAACCAGTAGTAAGGGCATTATTTTGTGATGCGCCGCCGCCGCCACCGCCGCCACCTGCATCGGCGCCAGATGGTGTTGAACTGTATCCTGGAGTTTGTTTAATATTATCTAGATTTCTTTGAACTACAGGATCAGTTGCATTTAATTCAAGATTTCTTATAATACCACTTCTTATTGATTTATTTAAAGTATCTTGTTGTCTTTGCCCATCTGCATCACCATAATATTGGTCATATAAACTTTTATTTTCTGCATAAGGTGTTGACTTACCAGTAGTTGGATTAAAACTATACAAAGGCGTCCTACCTAGACTTATACCAAAAGCATTTTTGTTAGTTGTATAAACATCATATGCACCATTATCTGGATTAGATACTACAACTACATCCTGATTAAATGTTGTTGTAGTTGGTGCTCCGATCCCATTTCCTCTCACTTTTTGTACGAAAGTAGCCTCTAATTTGCCTTCATTAGTATATTTCCATCCAGGAACTGTTGCTAACATTTTATGAGTACTTTTCTTTATTTAGTTATGATTGTAAGAATCTTGCATAATTAACAGAACGAAGATAATCAATCTCATTGTTTTCTATGATATGAAGTTTACCAGACACTTCTTGCCAGGTATAATTTCTAGATTCTCCCCAATGAAAATTAATTCCTTTAAATCCCCATTTCTGAACACTAGTACATGCAATCAAAGGAAATTGATCAAATCTAATATTGGAAGTTTTGGGAAGGTAAATGAAAGTATAATATCTACCAACATCAGGTATGAATTCAGTCTCTCTAAAGACATCCATAATTTCTAGCATAATGGATTCGGAGTCAGTTAAACCATCAATCTTTCTTTTTAATCGAGATACTCTACTAGAAGTTTTGAGAATATCATTTCCAAATCCTTTTGCCATTACTTGAGTCCGAGTTCGTTTTCTGTTATGATTTTAAATTCTATAAGTCTATCATCACAGAATTCTTTTGCAGCTTTCCATTTTGCTTGATTAACTGCATATGTCTTCATCTCATACAACCAACTTTTTGTCTTTCTTTTTGGTTCTTTTGGTTGTATGGTTTGTTTTTTTGGCTTTACTTCAATCACATAGGTTTTAATCTGACCAGTAGATTCTTTAACCTTAATAATAAAATCAGGAAAGTATCTATGAACTCTATTGTCTACTGGAGATTTATATGGAATCCAAAATTCTTCAGAACCCCACTCTAATATATTTTCGTTCAGGTCACACCAATTACAGAATCTTCTTTCCCAACTACTTCTACAGATAATATTATTTGAATCTCCCTTATATTTTTGTGGGTATGATGGTTTAAATCTACTTTTTATACTTTGTGCCATTATCTTTACTACATAATATATAAGGTAGAAATATTTATAGATGGCAGCAACAAACGTAAGACCTTATAGAATGAGTGAGATTAAAAGTAAGTTATTGCAACCAGCATTAACTTCTCATTATGTTTGTCAATTTAATCCACCAAAAAGAACTAACGATTCTCCACTTCAACAATTTCAGGAGCAGAGAAAGAGTGCAGGATTTCTTGGTGCTGATTGGAATTCAAACCAAGAATTGATTGAGTTATCTTGTTGTGAAGCATCATTGCCAGGTTCTAGTTTGGCAACAACTGATATTAATGGAGATTATACTGGAGTTTCTGAAAGACATGCATACAGAAGACTATATGATCAAAATGCAGACTTTACTTTTTACGTAGATGTAAATCATTATATTATTGATTACTTTGAGAGCTGGTTATCATTTATTGTTGGTGAAAATGATATAAAACGCCAAAGAACCCCCAATTACAATTATAGAATAAATTTTCCAGATTTTTATAAGAGTGATTATCTTTCAATAACTAAATTTGAAAAAGATTATTCTGGGAGATATTTGACTTATCAGTTTATTAATGCATTTCCAATAAGCATTAATTCAATACCAGTTTCTTATGACTCTTCTCAACTCTTAAAGTGCACTGTATCTTTTAATTACAGTCGTTATGTTCTTTCTAGAGATATAATTAAAAAGGATGATATTGTCAATGGCGATGCTAACTGATATAACTTCCGAGCACGGTGATAAATAATCAGAACTGAAATTCTATAGGTCATTATGCCATTACCAAAGATTTCGACGCCTACTTATTTCTTGACATTACCATCAACAGGGAAAGAAATTAAGTATAGGCCATTTTTAGTTAGAGAAGAAAAGTTGCTCGTACTTGCACTTGAGAGTGAAGATCCCAAGCAAATTACAGAATCAATAAAAACAGTTATTAAGAGTTGTATTCAAACAAGAGGAGTTAAAGTAGAAACTTTACCAACCTTTGATATTGAATATTTGTTTCTCAATATCAGAGGAAAATCTGTAGGAGAAGAGATTGAAGTTAATGTCATTTGTCCAGATGATGGTCAAACAACAGTATCAGTTAAGATTTTAGTCGATGAGATTGAGGTACAAAAGTATGAAGGTCATGATCAAAACATTAAGATTGATGATGACATTGTTCTTCAAATGAGATATCCATCACTTGAGCAGTTCATTAAGAACAATTTTGATTTGAATGCAACCAATGATATGGACCAGGCATTTGATCTGATTGCATCATGTATTGATAAGATTTGTACAGCAGATGAAGTTTGGTCAACTAGTGATGTAACTAAAAAGGAGGTTAATGAGTTTTTAGATCAAATGAATTCGTCTCAATTTAAAAAGATTGAGAAGTTTTTTGAGACTATGCCAAAGTTAGCTCATAATATTAAAATAACCAATCCAAATACCAAAGTTGAAAGTGAAGTTGTTCTTGAAGGGTTATCATCTTTTTTCGTATAGCAATGATCCATATGGATCTTGAAAATTATTATATGTTAAATTTTGCTCTCCTCCAATACCATAAATACTCTTTGACAGAGATTGAAAATTTGATTCCCTGGGAACGGGACATCTATGTTACTTTATTAAAAAATCATCTGGAAGAAGAAAAACAAAAGCAGCAATCTAATGGATCCTGATTTTCCCGACTTAGATGATCTACTAAACAGTATTCAAGATGAGGGTAAAAGAGAAAGAGCTCTTGCCCTCTATGAAGGAACACGAGAAGATGATCTAGTTGAGGAAGAAATTGATGAAAGGATATTAAGACTTTTAGGTCTAGAAGATACTTTTGACATTGACTATGATACCTATAAGACTCTTTTAAAAGAAGCAAATATAAGGTATAGTGTATTGGGTACAAAGGACATCCCAACAGAGGAGGTGATGTTACTGCAAGATGAATTAAAAAGAGTAAGAAGAAAGGTTGGTAGATTTAAGTTAAAGAAGAAAAAGATAACTGCAGATGACCTTGGTGGCATATCTGGTGCAATTAGAAAAGAAGATAAGCAACAGTACTATCTTGTAAGTAAAGCCATTATTCCTGAAGCAGAGGTTTCCGGTGAAGAGTCAAAAGAAAAGACTGATAGATTATTAGAAAATGTTATTACAATCAGAGAAACTGTAGAAAGTATTCTTGATAGTTTAAAGGATCAAGTTAGGTTAGAAAAAGAAACTGCAGAACTTGAGAGAAAAAGAGATCAGATTGCAAGAAGAAATAAAAGAGAATCTGAATTAGAAAAGAAAAAACAGAAAAAGGGCGGAGCATTAGGTTCTATTGCAAAAGTTTTTTCTCCAATACGAGGAGTTTTGAATTCTATATTCAGATTTCTTGCATATAGTATTTTGGGAAGAGCATTTCGTTCATTTATAGATTGGTTCTCTGACGAAAAAAATAAAAAGAAAGTAGATACTATTGTAAGATTTTTGAAGGATTGGTGGCCTGCAATTCTAGGAGCACTATTCCTTTTCACAAATCCATTTGGTAGATTTATTAGAGCATTCATTGGAACTGTTTTAAAACTGACCTTTAGACTTACCAAATTTGCTATTCCAAAACTTTTATCTTTTATGAAGAAAAATCCTGCACTTCTTGCTGCAGGTGTTGGTGCAGGATTATTTGCTGCAGGCGCAGTTGTACCTAAACTATTCCCAGAGACTGTTGATGCAGAAGAAAGAAAAACTCAAGCAGCTCCTGGTAGTAAAGAGGAAAAGATAGAAGCACTGAAAAAACAAAAAGAAAATTTAGGTTTCTTAGAAAAACTTCAGGGTGTTGGATCTGAAATTGATGAGCAAATTAATAAACTTGAAACTGGACAGACAAAATCATATGGATTTAGCGGCGGTGGGTCAGTTCCAGAAAATAAAATATCAGCAAAAGATATTAGATTTGATGGTGGTGGGGTAATTAATTCTGGTTCTGGATTGAAAATATCTGGTGCTGGTTCTGATACACAGTTAGTTGCAGCAACTCCAGGAGAAATTGTAATCTCCAAACCAGCAGTTGATACTTTTGGTGCAGATACTTTCTTAGGTATGAATGAGATTGGTGGAGGAACCAACAAACCCTCTACAATTAATAATATACAATTTGCTGCTGGTGGTGGAATGATCGGTAAAAAGAAGATTAGTACGAAACCAAATAAATTTAAGTTACCATTTTTTAATATGCAATCTTTGAGAAAAAATAAAGTTGAGAACCGTGAAAAACCTCCTGTAGGAATGACTTCCAGAAGTTATAATAATGTTTCTGTTGGAAATGTTGGGAATAGGTACACAAATAATTACAAGATGATTTCTCAGAATATTATGAAATCGAATAGTTACCCAGTAAACTATTCGCCAAATCAGAATTATTCTCAATTACAATTAACTTCTGGTTCAAGAGTTAATATGATGATTCCAGGACCACTTCCCAGTGGTTCTAGTTCTTCATTCATTCCTTTGCCAGATATAGTACAATCATTACCTCCTAAACAGATGGGTGTGAATGATGGAACAAAAATTCCAGAATTTATTGGAAGTCCTTTTAGTGATAAAGCATCTATAAACGCAGGAATATACGGGATAGTATAAAATGGCAGTAATAGACTCCGAAAAACTACTACCACCATCAAAGTCATCGGGAAATTCTTTGGACAACCAAAAATTTCTTGTGCCAATAGCAAATTTACAACCAAAATCTTCTGCCATTGTAAAGGCTTCTGATATAAAACCAGAAGAAACTGAAGAACAAGCACCAAAGATTGTAAGGAAATCTATATTATTTGAAGTCATTAAGATTAAAAAGAGTACAATTAAGATAGATAAAATTCTTGGCAATAGAAATGAATTTATAAAAAAGCAGCAGGAAAGAAAAAGAAAATCCTTAGAGAATGAAAGTAGAGATAAAAAGGAAAGATCTTTAGAAGGAAAAAAGAAAAAGAAAAAAGAAGGTTCTAAATTTTTATCTTTACCTGGTCTTAGTTTCTTAGACAAGATTGGGAATTTTATTTTCTATAGTCTTCTTGGAAACTTTCTTAATAATTTTGGAGAGTATCTTCCAAGATTATTACAAATTGGAAAGGTTATAGGCCCAGTCTCAGATTTTCTTATCTATTTTTCTGGAAAGATTTTAAATGCTACAGTTTCCTTTATTGAACTTGGATATAATGCATATGATAAAGTTAGAGAACTTACAAAGAAAATCGGTGGTGAGGATGCGGAAAAAAAGTTTGACGAATTCAGTAAGCAATTTAATAGATTTGCAAACATTGCAATCATTGCAGCCATTGCTGCAAGTGGTGGAACTGATTTTAGTGGTAAAGGAGGAGGTGGTAAAGGAGTTCAAAAACGAGGATTTGATACTAAAGGGAGAAGAGTAAATGCTAGTGCACAGAGAAGATATTTTCAAAGGTATGGTAGAGACAAATTTATTGAAAGATTTGGAAAAGAAAATTTAAAAAATCTTCCAAAGTCTGCTCAAAGAAGTGGATTGACAAAATTTACTAGAGGTGCTGTAGCAAAAACATTAGGTAGAAGAGGTTCTAAGCAAGCATTAAAGTTAACTAAAAGGTTTATAAGTCCACTTGTAAAAAGAATTCCAATCGTTGGTGCATTCATAGATTTTGCATTAAATTATTTTGTTTTTAAGGAACCTCTTGGACGTTCTGCATTTAAAGCAATAGGAACTGCATTGGTTGGTGCAATCGGAACTGGTCTTGGTGGTCCAATTGGAGCAGTTATTGGAAGTCTTTTGGGTGATTGGGTTGGAGGTAAAGTTTATGATTATTTCTTTAAGAATAAAAAACCAGTCACTGCAAAAGAAAATAGAACAAAAGACCAAGATAAAATAAAACCCGGACAATCACAATCAGAAAAACCAGAATCAAGAAAGTCTTCGGGAGTAATTACTGGTTCCCAAATAGAGAAGTGGAAGGCATTCTATGCAATGGCAGAAGCAGCAGGTGCAAAGTATCCTCAACTTGTAGCTGCACAGTTTGCGCTGGAATCTGGTTGGGGCCAAAGTCTTGCAGGAAAAAATAATTTCTTTGGAATTAAGGCAACGTCAAGTGAGTCTGCAACACTTTCATCAACTCAAGAAGTTTATGGAGGAAAAACTGTTCAGACTGCAGCAAGATTTAAGAACTTTGATAGTCCACAAGATTCAGTTAATCATCTTGTAACTCAATGGTACAAGAACTATCGTGGGTATGATGGAGTTAACAATGCTAGTAGTGCAGAAAATGCGGCAGATATGCTTCGTTCTGAAGGTTATGCTACTGATCCCATGTACTCACAAAAACTAAAAGACTTGATGTTAAGATTTGCTGATGTTACAGGAACAAGAGATGATATTTCTAAAATTTCTTATTCTGAATCTGGTTCTATCACAAAAGGTTCTGGATATGGTTCTCAGGGAAGTAAAATTGCCGGAGAACTTGGTAGATTTATTGAGAGCGAACTTAGGAAAGGACCAGATTTCCAAGCAGTGACTGAACACCCTGAATTTGGTGGCGTTAATTCAGTTCATTCTAAAAATTCTTATCACTATGACGGGAGAGCAATTGATATTGGTGCATACGATTATGAACAACCGCCAATTCTTAGTGTGATTGACAAATTTGGAAAAAAGACTGGATATTCTCCTGTAGAATTACTCCACGCAGGAAACGATAGGTATCATCAAGACCATGTTCACGTTGCATATAAATCTGGAGGATGGGTTAGAGGATTAACAAAGGCAATTCTTGGAGATAGAGGAAATGAATTTGTATTTGATGCCGATACCACAGCTGCACTGGAAGATAACTATCCTGGACTGCTGAGTGCTCTTAATAAAGCAAACTATACAGATTCTCTTTCAGTGTTAAAAAATTATACAAGTTACTATAATCCATCTATGAGTGGCAATACTATTATGGTGCAGAGAGTAATTATAGAAAAACCAGTTTCAATGGGTGGAATGGGAGGTGGTGGATTTGTAGCAGACTCTTCTAGTTCTAACATAGATAATAATATAGCAGCACTATCTGTAGGATAATGGGATTAGAGAATCAGGTTGCAAGGCAATATAACATAGGAAAGTTTAAAATATATTCCAATGATGGAAAAAATTCTGTTGACTTGACAACAGGTGAAGGATATTTTTTGAATCTACAATACAATGAAAGTATATTGGAGAATCAAGTATCTGCTACTGTAACAATAGCAGATATTGGATATGCTGTCAGAGATTCTCAGAATCAAAAATATCTTGGATTGATTGATGGTTTGGATATGTGTGGTGGTGAAAGAGTAGAACTTGTAATCGAAGATGGATATAAAAACAAATTGGAATTCATCGATGAGAAGTGTCTTTATGTTGCAAAAATTAGAAACAAACTTGAAGATACTCAGAAGATGGTATTTGTAATTGATTTGGTAACCAAAGAATTTTTTATGAATGAACTTGTAGAAACAAGAGTTGATGGACCTTTCGATGGTAAAATATCAGTCTCAGTAGAAAATATTCTTAAACAATATCTGAGAACAGAGAAAGATGTTGATATTGAAGAAACTGATAATGTGTATTCATTTAATGGCCATGTTGAGAAACCATTTTATAAATGTACTTGGTTAGGTAAAAGGTCCGTACCAAAAGATGGAACAAGTAAATCTGCAGGATTTTTCTTTTATGAAAATTATGATGGATTTAAATTTAAATCTATAGAATCACTATTAGACTCTGAAAGAATACAATATAAAAAATATGTTTTCACAAATACTACAGAACTTCCAGACGAATATGATGGAAAGATTCTTGAGTATATGCCCATTATTAATATTGATGTTCAGCAAAAAATGAGCATAGGTGCATATGGTTCTCAAGTTAAGACATACAATTTTTATGATAATGAATATAAAGAAAAGAACATAGGTTCTCAAAAAGAAGGTGAAAAAGGAATCAATCTTGCAGGAAATAACTTACCACGTTTACCTAAAGAAATGTTTGATAAACCAACAAGAATTATTGGCAAGATGCAACCAATTGGTGTAAAGCAAGAGTTAAATAAAGAGAAATCAAAAGAGAAAGACTACAATGTAGATGAGATTGTTGCACAGGCAGCAAGTCGTTATAATCAATTGTTTACTATTGTCTTAACCGCAAAAATTGCTGGAGATTTTTCTCACAGAGTTGGTGACATTATATTCTGTGATTTTCCAGAACAGTCTCCAGGAAAAACGCAAGTAGTGAGCGGTAAAAATAGTGGGATATATATGATAGCCAACTTAGCACAACAAGTTGATGCCAGAGAGGGTTGTTGGACTCAGTTTACTCTTGTTAGAGATTCTTACGGAAGGAAACCATTTAAAAGATGACTCAAGTAAATTTTAACCCGGAACAAATTGGATCAGCAGGACTCTATTGGTGGACTGGGATTATTGTATCTGATGAGTCTTGGAAAGGAAATGAGATTGCAGAAAAGTGGAATACACTAGATGAACTTCCAGGATGGGGAGCAAGATATAAAGTTAGAATTGTAGGAAAACATACTCGTGTAAGAGAAAAACTTAGTGATGATAAGTTAGAATTATGTGAGGTAGTGTATCCCGTCACTGGTGGAACAGGCCATGCAGCAAGTTATCAAACATCAAACTTAAGACAGGGTTCAGTTGTCATTGGTTTTTATAAAGATGGTATTGATGGAAATGAACCTATAATTCTTGGATGTATTGGTAATAATGATCAAACGGTATTGAAAAGAGTACAGCAGAATGGTTTTGATACTCTTTCCGGATATACAAGTAGTACAGGTACAGCAAGAGTTGCGAAGTATTCTATTCCACCAGGAGGTTCTCCAAGTCTTAGAACAGGCCTTGGAGAATCTGTTTCAAATTCTGCTGATAAGGCTAATACTGCAGCAGACCAAAGAGCAGCAGAAGACCAAAGAACACCATCTCCAATAGCATCTCCGTATAATTGTGATTTAATTAATTTTTCGGGTATTCAATTAAAGATACAAAAACTTATCATTGATATTGAGAAAAAGAAGAAAGAAATATATGATTGGAGATACTCAATTACTAATGAAATTATTAGTGAGGATGGCCAATCTTTTGGAGTAGAAGAATATGTTGCATATAAAGTTGCAAAGGTTGCAGGAGCAGTAACTGGAGCTATAAAAAATGTTGTACTTGAAATACAGAAGAGAGTAAAAGAAAATATTGAAAGAGGTGCAAAGAATTTTTATTACATTCTTTTTCCGAATGCCAGACCAAAAGCAAAGGTTGCAATTGAAACTGCGAATGAATTAATTACTTGTCTGTTCAGGAAAATTATTGGGCAATTAATATCAGTAATTACTAAGTTCTTATTATCTGCTGTTAATAAGTATATTAATGTTCCTCTTTGTGCTGCAGAGAATATTTTAGGTGGAATCATTGGTAAATTAAGTGGATTACTTAACTCCGCAATTAAAGCAATTATGGGCCCAGTTAATGCAATTCTTGGTGCAGTTGATTTGGTTGGTGATATATTTGATATTGTTATATCAATTTTGAGTTTTATTAAATGCGATGACCCTCCAAGTTGTGCTGAAATTAAGGAGTGGAGTATCTATGATGGTGGTGGGCAAGGATTAAATCTAGATATTGGTGGAATTATAAACAAAGTCAAGTCATTTGCAGGGGGAGTTCAACAGTCTGTTGATCCTGATAATTTTGATTTTGATTTAGATTTTGGTGATATATTTGATAATCCATGTAACATAAATGCCATTCTTTGTGGTCCACCAACAGTAGAATTTTTTGGTGGTGGAGGTTCTGGAACTTCTGGTAATGCTATTGTAAGTGCATCTGGAGAAGTTTTGGGCGTTGATATTATAGATACTGGTGGTGGTTACTCAAATCCACCTACTGTTCGTTTTGTAGATGCCTGCGGTAAAGGTAGAGGTGCATTCGGAAGAGCCATTATTGGTAGAGTACCTAAGAGTAACACTGATGGAACTGGTACTGGTACTGGTACTGATACTGGTACTGGAGCAATAGATGGGAATAATGAAGACATTGGAAACTTAGGTGATAATGAAACAACATTAGGTGTTATTGCAGTCATCATGGATGAGACTGGAACAGGATATTTACCAACACCAAATGGAGACCAAGGTGGCGGAGGAAGAACATGGGCTGAAGCAGAAGATACTACAATCCAAAATCCAAATGGTGATTGGCAAATCCCAGTTCCGCCAGGAAATACTATCCCAGTAAATGTAGGAGATACTGTAACTACTCCACCAGGAACAAGCACACCTATAGAAGGAACTGGTGAAGTTATTCCTGGAGGAGTACCATATATTGTACAGAATTCAGGTACAATTACTACACCATCTGCACCTGATGTGAAACCATATGAAGATTATCCATCATCTTCAGACGGTTCATATCCAGTCATACTATATCTTTGTGGATTGGAAATATCAGATCCAGGATTCTTATATTCTGAAGGAGATAGTGTTGTGATTGAACCATCCAATGGTGCAACCGCAGAGATTACTTTGGGTGCATTTGGATTAATTAATAGTGTTAAGGTTACATCTCCAGGAGAAGGATTTACAGAAGTTCCAGAAATCTTTATTCAAACAGAGACTGGATATAATGCAAGAGTTCTTCCAAGATTCTGCATAGATAGAATATCGCAAGATGAACTTAAAGAACCAACACCAGAAATTCAAGACAAGATTATATCTGTCATTGATTGTGTTGGAAAGATTCCACAAACAAGAAGAGAATTTTTTAGAGTACCTCTATAATGACTAAAGCAAAAAACTATCATACAATAAGATATGGTAATAAAGATGGTGAATTGAAATTTGGCCACATCACAGAAAACAATGAAATTGATGCATTCATTGTTAGAAGTGGTACAGAATCAAACCACTATATTGAAATGTCATCTACTGGAAGTGCTAGTCGTAAGCACGGAACAACTATAAGATCTACAGGAACATTTCAAGTTAAAGCAGGAGACTCCGTAAAAGCACCATCAACTACAGATAAAGAAGCAAAAACAACAAGTGAAAATTATGCTATTGTTTTCGATGCTGTTGATGGAGACATTCTTTTGAATGCACCATCAGGAAGAATTAAAATTTGTGCTCAAAATATTGAGTTAATTACTGCTGATGGTCCTGGATTGGACAATGGTGTTATTAGTCTTTCTGCAAATGAAAAAATTATTTTAAATAGTAAGAGTGAAATTGATATTCAGGGTGGTGTAAGCGTTAAGATGGCCTCAAACGATACTTTGAATATTATTGGTAAGTCTATTTTAAATGCTTATGGGGGATTAATTGACTTTGCTGATGGTTCATCGACTGCAATATCAGCAGGACCAAAAATTGGATCTAAGCCATGTCTGGGCAACATATATATAAACGAAGTTAGACAAACACTAGAAAATATATTAGGATAAGAAATGAAAGTACCCGATTTATTTGTAGGGAGAAGATTATTTGTTGGATGTGGGGAACCCGTTGGATTGGGTATAGGACCAACAGAAATTAGAGGTTCTGCATATATTGAGGGACCAATGATTGTTGGTAACCCATTAACATATCCAGTAGCAGAAGCTAATTTAATGGTTGCAAGGTGTGTAAATGTAGAGGCACTTACACCTCCTCCACTATCCATTTTTAAAGTATCATCAAGAACTTTACCACCAACTCCATTGGACGTGATGCTTGGAGATCCAACAGGTCCTGTTGGCATTCAAGTAAACTCAACTATAATTAGTATTTTAAACCAAACTGTACTTAACATAGTTTCTCCAATTACAAATGGAACTGGAATTTTAAATTGGATTGGTGCAAAAACTTTAACTGGTGCAGAAGTTCTTGCTGGAGCAAAGGCACAGGCAGGTGCAGAAGCAAGAGCTGGTGGAAAAACTCTAAATGGAGTTACTGTAATTAATGGATCTTTGCTTGTTACTGGTGCTATCACTTCTAATGTGGATGTAATTGCCAGATCAAATATTCTTTCTGATAAAAAGAGTAGACCATTTGATATGAAGCATCCAACAAAAGAAGGTTGGAGGCTTAGGCACGTTTGTCTTGAAGGACCAGAAATAGGAGTATACAAGCACGGCAAATGTTCTGGAAAGATTATTGATATGCCAGACTATTGGAGTGGTTTAGTGAGAGAAGAAACTATTAGTGTTCAATTAACACCCATAGGAACTCCGAGACAATTATCTGTAGAAAATATCGAAAATAATAAAGTTTATATTGGAGGAGATGATCCTGGAGAATATTTTTATTTACTTCATGCTTCTAGATATGATGATGACTTAATTGTCGAATATGAAGGAAATTCTCATCAAGATTATCCTGGAGGAAATCAAGGATATGAATTCTCTTTTGAGAATGATAATATGGAAAGAATTGTAAAAGAAGTTATTAGAGAAAAGTTAAGTCAAATGGAGAATAAAAATGGCAATACCTGAACAAATAACTGATGAAATAAAGAGAAACGTAGAAGAAAAAATAGAAAATATAGATTATTTTGCAGAAACAATACTAGTATTAGATGCCAAAAAAGAACCTTATGATAATTCAATTAAAGATGTAGATAAAATTTTATTGAGCACAATAAATTCATTAAATAATTCAATGGTTGGTGTGCAAAATGCATATCAATCAAGAATAACTTCTGGAGGATGTAAATCAGATCAATTTTGGAGAATTACTCCAGATACTGTTCAACCTGGAAATTATATTATTAACAGAGATAGTTTACTTACTGGAGATGCAGCAAAAGCTGGATATGCAGTAACTTTTGAATATATTGACCCAGATACTTTAGGTATAGCTACTGCAGTAGTTAGAAGTCCAATTATTGGTAGTGGTGTTATTAGTGAAAATTTGTATGGATTGCGTTATAAGCAACAACCTTATATTAAGGACATTGGCGATACAACAATTGCAACCTTTATTGGAGAGATTGGTATAGCTTCAACAGTATTAACAATTCTTTCTGAAATAAATGATGAGTTGGGAATATCAACTGGCAATTTGATTATTTCTTCAAAAGATGGCGTGTTCACTGGTGCAGATATTCAGAGTAATAAAATTGTTGGGTTTGGTACTACCACCGTCTATGCGGATGTAAATATTTTAGAAGAAGTTGTTGGTATTGCTACATCAAATTTTACAACTACTACATTGATTTTAGAAAATCCTACAGTGGGATTTTCAAGTCTTCCCGAAAGTGATGGTTCTTATGTATCATACACAGTTGTTACTGATCCAGAAACATTTGAAGATAAAAAAAGTAAAAGATTTAAATATAGTATTCCATTTACAAAAAATCCATTCTCAAAAGAAGAAATTGGAATTATGGATTCATCAACTGTTGGAATTGGTGTTGAGATTAGAGTTGTTAACAATGGAAATCCATCAGCGACTCAAAGTTGGAAACCAGAACTTGAAGGATCAGAAAAAGGTGGAGAAAAAGTAAAAGAACCTAAAGTTGGTGGAGGAAAAATTTATTATAATGTTGGATTTGATAAAGAACCTAGCACAATATTTCCCGATGGTTCTTCAGTAACACCTGCAGATTTTTTACTTTTATATACAAATATCTCATCTTCTTGTACTGCAGAAGACAATGCAATTAGTGATGCCGAATCTGCAAGAGATTCCATAAGAGCAGGAGCAGGTTTTCAAGAAAAAGTTGAGTTGAGTAATGCTCTTAGACAAAAAAGGGCTGATTATGCAATAAGAATTTGGACATCCCGACAATCTATTGGTGGGGAGAATGATGAAGTAGATAAATATGAATCAATATTAAATACATTAAATACTCAGACAGTAATATGAATAATACAATTTACACTAACACTGATAATCTTGTTATTGCAAGAGGAAAAGTCTTTCATAACAATACAATTTCGCTACCAAAGGAATGGGAAAAGACTGTCAATCCCAAAACAATTACAGTATCCATAACTCCATGTGGAATGTACCATAAGATTTTTGTGAAATATGTTAACATCAAAGAGATTAAATTGGATTCCGATGCAAAGATTCCAATTGAATGTTACTATCAAGTAACCGCAGAACTAAATACTTAAAATAAAATTTTAAGATGGCTCAACAAATAATTAATATTGGAACAGTACCAAATGATGGAACTGGCGATAATATTAGACTTGGTGGAACAAAGATTAATGATAATTTTACTGAACTTTATTCTGCTATATTTCCTAGTGGTGGCATCATTATGTGGTCTGGAACTATTGCAACCATTCCAACTGGATGGGTAATTTGTGATGGTACAAATTCTACGCCAGACTTAAGAAATAGATTTATTGTTGGTGCTAGTAGTGACACTGGAACTGGTGTTACTTTCAATGCTGATAATGGTAATCCAATTGGTGATTATGCTCCTGGAAATACTGGTGGTTCAGTTGCTCATCAACTGACAACTGCTGAGATGCCATCTCACAATCACCAACTATCTAGATTTTCTGGAAATACTAACATTAATACTCAATCTGATAGATATGCTCTTGCAACGAACAATAATCTTACAACAGACTCTACAAATTCAGCAGGTGCAGACAACTACCACGAAAACAGACCTCCATACTATGCTCTTGCATACATTATGAAGACCTGATTTTCAAGTAATTGATAAATATTCAATAAAGATTAGATTCGATGGCATATCAAGGCATAACAACGACACCTATTGCATCAGCTGATAGTCTTTTGGCAGGTGCATTAAAAATAAACTCCAATTTCACTGAAATTTATGATGGACTTAAGAATGGTTCTGGAGATATCACTGAAGAAGTAACAGTTGCTTCTGGTACTGCATTTGAAAAAACTTATAGTAAGGTAACTCCTACCTCTAGACTTTCTGCAGAGTCTGATTATGAAAGATCAGTATATTATGCAGTTCCAGATAATCCTTTTACTCCCACTACTTATGAATCAGTACAATTAAATGCCGGTGATTTTTATGTACACTATATAAATGGTTCCGCATCAGGAACTCCTATCCCACAAGAACTTAGATTAGAACTCCCACTGAATCCAGAATTTGGAAATAAGGTTTCAATTCATGTTGGAACTGGAATAACATTCCAATCAGTTAGAGTAACAGGAAATCCAGTTCCAGCATTATCCCCAAACAATCCACCAAGTAATATTTTAGGATTCACTCCTGCACAAACAGGAACAGTTCCATTAAGTGATGGAATTATATTAGATGTTCCCAATACAACATATAATTTTGTTTATGTTGGAAGACCATATCAGTCTGATGTTAATACGCTTTCTGGAACTTTTTCAGAAATAAATGATGAGAATGTGAAAGGGTGGGTCTTGGTATAAATAGAATACAAGGAGAATATGAGTAATGGCACTTAGAGCTAGTCAATTTATAAATGCACCTTATACAATCACAACAACAACATCAAGCAAAGGTCTGGCAAATTTTGAGCATTGTACTGTTTCACCAACCGCTCCAGCTGGACCCATTACTTTAACATTGCCTTCAGATGCTTTTGTTGGAAATAAAGTTAAGGTTAGCGTTTTTAATAGAACTGATGTTACATTTACAACAGGAAATGTAATTCCTATTATGAACCTTGCAGAAGATCTTACAATAGATCAAGAATTTTATACAGTAGAACTTGTATATGTTGATAGTAGTATTGGATGGAGGATTAGTTAAATGAGTAATTTAAGTCAATTTCTTGGTGGTAGTAATGTTGATATAACTGTTACTGAGTTTGCCACTCCAGGCACTTTTACTTTCACTAAAGATTCTAGAGATAAGTTTTATATTGTTCAAGTTTGGGGTGGAGGTGGTGCTGGGTGGGCACAAGTGCCAGTCCTGGCTTTTAATAGTGGAGGTGGTGGAGGAGGTTATAATGAAAGATACTATTTACCCACAGAAATTGGTAATACAGTATCGGTTACTGTTGGTCAAGGCGGTCCCTCCGATGGCATCGATGGTGGTGATTCTTCATTTGGTGTTTTGGTTGCTGGGGGAGGTGGAGGAGGTAACGCTTTTGTTCCAGGGCGCAGCGGCCGCCCAAACAATCTTAGATTAGTTTCATCAGTTCTTGAGTTGAGAAATCTTTCTGGAAATCCTTTCTTTGGAGGAACTGGCGGCACCACCATACCTGAATATGGTGATGATTATTTTGATTCTATTTATGGTGGTGGTGGAGGAGGACTTGGTTCACTAGGTGGTACTTTACCAAGAACCTTCGGGGGAACTTCAGTATATGGAGGAAATGGTGGTAATGGTGGGACTGGAGCAGGAAGTGCCACTAATGGACAACAACCAGGTGGTGGTGGTGGCGGTGCTCCAGGAGCGGGGGCCGCAGGCCGTGGTGGAGATGGATTAGTTAAGGTAACTATTTTCAGATAACCCTTGACACCTCCCACCCACCGTGCTATGATAGTCAGGTAATCAACGAACGAGACCAAATGTCTGATGAGTATCTGACTCGATGCGTGGTGGACCCCATCAAGCGTACTGTGTACATCTATTCCAGTGAGGGGT